>ENA-ORND01002941-ORND01002941.1-human-gut-metagenome-genome-assembly--contig:-NODE-2941-length-9973-cov-3.605062_pt1 | contig 9973 bp, 4 predicted proteins | sample MGYA00242111_ERZ509014 | MGnify/ENA primary metagenome ERZ509014 (study PRJEB26280, sample SAMEA2338694) | human gut metagenome | biome: human gut; feature: human-associated habitat; material: faeces... | reverse complement strand
GGGAGCCGTGAAGATGGCGGAACCGTCAGGATTCACGGGCACGGTGCCGTACAGCACTTTCAAGTCCCAGTTGCTTTCCATGCCCATGGCATAGTGGCTTCCCGTATTGCGGGGGCTGTACTCGGACATAAACACGCGCAGGGCCTTGGCTTCCCCTCTGGGCACTCCGGCCATGGCGCGGCCCCGGTACACGTCGGAAATATAAACCGTAGCCGTCTTGCTTTCCGTCTTCACCCGGTCATGCAACACGGGCGGTTTTTTGCGTGGCCCCAGGGGCGCGGGGTCTGCATAGACGAAGTAGGAGGAGGCCGTGAGAGGAACGATGTTATCGTATATGTCGCACCAGACCACATTGGTCACGCCCTGGTTGCCGGAGGGGGAGGAAACGGCCAGGAAACACTCGTCATTCAAAGGATAAGGTTCTGCGAAATAAGGAGTCTTCAATCCCTGAACCAGCTGATCTTTGGTCACGTTTTCCACGGGCTTTCCATACCCCGGAATCTTCTGAACGGCACCCTCCGTGGCGGTGCGCCCCCTGTTCACGTCAAAGAGGACCAGTTCCCCCAGCCTCTTGACTCCATGGTGCCCGCTGACAATGCCCGCAAACATGCCCGGCCTGCCGGGGAGGGGCCGTGCGTTGAACAAGCTGTTGGGCCAGTAGGAGTTGGAACCATAGTATTCCTTCTGGTCGCTGCCGTCCGGATTCATGTGCATCAGCACGCGGCTGAAATAGTGGGCGCTTTCCGTGTACTCCCAGCGCAGGAACATCACCCTGCCGTCCGGCAACATGGTGGGGAACCAGTTATTGTCCTGGTCAAAGGTAAGCCGGCGGGTCGTTTTCTTTTCCCGGTCGTAAAGGTGGAGGTTGCCCACGTAATCCACCCCGGACACGCAGGGCACCCCCTGCATGCCGGAAGTATTGACGAAAATAATCCGGCCGTCCGGCAGGTAGCAGGAATTATAGCTGTCCGTATCCGCCGGCATATGCGCAGTAAGGGATTCCTTTTTCCCGGTTTTCAAATCCAGCTCAAAAACGTCCCAGGGCCTGCTTTCCTTCTTGCCGAATCCGTTCCCGGTGAACATGAGCTTCTCCCCGGAAAAATCAACATCCAGATGCCCGACCCAGCGGTCGTCCGCCAGCAGCTGCTCCACAGGGGAAGAAGAGGAAACCCCGTTAAATTTCACAATGCCGCTGCGGTATCTGCGCCCGGGCCCCGGCATGCTGGAAATACCCTGCCAGTTCGCCGGACGGTCATGATTGAAAGAACTTTTCCCGGACGGATTGAAACGCCGCACGCTCACCCATGCCTTCAGGCCGTTCTGTTCCGGCAGGGCTTCAATCAGGGCTTTTCTCCGCAGATCCACCATCTCCCACAGCAGGGCCGCCTGTCCCGGCCCGGCCTGCTCCACCCACCGGTCCAGCGGCCCCAGCTCCTTCTCCCACTCATCCAGCCGTGCCAGGAAACCTTCCGCACCGGCGTACCGTTCCCCGTACTTGTCCCGGTTTCGCTTCACCGCGCGGCGGATGGCCGCAGAGTCATAATAGGCCGCCAGCTTCTTCAGCCTGAGAAAACGGACTCGTTCCTGAATGGCTTCCTGATGCTTAACCAGGTCATCCCAGGAAGAAACAGCTCCAATACTCTCCGCGGGAACGGAAAGAATTTCCGCCAGCGCGGCACCGGCTGCCTTCCCGTCCGGCCACGCCTGAAATACGGGAACCAGCAAAACCATCGCATCCCCGCAATCGTCAGCGGCAGCAGGCTCGGAAAGGGAAGCCGCATACTCCGCCGTCCGCGTCCATACCTGCCTCATCCATGCATCCTTTTCTTTCGCGGAAGGCGCAGGCGGGATTACGGCCAGCTCCCGCAACCAGGGCTGCAAACCGGAAGCGTGGAGCATTCCGGCACACAGCAAGGCGCAGGAACATGAAAAAAGACGCAGAAAGGAAATATAATCAGGCATGGCATACGGTTTTAAAATAATACGCCAGGGAAATTCTTTTTCATTCAATAGGAAGACTACTTTACGGCATTTTCTCTCAAACGTCAGACAATAAATGAATAACTTAATTGATTCGGATTTCTAGACCGGAAGCCAAACGTGAATTTCAAAAGACCCCGGCTGAAATCATCGCGGGAGTGGAAGTGGAACCGGGAGGAATGAAACTCCATGAAGTGGTCCGTCCGCTCAACGACATCGCCGTCCGTTATGAAGTGGCAGCCCTCACGAGCCGATGCCGCGCCTGGCGATCAAGATCAGAAACATGCTCAGCCAGCTCCCTCTGCTGAAGCCGGATGCCCCGCCGGCCCAGCCGGGCAGGAAACGGAAAAATTAAAATCATCCTGCCGTCGATTCCCGGTCTTTGGAAAAGGCAGGCAGAGGAAGAAAGGGACAACCGGACATTCAGGCATCCTCCAGCATCCGGGGGCGCAGCAGGTACACCTTGTCCCGGCGGCGCACCTGTTCGGGAACCGCCAGATAGACGGTTTCTCCCTTTTGAGCGGCTTCTACCGTCTCCCTCCGCATGGCTGCCACTTCCATGCGGACGGCTCCCGTAGTGGGGCCTGTTATGAGGATGGTCTGCCCCGCGGACAAGCCGCCGGCTTCCAGGAACAGGGCCGCCACCCCGTTCTTCTTATAAAAGTTCTCTACCCTGGCAATGTGGATCTTCAACAGGGCAGCGCGGCTGTTGGCGGAACCGCTCCATTCCCCCCACTTCACGCCCAGGTAATAGCCGCCTTGCCAGAATCCCCGGTTGAAAACGGATTCCAGCCGTTTCATCCACGCTTCCGCCCTGTCCGCGGAAAAGGTTCCGTCCTGGCATGCCCGCGCGGCTTCCCGGTACACGGAGGTAACCGTCCTGACGTAATCCGAGGAACGGCCGCGCCCTTCCAGCTTCAGCACGGAAACGCCTGCGTCCAGAAGCTGGTCCAGCACCGGAATGGTGCACAGGTCCTTGGGAGACATCACGTATTTGTTGTCTATCACCAGTTCATTGCCCGTTTCCTCATCCGTCACGCGGTAGGCGCGGCGGCAGTTCTGGAAGCAGGCCCCCCGGTTGGCGGAGGAGTTGTAGGCCGCCAGGCTCATGTGGCATTTGCCGGACACGGCCACACATAACGCCCCATGGGCGAAAATTTCCACCCGCAGCAGCTCCCCGGAGGGGCCTTTCACGCTCTCCTTCCGGATGGATTCAATGATATGCCTGATTTGCGCCAGGGTGAGTTCCCGGGCCAGCACCACCACATCCGCGTACTGCGCGTAAAATTTGACGGAGGCCATGTTGCAGACGTTGGCCTGCACGGACATATGGACTTCCAGCCCAATGGAACGCGCATAAGAAATCACCGCCAGGTCGGAAGCGATGACGGCATCCACACCGGCTTTCCGGGCGGCGTCGCACAGGGCATGCACCGCCTCCAGCTCTTCATCGTACACAATGATATTCAGTGTCAGATAAGCTTTGGCGCCCGCCTCATGGCAGCGCTCGACGATTTCCGGCAAATCTTCTTCCGAAAAATTGACCGTGGCGCGGGAACGCATGTTCAGCTTTCCTACTCCGAAGTACACGGAGTCCGCTCCGCCCTGCAAGGCGGCCGCCAGAGATTCAAACGACCCCGCCGGGGCCATGATTTCTATCCGGTTTTGAAAAGGCATGGGTCAAAGTCCTCCGGGTTCTTCCATCAGAATGACGGAAATTCTTCCCTTGGGAAAGCATTTAACAATGGACATGTGAATATTGCACAGGCGGTCCGGGGAATTGCAATCCGCGCAGATTCCGGTGTGCATGCAGGGAGTCCTGAACCCTTCATGCCGCCTGGCGTTCAGGGGCGCAATGCGGCGGATGCGTTCCCAGGCCTCTGCCGGCGTGGCCACCAGCTTGTTGGAACCGGCCAGCAAAATGACATGCCGGGGTCCGAATGCCACCGGAGCCACACGGTTGCCCACCATGTCCACCCAGTGCAGGGTTCCTTCCATGCTGACGGCATTGACGCCGGTTAAAAACAGGTCCGCCGTCATGCCCTGGCGGCGGATTTCCCATTTCTCCTCCCGCACCATGCCCGGAACAAAGCCGTCATAAAACTGAATGTCCGGATTGGAGCGCAGGTCATCAAGAATGCCCGCAGCCTTCAGGGTCATGGAATCCCCATAGGAAGCGGACGACGGCCTGAACTCCCGCACCAGGCCGCGCATCACCTCCGCAGCCTCCCTCAGGTCCGGCACTACAAAACTCCGGAATCCACGCCGTTCCAGACGTCCGGCACATTGCTCCAATGAAAGGGGGTCTTCCATAAAAACGGCCCATGAAGCCCCCTGCTCCGGCATGGTGCCGGAGCAGGAAAACCTGGATGTTATTCTTCCGCCGGAGCTTCCATTTCACCGGACACTTCCCCGGCTCCTGCGTCTTCCGTTTCCGCCGGGGCTTCTTCATCTTCATCATCGGGAATGACGATGGAAATGTCCTGGATGGATTCGCCCTCATTCAGCGTCATGAGCTTCACGCCCTGGGTGGCGCGGCCCGTTTCACGCACAGTCGCCACCTTGATGCGGACGGATTGTCCGGCCGTGGTCATCAGCATCAGCTCGTCCTCATCGGACACGACCGTGGCGGAAACCACCTTGCCGGTCTTATCCGTGCAGTTCATGGTCTTGATGCCGGTGCCGCCGCGGCCCTGCGTGCGGTATTCATCAAAGGAAGTGCGCTTGCCGAGGCCGTTTTCAGAAGCCACCAGCAGGGTTTTCTGCGGGTCCACAATGGCCAGGGCCACAACGTAGTCCCCCGCCCGCGGGCGGATGCCGCGAACGCCGATGGTGTTGCGGCCCTGCGTACGCAGATCTTCTTCCGGGAAGCGGATGCTCATGCCATCATGCGTGACGAGCACGATTTCATCGGCCCCGCTGGTAAGTTCCGCGTTCACCAGACTGTTGCCTTCCTCCAGATTAATGGCAATGATGCCGGCCTTGCGGTAGTTGGCGAAATCGTTCAGGCTGGTTTTCTTCACCGTGCCGTCCTTCGTGGCGAAAACAACATTGCCGCTGCCTTCCGCAAAGGTAATGTCATTGCCTTTTTCATCCACCCGGCGTTCCAGGCGCAGGATGGCAGCGATGGCTTCTTCCGGCTGGAGATCCAGCAGATTCTTGATATTGCGGCCCTGCGCGCTGCGCGCCGCTTCGTCAATCTCATACACGCGGTCCACGTACACGCGCCCGGTGTTCGTAAAGAACATCAGGTAGTCGTGGTTCTGGGCGGCGAACAGGTGTTCGATAAAGTCCGCTTCCGCATCCTTTTTGGCTCCCCTGGTAGTGGCAGCCTTCACGCCCTTGCCCCCGCGCGCCTGCACGCGGTATTCCGCGGAGTTGGTGCGCTTGATGTAGCCGCTGTGCGTGATGGTGACGATCATCGTGTCATTCGGGATGAGATCCTCAATGGCCATATCCCCGGAGAAGGGAATGATGCGCGTGACGCGCGGCGTGGCGTACTTGTCCTTAATCGCCTTCAGTTCGTCCTTTACAATGCCCAGCACGCGGGATTCGTTCGCCAGAATATCCAGGTAGTCCTTGATGCGGACCAGCAGTTCCGCGTATTCCCCGGAAATCTTGTCGTTTTCCAAGGCGGTCAACTGGTACAGGCGCAGGTCCAGGATGGAATTCACCTGGCGTTCCGTGAAGACGTAGCGGTCCCCCTGGATGGAGGCCTGGGAACGGATCAGGATGCCCAGGCTTTCCGCCGTCTGCGTGGAGAATGTGTAATTCTGCAGGCGTTCACGGGCTTCATCCCGGTTTTTGGAATCCCGGATAATGGAAATGAAGTCATCCATGTGGTGCAGGGCCAGCAGGAAGGCTTCCAGGCGCTCGGCATCCTTCTCCGCATCCCCCAGCAGATAGCGCGTGCGGCGCACGACCACCTCGCGGCGGTGCTCGATATAGAAGTTGATGGCGTCCATCATGGCGAGCGTCTTGGGGCGGTTGTCATGAATCGCCAGCATATTCACCGCAAAGGAAGTTTCCATGGAGGTGAGCTTGTAAAGCTGGTTCATGACCACCTGCGGGCGGGCATCCCGCTTCAGCTCGATTTCAATGCAGGTTTTCTCATCGGAAAGGTCACGGATGCCGGAAATATCCGTCAGGATTTTATCCTTGTACAGTTCCGCAATGCGTTCCTGAAGGGCGGCGCGGTTCACGCCATACGGCACTTCCCGGATGATGAGAAGATCCTTGCCGGAATCCGTTACTTCCATGTCTATCTTGCCGCGGATGCGCACGGAGCCGCGCCCGGTGCGGAAGTAGTTGTCAATGCCTGAAAAGCCCAGCACGTCGCCCCCGGTGGGAAAATCCGGCCCCTTGATGTACTGGCGCAGCTCTTCCACAGTCATGTGGGGATTGTCAATCACGGCGCAGATACCGTCCACCACTTCCCCCAGGTTGTGCGGAGGCATGTTGGTGGCCATCCCCACGGCAATCCCCGTGCCGCCGTTCACCAGAAGGTTTGGGAAAGCGGAGGGGAACACGGTGGGTTCCGTGTGTTCATTGTCGTATGTGGGAACAAAATCCACGGTGTCCTTGTCCAAATCCGCCATCAGGGCCACGCCCATGCCGGAGAGCTTGGCTTCCGTGTATCGGGCGGCGGCGGGGGGGTCTCCGTCCGGCGTGCCGAAGTTGCCCTGGCCGATCACGAGAATATCCCGCATGGACCAGTCCTGCGCCATGTTCACCAGGGTGCCGTAAATGGCGGCATCCCCGTGAGGGTGGTAGTTACCCATCGTGTCGCCCACGATTTTGGAGCATTTGCGGGTCTTGCCCCCAGGGGACAGATTGAGTTCCTTCATGGCGTACAGGATGCGCCGCTGGGAAGGTTTGAGGCCGTCTCTCACGTCCGGCAGGGCGCGGGAGATGATGACGGACATGGAGTAGTCCAGGAAAGAAGTGGAGAGCTCACTGGCTACATCCACCGGTTTGATTCTATTATTTTCCATGGTGCTGAAAGAGAGTGCGGGGGTTAAATGTCAAGGTTGCGGACATTGAGGGCATGATCCACGATGTAATTCTTGCGGGGTTCCACCACATCCCCCATCAGGATGGTGAACATTTCATCGGCCCTGACGGCGTTGTCATCGTTCAGGATGACGCGGAGCAGCTCGCGCCGTTCCGGGTCCATCGTCGTCTTGAACAAGTCCTTGGCATCCATTTCACCCAACCCTTTGAATCGCGTGATTTCCACCCCGCGCTTGCCGATGGAGATGACGGATTCCAGAATGTCCATGACGGAGAACAGGGGAGTTACTTTTTCCTTATCCCCTTCACCCTCCACCAGTTCAAACAGGGGCGTATCCATGGAGACAATCATATTCCCCGGAATGCCCAGTTCCGCCAGCCGGGCCAGGGCCCGCGTGATGGCTTTGGCTTCATGCAGTTCATGAGTGATGGAGCGGCGGCTGGGCCCCTCCCGTTCCGGAAGCGGATTTTCCAGCAACTCCTCTTCCGAGGGCGTGCCGAAGATGAAAAGGTCCCTGTTTTCCTCAGAAAAGGCGGTCAGGGCCTCCATGTCATGGAAGAAGAGTATTTCCTCTTCATTGCCGCAACGCACCTTCACCAGGAATTCCGGGAATTCCCCGTTGGCCTCCCGATGGCTGAGCAGGTCTTCCAGGGAACCGCCCTGCGCCTGCATGGATTCCGTATAGCGCTGGAGGTTGACCAGCGTTTCCAGAATGGCGGAGAGTTCTTCGGGAGAGAAGGAACGGGAGCCGTCCGCGAAACGCAGGGTCACGTCATTAACGGCCAGTTCAATCAGTTTGCGGTTCAGGGCCACGTCATCCTGCACGTACTCTTCCTTTTTCCTGCGGATGATGCGGTACAGGGGCGCCTGGGCGATGTACAGATACCCGGCGCGCACCAGCTGCGGCATGTGGCGGCAGAAGAAAGTGAGAAGGAGGGTGCGGATGTGGGCGCCGTCCACGTCGGCATCAGTCATGATGATGATTTTGTGGTAGCGCACGCGGTCCAGCTTGAAGGAGGCTTCATCGTCCCCTTCCCCGATTCCGGCGCCGATGGCCGTAATCATGTTCTGGATTTCCTTGCTCCCCAGGGCTTTGTCCAGGCGGGCCTTTTCCACGTTCAGCACTTTCCCGCGCAGGGGCAGGATAGCCTGCGTGCGGCGGTCGCGCCCCATCTTGGCGGAACCGCCTGCGGAGTCACCTTCCACAATGAACAGCTCGCACTTCGCGGGATCCCGGTCGGAACAATCCGCCAGTTTGCCGGGGAGGCCGCCGATGGAGAGGGCGCTCTTGCGGACTGTTTCACGCGCCTTGCGGGCGGCTTCCCGGGCACGAGCGGCCGTGATGCTCTTCTCGATGATCTTCTTGGCCATCGCCGGGTTTTCTTCAAAGTACGTCTTGATTTCCTCGTACACGACATTGCCCACCACGCCTTCAATCTCCGTATTCACCAGCTTGTCCTTCGTCTGGGATGAGAAACGCGGGTTGGGCATCTTGACGGAAATAACCGCCACCAGGCCTTCACGAACATCTTCGCCGCTCAGGGAGGGATCTTTTTCCTTCAACAGGCCGTTGGCCTTTGCGTAACCGTTGATGACGCGCGTCAGGGCGCCGCGGAACCCGGAAAGGTGCGTTCCCCCGTCCCCGTTGTAAATGGAGTTGGCAAAGCAAAGGATGTTCGTTTCATACGTGTTGTTGTACTGGAACACAACGTCCACCAGAACATCGTCCTCCATCTTCTTGCCGTCGTACTCCACTTCCACCTTCCGGACGCCGGAAATGGAAATGGGGTCCTCGTTGATCACTTCCTTGTTCGTGCCCAGCTGACGTACGAACTCCACAATACCGTCCTTATAGAAGAACGTTTCCCGGCGCGCCGGAGCTTCACGCTCGTCAATCAGTTCAATGACCAGGCCGGGATTCAGGAAAGCCAGTTCCCGCAGGCGCGTCGTCAGGCGGTCAAACTTGAACTCCGTGGTATCCGTGAAAATGGTGGCATCCGGGAAAAACGTGATCGTGGTTCCCGTGACTTCACAGGCACAGGAACCTACAGTGCGGAGGGGTTCCACCGTCTTGCCTCGCTCAAATTTGATCTGATATCGCTTGCCGTCCCGGCGCACTTCCGCCTTGAACCAGTCGGACAGGGCATTCACGCATTTGGCGCCCACACCGTGCAGGCCGCCGGAGTACTTGTACGCACCCTGACCGAATTTGCCGCCCGCGTGCAGGTTGGTCAGAACCAGCTCCACAGCGGGAATGCCGAACTTCGGGTGGATATCCACCGGAATACCGCGCCCGTTATCTACGATGGAAATGGAACCGTCCACATGAATGACAATGTCAATCTTGCTGCAATAGCCGGCCAGATGCTCGTCAATGGAGTTGTCGAGCACTTCAAATACGCAATGGTGCAAGCCTCGTTCGTCAGGGTCCCCGATGTACATGCCGGGCCGCTTCCGCACGGCCTCCAGGCCTTCCAGTTTGTCAATCTGCGCGGCGCCGTACTCATGCTGCGCCGTCGTGGAAACGGTGGTTTCAACAACCTCGTTGGTATCTTCGGACATAACCGAAATATACTACGCTTATCTTAATTTTTTGCAAGACTAATGTTATAAACCGCGTGCGCGCGCGTAGGGCCTAGCCTTGCAAAATTCCGCTGAAATCGCATAAAAAAGGCCCTATTGCTCGCGTTCCGTTCTTTTCCGGCTCCGGACAGCGGAGAGGGCTTCCGGAAACATTTGGCGCGTTTTTACAGATTTGAGGAGAGGATGAGGCGTTTCACGGGAGGGGACGAGGGGAAAAAGGGCCATTGCTTCCGTGGGGACGGCGTATTTTTTCCTTGCCGCTGTTTTGTTTTTGACCCATCCGGGCCGCCCCCAGGGGTTTTCCTCAGGCAACAGAGCCGTTCCGGAGTTGTTCCGGAACGGCTCTGGAGGGTCAGGAGGAAGGCCTTTCGGGGGTGGGGGGCCCCTCCTTGTGTT
>ENA-ORND01002940-ORND01002940.1-human-gut-metagenome-genome-assembly--contig:-NODE-2940-length-9974-cov-3.067345_pt1 | contig 9974 bp, 9 predicted proteins | sample MGYA00242111_ERZ509014 | MGnify/ENA primary metagenome ERZ509014 (study PRJEB26280, sample SAMEA2338694) | human gut metagenome | biome: human gut; feature: human-associated habitat; material: faeces... | reverse complement strand
TGCTATTGCTTCCCAATCATTTTTGATGGAAATGGAGGTCTCATCGATGGAGAAGAGACAAAGCAGGAGAGCCGATATTATGGGACACCCTATGGAGAAATGCCAGACGCCGTGCGGGAGAACTTCCTTTTCTTAGGATGGAGCACAGAGCCGGATGCAGAACAGGACAAAGAGGAAGATAAAAAGCCGGATGTAGTATGGCAGGAAAAAGAACTTATCGGGGAAGAAGATGTTTTTTGCCATGCAGGGGAACAGAGATTATATGCACAGTGGGATGAGAGTCCTGTTATTGAGGCAAAAGATCAGTATTATAGTTTGACGGATGCAAGAAGCGGCAGGATTACAGAGGAAATACTTTTGCAGCAGGCATGTGCAAAGGACAGAGAAAGCAGCTCAGAAGATAATCCGGAAGGTATCTTAAAGAGCGGAGGAGATGAAGAGAAGAATACTGTTTTTTGCGTGGAAGATTATACGGAAGAAGAGTGGAAGAACTTTGCGCATGAAGGAACCACCACGATTACTTATTATGCAAAAGATGCAGTTGGCAATGTCAGCAGAAAACAGGTTACCGTTTATCTGGTGGATACTACCTCGCAACAGGTGGAGGACAAAGAAAAAACGTTTCGATTTATCAGTGAAAAATATCTTGATACCATAACACAGGATTCTATTTGGAGGAGAGAAGAAAATTACAGACAGTTAGAAGAGGCATTGCAAAGGAATACGGCTTTAGAAGTCTGGAATTTATCACATCAACAGATGAATGAGATGAAAGAATATGAATTGCAGCATAATACCGGGAAAATGACGGAAATAGAGTGTTTTCGGAATAAATTTATCCATTGTATCGGTGAAAATGCCGAAATTTAGAAAGAAAGAAGAAATTGGTTGCACAATAAAAATAACTTATGGTATAGTTGGAGAAAAGTGAAAGGAGTTATGAAAAATTGAATCCAAAGAAAAAAATATTGATTTTATCAGGCTGTCTGCTTACAGTGGCAGCTGTAGTTGGTGGTACACTTTTCGTACAGAAGAGCAGTAATCATGTTTTGAACAAAACATCCATAGGAAAATTCCACGAAGCAGAGGAGCATACTGCAACAGGAGTTGTGGTATGTAAGACGGAAGCATTGCAGGAGGTATTTCAGCAGAAGAAAGAAGAGGTTCTGTTGGCAAAGCAGGAAATGCCGGATGAATCCGATGGAAAGAATGAGAAAACCGATAAAAAGGGAACACAGGAAGTGACGCCGGGAAAGGGAACAACAGAGCCGGCATCAACTGCAGGAGGGCAGGTCCCTTCAGCTCAGGAAAACGCAACGACATCCGGGGGACAGGAACCTGCCGGTGAAACTCCGGCAGCACCATCAGATACACCGTCAGAAACTCCGGCAACGACACCGACAGAACAGCCGGCAGAGGAAACAAAACCAGCAAATCCATGCCCGTATCCGCTTTGGACAGTGATGAGTTTTGATGATGGAACTATGGGATATTACTGGCCGATGGATTATGATATTGCAGATGCAGTAAGAGTGGACAAGGAATTGTATGAATTACATTATACCAGACTGGTAAGTACAACTTTTGTGGGAAATTATGATGGTGCATATCATGTAAGATTAAGTAAATTCAGTTATCATATTCCGTATGCAGATGACTGATGATAGAAAAAGAAAGGTATATCGAAAACTCACTAAGGAGTTTTCAGATATACCTTTTCAATTCTGTTCTTATCCATTTTCTCAACCCGGAGCAGAATTCCATTTTCTGTAGTAATGGATTCTCCCTCGTCCGGAAGATGGTCTAAATGTTCTAAGATATAGCCGCCAATGGAATCATAATCTTCCGACTCTAAATGAATCCCCAGTTTTTCACACATATCATAAAGATTCATGGAACCGTTGACTAGGTATTCTTTTTCATTTAAAGCAGTAATATCAGCTTCTTCATTGGCATCATATTCGTCATGAATTTCGCCTACAATTTCCTCTAATAAATCCTCTAAAGTAACAAGACCGGCAGTTGCACCATATTCATCTAATACGATAGCAATGTTGAGGGAAGAAGCCTGCATTTCTTTTAATAATTCAGCAGTGTTCTTATGCTCATATGTAAAGAACGGTTCCCTCATAATAGAGCGGATGGAAAAATTCGTCCGGTCATCATAGAGCAATAAATCCTTTACATTTAAAATACCAATGACATTGTCCGTGGTATCTTCATATACCGGTAATCTTGTATATTTGGCTTCCCGGAAAATCTCTAATAATTTTTCATAGCTGGCATTGACATCTACGAAAGTCATATCTATACGGGGAACCATAATTTCTTTTGCTTCAGAATCAGTTAAATCGAACACATTATTAATCATATCGCGTTCTTCATTCTCAATAACACCGGATTCGTGACTGACATTTACGATAGTACGAAGCTCGGCTTCTGTCATGGTCTGCTTCTTGGCATCAGGATTAATATGCAGGAGCTTTAAGAAGCCATGAGAAAGCATATTAATAATAAAGATGACAGGAGTAAGAACCTTCATAAGAAAGCTGATAACTCCGGAATACGCCAATGCCAGTTTTTCAGAATGTATAGTAGCAATTGTTTTTGGAGTGATTTCGCCGAAAATCAGAATCAATACAGTTAAAATTCCGGTTGATATTCCAGCAGCAACACTTCCGAAAATTCGGATGGCAAGTGCTGTAGAAATAGCAGAGGCGGATAAGTTTACAATATTATTTCCGATTAAAATAGCGCTTAACATCTTAGATGAATGATCCGTGATAGCAAGCACGCGCTTTGCCCTTACATTTCCTTCATCTGCCAAGGTTCGCATCTTAATCCGGTTAACGGTTACAAGGGCGGTTTCAGCAGAAGAAAAGAATGCTGATAAAAGAATCAGTATGACAAGACTTACTAATTGGATGATATCTGTTCCACTCAAATTAGTCCACCTGCAGATTGGAATAGTAATCCGTAAGAGCACTTAAATCTACCTCTGTATAGGATACCGGTTTATTTGCTTCATGATTTTTATAAATGGAGAAGCCTGCCCAGCCTATGATAAGTGCAATGACAACAACGGTAGCGGTATAACCCAGATAACGCTTGCATTTCTCCTGTTTCATTATTTTTTTACGATTTTTCTTTTGTTCTTTATAACGGTCAACTTTTTCCTGACTCATAAGAAATCTCCTTGCAATTTTTTTTGTAATAATGGTATTATACACCATGTAGGAATAAAATTGAACAAAAAATTCAAAAACTAATAGAAAACAAAAAAAATAGAAGAAGGAAAGAAAAATGAAGCAGGGAATAATTTTTGATATGGATGGAACACTGTGGGATTCTACAGTCGGTGTGGCAGAATCCTGGAATAAAATATTAAAACAGGAAAAAGTGAACCGTACACCTCTGACTGTAGAGGATTTTCGTGGAATCATGGGAAAAACAATGGATGTTATTGCAGCAAAATTTTTCCCGGATATGCCGGAAAAAGAGCGGATGGAACTTTTAGATAAATGTGGCGAATATGAAAATGAATATCTGTCCGGGCATGGTGCAGTGTTATATCCGGGTGTGGAAGAAACCTTTGCAAAGCTGAAGGAAAAATATGAACTTTATATCGTAAGCAATTGTCAGAGCGGATATATCGAGGCTTTTCTTTCTTATTATAACTTAGGAAAATATATTTCTGATATAGAATGCTATGGAAATAATGAAAAACAGAAGGAAGATAATATTACTCTGGTAGTATCCCGGAATGCACTTACCGATGCAGTGTATGTGGGAGATATCCAGAGCGATTACGAATCCAGCAAAAAGGCAGGAGTCGCTTTTATCCATGCAGCATATGGATTTGGCACAATTGATGATGAAGTACCGGAAATTGAAAATTTGTCACAGCTTCCGGAAGTGGTAGAAAAAGTATTTGCCGGAAAATAATTAAAATAGAAAACAGGAAACGAATGTAGAAATAAGAGAAAAAGAGTCTTGGTTGTTTGAAAAGAACGAAGCAAGGCTCTTTTTTAGTTGCCCGGCATTCGTAAAAGGCTGCCAGTGACAGGCTTTATAGGTTGACAAATAATATTATATAATATATAGTATTGAATATAAAATAGTAATGCATTAAAAATAATATTATATTTGTGAAAATCTGGAGGGAGTGATTGCATGGTATTTAATACAGGCGCGGCACTTCTGGATGCAATTGTTTTAGCTGTAGTATCAAAGGATGAGGAAGGTACTTATGGTTATAAGATTACGCAGGATGTGCGGAAAGCCATTGAAGTGTCAGAATCAACGCTATATCCGGTGTTGCGAAGATTGCAGAAGGACGGTTGTCTGGAAGTATATGACAGAGAATGTGGAGGCAGAAATCGAAGGTATTATAAGATAACTGGGAATGGAAATGAAAGATTAACATATTATCGGAAGGAATGGGAAAATTATTCTTCGAAAATAACAGAATTATTTTCCGGAGAGGAGAAGATATGAACAGACAGGAGTTTATGAGAAGGCTGGAGCAGTTATTAGAAGGAATTCCGGAAGAGGAAAAACGGGAAGCAATTGCATACTATACCAGCTACTTTGAGGATGCAGGAGAAGAAAATGAAGAGAAGATAATCCGGGAATTAGAATCTCCGGAAAAAGTGGCAGCAACCATCCGGGCAGATTTCTCAGGATGCAATAATAGTGAGACAGCATCTTCCGGTAATCAGCAGAATTATCGGAGGACTATTTGGAATTGCAGTCGGCTGTGTGATCGGCGGAATAGCGGTAGTAGGTGTAGCAATTACAATTTTGGTAACAGGCGTAATTTCCTTAGGTTTTATTTCTATGGCAGCCGGACTTCTGATGCTTGCAATTGGATTATGTGCGGCCGGACTTCTGGTTCTGGTATGTGGAAAGTTTCTTCCATGGTTTGCAAAAGGAATTGCAAAATTATGGCAGTCACTGTTTAAGAAGAAAGGGGGCGCTTGCGCATGAAAAAAGCATTAAAAATTATTTTTGGTATCGCATTAGGCTGCTTTCTTTTAGGCTGCGTGGTATTAGGAATTGGAATTGCAACCGGTGGAACCATGCGGGAATTTATAGAAGCAGTGCAAAATAATAAATTTGCATTTCATTGGGATATAACTGACTGGGAAGGACAGGATAAAGGAACAGACAGTACAGAAGAGACTGCATTTGCACCGGAAGATGTGAAATCACTTGATATCGATATGGATGCAGGAATGTTGAAAGTAGTCAAAGGAAAAGGCAAAGAGATTAAGGTAATAACAACTTCTAAAAATGCTGAGGTAGAGACTGCATTGGAAGATGGAACTTTAATAATCAGCGAAAACTTCCATGCAGCATATTGGGGAGATGGAGCGCATCGTTTACAGGTGGTTATTGAAGTGCCGGAACAGCTTGAATTAGAGGAACTTTCGGTTGAAGTCGGAGCAGGAGATATTGATATAAAAGAAGGACTGCTGACAACAGCATATGCAAGCTTTGATGTGGATGCCGGAAATCTTGATTTTGCCGGTGAAGTAAAAGGTGATTTGGACGCCAATTGTAATGTGGGAAATATGGAATTGAAATTAACCGGAGAGCAGCAGGATTACAATTACAGTTTAAGCTGTGGTGTTGGTTCTATAAAAGCAGGAGATATTTCTGTTGCCGGACTTGGCAGAGATGACGAAATCGACAATGGTGCAGATTATGATATGGATATAAACTGTGATGTGGGAAATATTGATGTGATTTTTGAAAAATAGAATGAGATATGATATAATATATTTGATAATTTCTTGTAATAATGAAAGAAATTATACTCCACTCTTGAAAAATCAGTATATGCAGGGGTAATTCATAGAAGAGTATTTTCTGGAATTCAGCTTAGAAGGTGACAGAGTGTCCGCTATCTCTTGCAGTATGGTTTATGGAATCAAGAAGAAAGGAGTATTCATATGTCGAAAGGGCATGGGGTATCTGGAAAGACTCATACGAAGCAACAGCTTAATGATTATGCAAATCAGAATAATCCTAACAATAAGGCATATCAAGCTAGAAAAGCAAATGAACGCCAATATGCTAAAAAAAAGAAAGCATATAGTATGGACACTGTGGCTGATCTGGAATGGTATTGTTATGGCTGGATTGATGATTAGTTGTAAGTCTTTTTATGATGAATAATGGAAAAACGGATAGCAGACAATTTTTTTCAACTTGCCTGCTATCATTTTTTATAAAATTATTTACTTGGAAACCCACTCATTTACATCATTGATTTTACTTAAAACCGGGAGCAGAATCAGGCAGAGAATAATGCCGACAACACCCTGGACGATATTGAATGGAATACCTGCAGCAGAAGAAGCAATTCCGGTAGCAAGAGCAGCGGAGGAGAAAGAACCGCTGGCAAATGCAGCAAGACCTGCTTCAAACAGGAAGTAGCCAAGTACCATAAGAGCCTCACCTACGATACCGCCGATAACAACGCGGACACTGCGGTTGGCTTTGGAAGAAATGTTAAGACGCAGTTTGTGGAACAGAAGTCCGGCGATGCATGCGGTCAGAGCCTTGATGATTAAAGTGGCAGGAGCCCAGGTCATATAGCCGGAGAAAATATCAGCAAACATGGAGCCGATACCAGCGGCAAGTGCACCAATTCCAGGTCCTAAGATAATACCACATAGGAGTACCAGTCCGTCTCCTAAATGAATATATCCAAAAGTTGGTGTAGGAATCTTAATAATCATAGTTGCAATGCAGGTAAATGCAGCAAGCAAGGCCGCAGTAACCATTTTCTTTGTATTTTTCATAATAAAGTAAATCCTTTCTTTGGTATGTGATCTGCAAATCGTTTTCCCTATCATATGTAAAATGTGGTTTGAGTAAAATAGCCAGATATAACAAATATGACCATGCCAGTTTGGGGCAAAAGGAGTATACAAATTTTTACGATTGCCGAAATGCTCATTCATTGATAAAATAGTCACGGAAACATGACTACAAAAAAGGAGATAAAAATAATGAAGAAAGAAGTTCGGATTGCATTATATATAGTTTCTATAGTGTGTGTGATTCTGCTGGGTGCAGCAATGATATATGCAGCCCATCACGGTGGAAGCATCCGCCAGAAGGACAGCCGGCAGACTGCCGCAACAGCAGGGACAGAAGCTGCAGAAGACAGCAAGGATAAAAATGGAGAATCCGATTTAAAGACCGGTGATAAAACTGACGGTAAAAATGATGTGGAAGCCGGAAAGGATGCAGCTTCTGAAGATGCAGATAAGAAGATTGGGAAAAACACGGAAATAACAGATGTAACAGAAGATACAACACTGATGTTTACCGGAGACGTACTTTTTGCCAATTCTTTTAAAACAAACTATGATGCTGGAGGCATAGACGCTGTCATAGATAATGGCATGAAAGAGCTGCTTGTAAATGCAGATATTACCATGGTAAATGAAGAATTTCCGTTTAGTAACCGGGGCACCCAGATGGAGGACAAGCAGTATACCTTCCGCACAGACCCATCCTATGCAGCCGCATTAAAGGAAATGGGCGTGGACGTGGTCACTCTGGCAAATAATCATATCCTCGATTATGGAAGGGAAGCATTGAGTGATACTTTTACGACATTAGATGGACAGGGCATTTTATATGCCGGAGCAGGGGACAGCGTAGAGCGGGCGCAGGAAGTGCAGGTAATAGAAGTAAATGGGAAAAAGTATGGATTTCTTGCAGCATCCCGTGTACTTCCGGTTGCCGGCTGGAATGTAGAAAGCGCAGTACCGGGAGTCCTTTCTACTTATGATGAAACGCGGTTTGTCAATGCCATTGCCGAAGCACGCAGTCAGTGTGATGTGCTGGTGGTTTATGTCCACTGGGGCTTGGAACATCAGGAAAAACCTGAGGCATATCAGAGAACACTGGCACAGAAATATATTGAAGCCGGTGCAGATGTAGTGTTTGGTGCACATTCCCATTGTCTGCAGGGCATTGAATATATCGACGGAAAGCCGGTGTTTTACAGCCTTGGCAATTTTGTTTTTGGCAGCAGCATTGAGCGCACCATGGCAGTGGAAATGGTAGTGGATAAGGATGGTGCAATTTCTTATAAGCTGGTGGGAGCAAAGGCAGAAAATGGAAAGACCAGACAGATGAATGAATTAGAACAGCAGCAGTTGAATGACTATATCAACAGCATTTCCTTTGGCGTAACGGTGCAGGATGACGGAACCGTAACACCACAATAAGAGACAGCAGAGTATGAAACAGTATTGGTACAATAAGCTGAAAAGAAGTGCATAAAAATACCGGATTGCGATAGAGTAGTAATAAAAGAAATTGCCGGGAGATGGAATGAACAGTTCGAAACGGGAAAACTTACTGAATCTGGCACTGGATGCAACGGAAGAGGAAAGACAGCAGTCCTTAAACTTAAATGTAGGATATCAGGAAGAAACGGACACATGGGAAGTCATTGTAAAATATACCGGAAGTCTCAGAAAATTAGAGGAGATATTTCCGGATATTGAAGTTACAGAACTGAGCAATGAATATGCAGTTATCCGGCTGCCGGAGGCTTTGATGGATGCGGTAACAGACCGGACAGAAATTGAATATATGGAAAAACCAAAGAGGCTCTTTTTCTCTGTACAGCAGGGAATCAGAGCCTCCTGCATTACGTCCCTTTATACAAGAAAAATGGGATTAGGGGGAACGGGATTGAGTGGGAAAGGTGTGATAACGGCATTTTTAGATAGTGGCATCGATTACAGACACCCGGATTTTAGAAAGGAAGATGGAAGCAGCCGGATTCTGGCAATCTGGGATCAGACCATTGCAGGAAATCCACCGGCGGGATTCCGGCTTGGAACGGAATACGACAGGGACATAATCAATGAAGCATTGCAGCAGGAGGATATACAGGAGGGGTACCGTATCTGCCCCAGCCGGGATTTATCCGGGCACGGAACCCATGTGGCAGGAATCGCAGCGGGAAATGGAAGATCATCCAATGAAAGAAACCGGGGCGTGGCATATGAAAGTGATTTGCTGGTGGTAAAGCTTGGCACACCGGGAAAAAATTCCTTTCCAAGGACAACAGAGCTGATGCTTGGAATGGATTATATTCTCCGGAAAGCACTGGAACTTAAGCAGCCGGTGGCAGTAAATATAAGCTTTGGCAATACCTATGGTTCCCATGATGGAACCTCTCTTCTTGAAACCTATTTATCTGATATGGCAAATTACTGGAAATCGGTTCTGGTGATTGGCACCGGAAATGAAGGCAGTGCCAGAGGGCATACCTCCGGGCAGCTTGTAATGGGAAGAGAACAGGAAGTGGAATTTGCAGTAGGAGAATATGAGCCTGCGTTAAGCTTACAAATCTGGAAATCCTATGCGGATGAGATGGCGGTGCTTCTCATTCATCCGGGCGGCATGCAGATCGGACCGATCCGGCAGATGCAGGGAACGCAGCGCTTTGCGCTGGGGCAGACGCAGATTCTGCTCTACTATGGAGAGCCGAGCCCATACAGCCCTTACCAGGAGATCTACCTGGATTTCCTTCCCGTGCGCGACTATGTGGACAGTGGAATCTGGACGGTGCGCCTGATTCCGCAGCGCATCGTCACGGGGCGTTATGATATGTGGTTCCCGGCGGGAGGCATTTTAAATGAGGGCACCGGATTCCTTCTGCCGCGGGAGGAGACGACGCTTACCATTCCGTCCACTGCGGCGAAGGTGATTACGGTCGGGGCGTACGACGCGCGGTTCGGGCAGCTGGCTGGATTTTCAGGCAGAGGATTTACCGGAAACGGACAGGTCAAGCCGGATCTGGCAGCGCCGGGCGTGGAGATCACCTCCTGTGCGCCGGGCGGAGGCTATACGGCGCGTTCCGGAACTTCGATGGCAACTCCGTTTGTGACGGGGAGCGCCGCGCTTCTGATGGAGTGGGGGATTGTGCGCGG
>ENA-ORND01002937-ORND01002937.1-human-gut-metagenome-genome-assembly--contig:-NODE-2937-length-9976-cov-17.781272_pt1 | contig 9976 bp, 7 predicted proteins | sample MGYA00242111_ERZ509014 | MGnify/ENA primary metagenome ERZ509014 (study PRJEB26280, sample SAMEA2338694) | human gut metagenome | biome: human gut; feature: human-associated habitat; material: faeces... | reverse complement strand
CCAGCTGGGCACGGCCCTCGTCGCACAGCGGGATGTCGGTGCCGCTGCCGATGTAAAGGCCCTGCAGGTTGCCGGCGGTCATGCCGTGGCGGATGAGATGCAGTTTAAAGGTTTTCATGTAAACACCTCGTATCGTTTGGGGAATGTCCCGCCCGGCAAACTGCGGACAGGCGCTGAATTTTTATTATAGCACAAAAAGCCATTTTTGAAAATGGGGGGTCAGTCGTAGTAATTGATCTGGACGCCGCTGTCAAAGGCGCCTTGGCCGACCGTGCAGTTCCTGCTGATGGTGACGGATTTCAGGGCAGAACAGAAGAAGAATGCATCTTTCCCAATCTCTGTGACGCTGCCCTGGATGGTGACGGACTCCAAAAAAGCACAACCAGAGAATGCACACTCCCCAATCGTTGTGACGCTGTCCGGGATCGTGACGGACTTCAGAAACACGCAATCAGAGAATGCCCAATCCCCGATTTCGGTGACGCTGCCCGGGATGGTGACGGACTCCAAAGAAGCACAACCAGAGAATGCCTGCTCCCCAATCGTTGTGACGCTGTCCGGGATCGTGACGGACTTCAGAGACCCGCAATCAGAGAATGCCCAATCCCCGATTTCGGTGACGCTGCCCGGGATCGTGACGGACTCCAAAGAATCACAACCAAAGAATGCCCACTCCCCAATCGTTGTGACGCTGCTCGGGATCGTGACAGACTTCAGAGACCCGCAACTTTCGAATGCAGCGCTGCCGATCTTTGTGACGCCGTCCGGGATCGTGACGGACTCCAGAGACGAACAACCAGCGAATGCCTCCGCCCCGATCTCGGTGACACTGTCCGGGATCGAAACCGAATGCATTGCGGAACAATAAGTAAATGCATGTTCGCCGATCCGGGTGATGCCGTCCTCAATGATGACCGTCTGGATGTCGGAACGGTGCGAAGCGTACCACGGTGCGCTACAGAAAGACGTATCGTTGGCATCAGAAGAAATGGAATAATCTGACATTGCTCCGCTGCCCTTGATGTACAGGGTGCCGTCCTGATACAATTCCCATGTGGCTTGTTCCCCGCAGGTGCCGGAGTCGATCAGGTCTGCGGCCTTCTGAGACAGGCCGGATGCCGCCTTGCCGGTGGACGCCTGCGCGATGCAGTCCGCAGCCGCCTGCTTGATGGCGTCGCTGGTGAGGGTGGCACCGGTGTAGCCGTCCACATCGGCGCTCTGCGCCTTTAAAATGGCTTCCTGCAGGGGCTGTGCCGCTTCCTGCCCGATGCCCTTTGTCTGCGAGGACGCATCAATGCTCACGTCCGTAATGGCGTCTGCGCTGAAGGTCATTTCCACCACAACGCTGCCAATATCGTTTTCCGCTGTGGCGGTATAAGTGCCCGCCTTATAAAGGGCGTCTGCTGCGCTGTCGGCTGTGCCGCCCTGCCCGGCCAGCGCAAAGCCGCCCACAGCCACCACGGCTGCAACGACCACACCGCCGATCACAAGCGGCAGTTTGCCGTTTTTCTTTGCGGGTGCGGCAGGCTTTGGCTGTTCCGCCTGTTCTGCGGCGGCCTTGCGGGCAGCTTCCTCGGCGGCGGCCTGCTCGGCCGCACGCTTCTCGGCGCGGATGCGGGCCAGCTCCGCTTCCTTTTCTTCAGCGGCCTTGCGGCGGGCGGCTTCCTCCGCTTCCCGCTTGGCCTGCTGTTCCTGACGGCGCTTCTCGGCCTGGGCTTCAAACAGGAAGGTGGTCTTGTCGCTCTCCTGCACATTCTGCACCGGCTGCACCGGCACGGCCACGCGCTCGGTGCGGTCCTCCGCCGGGGTCTGCACCGGCACTGCGCCGGGCATCAGCCGCACGGTGCTGTCGTCGGCCGGGGCGGCGGGCTGGGCCGTTTCCACCCGCACGGTCTGGTCCGCTGCGGGCTCCTGCGGCACGACAGGTGCTGCCGGTTCTGCCGCCGGGGCAGGCTGCGGCATCGGTTTCAGGGTGAGGTCCAGCGCGTCGGCTTCCTCTTTGCTCAGGCCGGAAAGCTCCCGCAGGGAGAACTGCTGTTCCAGCGGGGCGTCATCCCTTGCGTTTTTCAGGCATTCCGGCAGGTCTTTCTCCGCTTTGGCGGGTTTCTCGCTGTCGGCGTGCGCCTTTCCCCACACTGGGCGCTCCGTCTCTCCGTTGGGGTCATTTTCCTCCGGGGCGGCCGCGTCGCTGGTGCTGGGCACGGGCACGGTGTCGCCCTCCGGGTAGATCATCTTCGCCTCGCCCTCGGTGTAGAGGATGGCTTCCAGCGCCTGCCGCATCACGGTGGGGCTGTCGTAGCGCTGGGCCGGGTCCGGTGCGCAGGCTTTGAGCACGATCTCGGCCAGACGGCCTTCGGCGTTGGCCGGGGGCGGCAGGGCCGCGCCGGAAAGCCGCTGGGCCTGGGCCCGTTCCCGGCTGGACGGGGTGATGGGCTGGGGGTAGGGCGGGTAAAGCGGCATCCGGTTGTTGTTCAGCAGCTGGTACATCACAAGGCCCAGCGAGTAAATGTCCACATTGCTGGTGTACTTTTCACCCCGGAAGACCTCCGGGGCCATATAGTTCACGGTGCCCGCACGGGTGGAAGCGCCGGTGGATGCGCTGGCGATGCGCGCCACGCCGAAATCGCCCAGCTTGAAATCTTCCGTCTCGGAGATAAAGATGTTGGCGGGCTTGATGTCGCGGTGGATGATGTTGTACCGCTGGCAAATTTCCAGCGCCTTGCACAGGTCCATGCCCAGCTGGATGACCTCGCGGCGGGTGAAGGTGTGGTTCTGCTTCAGGTAGCTGGTGATGGGGGTGAGCAGCTCCATGCGGATGAGGATGTCCCAGCCCACGCCGTCTTCGTGGGGGAACATCTTGTGGTCCTCGTAGCTCACGATGTTGCTGTGGCCCTTGAGCTTGCTCATGAGGGCGATCTCCCGGTTGAGCTCCTTGACGTAATCCCGAAAGTAGGTGGACGCACCGTTCATGTCCATGCCGTCGGCCAGGATCTCGTCCAGCTCCCCCTGGCTGGACGGGATGGTCACGGCCTTGAGCGCACCGGTGTACACGGTGTCGAACTCATCCCGGCGCTCGATCTCGAACACCCTGCCGTAGCTGCCCGCGCCGATGAAGCGCTTGATGCGCCACTCGCCGAAGAACGGCTCATACCGCTTGTAATACTCGTTTTCCATGCTGATCCCTCGTCTTATTTTTCTGCCTGCAGCGCTGTTTTGGGCCAGAATGCCCGGCAAACGGCTGCAGACCGTGCCAAAGCGCCGAATTTTTTGGTTTTTCCGCAAATCGCGCGCCACTAAATGTATGCGCTGATGCTTTCAGTTTAACATAGATATGGTATCCGGTGCAATGGTTTTGACAAAAATGACGAAATTTGATGAAAAATATCGTCATTTTTCTTGCTTTACAAGTCGTTTTCCGCTGTGTATAATCAACCTGTTGTAAACCAAAAATCAGGATGTCCCCCAACCATCCGACGCATTGAGGAGTCAGTATCATGGAATTCAACCGTATCATCAAGCTGCTGCGCAAAGAGCGCGGCATCACCCAGAAGCAGGCCGCCGAAGACCTGGGCGTCTCGCAGGCGCTGCTGTCCCACTATGAAAAAGGCATCCGCGAGTGCGGCCTGGACTTCGTGGTGCGGGTGGCCGATTATTATAATGTTTCCTGCGATTACCTGCTGGGCCGCAGTGCCGAGCGCAACGGCATGATGCTTTCGGCCGAAGATATCCCGAACCCGGATAAGATGAAGGATAACGTCTACCACGGCAGCGTGCTGCCCACCATGAACAAAAAGCTGATCTCCAACAGCCTGAACGTGCTGTACGCCAAGATCGGCCAGTGCCACAGCAAGGCCCTGACCACCGAGGTGAGCTCCTACCTGATGATGGCGGTGGCCAAGATGTTCCGCCACCTCTACTCGGCCGAGCCCCACAACGCCGCCAGCATGTTCAGCATCGACGCCTACCGCTGGCGCGGCTATTCCGACGCCGTGATGCGCATGTCTGAGGCCAATGTGGAAGCGCTGCTGGCCGGGCAGGACGTGAACGGCGGCGAGGGCGTGAAGGACCCCGCCTGCCTTGCCATGACCACCGAAAGCCTGACCCGGGAGTTCCCGCTGTACACCCCCAGCCTGTTGAATCTGGTCAAGACCAGCGAGACCCACGTCAAGGGCATCTCGCCGGAAGGGTGATATTCCTGTGAAAAACAGGTGATTTTTCGCCCAAAAGGCTTGCACTTTTGTGCCGGAAAGGGTATAAACAGAATAGTAGATTCTGGAAAGCTGGCTTTCCACACGTTTTAAGGAGGATTTATTATGTCCAACTGCATTTCCCGCCGCGCTTTTCTGAAGGGCGCCGGTGCTTCTGTGGTGGCTCTGGGCGCATCCGGCATGCTGGCCGGCTGCAAGCAGAACGGCAGCTCCACCGTCGTTTCCGTCAAGGTCGGCGATAAGGTCAGCAACTGGAACGGTCTGGGTGTTCAGCTCTCCAGCCTGTTCGGCGTTGACACCGCTCCCCAGCAGGAGGGTTATGAATATCTGGCAGTTCTGGTCACCGTGGTGAACCGCACCAAGGATCAGACCTTCACCATCGGCGCACAGAATGTGGACGCCATCGACGCCGCCTACCCGGTGCCCCCGGCAAGCAACGTGGACGCAAACTTCCACGCACTGGCTGCCGACACCACCGACTTCGTGGCTTCCTGCGACGGCCAGACCGTCGAGTGCACCGCCACCATCTCGCTGTACAACCAGAACTCCCAGAGCTTCTCGGACTCCACCACCCTGCCCCCGCAGGGCAGCGGCTATGTCCAGATGCTGCTGATGGTGCCCAAGGGCTGGAAAGAGCTGGAAGTTACTTACATGCCCACCTTCGTGGCCGACAAGACCCTCACCTTTACCATGAAGGCCGCCGACGTCACCCGCGCCTGATGCCCCGCAAGCGGGACGAAATTTCGTCTAAAACCTGCGCAGCATCCTGTTTTTTGCAGAATTTATTTTTGCAAAAGGCATTGACATTTCCACCGGTTTCGCCTATTTTATAAGTAAACGCCGCAAGGCTTTTTGAATGTATCTGCCTTTAAAGGAGGAACGATCATGTCTTACACTTTCTCCCGTCGTGATTTTATGAAATACACTGCCCTCACCGCAGTGGCAGTTGCCAGCGCCGGTATGTTCACCGGCTGCGGCGAAAACCCCAACCAGCCCACTGCTGTGTTTAACAACGCAGATGCCTCTGTGACCTTCGGCGGCACCTCTGGCGGCTTCCTGGGCATCGGCGCTTCCCATGACAAGCACACTCTGCTGGTAGATGGTACTTCCTACAACGGCACCACGCTGACCTGCGCTTTTGCACATACTCCCGTTACGGAAGGCACCAGCAGTGCATCGAAGTACTATCGCATTCGCGTTGATACGGAAGATGGCACGAAGTATTACGTTGGTGGTGACGAGAGCGGCACCGTGAAGGTCAAGGCTCTGTACGAGGCTTCTCCGATCGAGATCGGCAAGAACAGCACTCTGCCGTTCAAGAACACCGTAACTGTCACCGGTCTGGATACTACGGGCGCAACTGCCGTGTACATCCAGTATTTCCCCCGTCACAATGCGCTGAACAACGACACCGATTCTTACTCCGATGTCTTTGCCACTTGGAACATCACCAGCCTTTTCAATCTGTAATTTTCCAAAAGCATGCAAGGCCCGCACCTTTTACAGGTGCGGGCCTTTTTGTATCCCAGTTTTTGGCATCCTGCCGCAAACAGAGCAAAGTTTTTTAGTTGTTTTGTGCCTTGTGCACAGTGGTGTTTTCCGGTACAATAAGGTTATCAGATCGTACAGGTGCATCGCGGCAGAGCAGTCGCCGCGATGTTTTGTATTTTGAGGGAACCCCCGAAAACGCTGTAAAGGAGTGCTGTTTCGATGATCAACATGGTAAAGCTTCCCACCAAGAAAAGCAACTTGTTCCTGCGCGTGGCAAAGGGTCATTTTGCCACCAGCCACAGCCATATCAATTATTACATCGACGTCACCACCCAAAAGGCCCGCCTTTCCGAGGCAAAGGCCGTGGCAAAAGAACTGGTGGCGGCTTACCAGCACAACACCATCGTGGACACCGTGCTCTGCCTGGACGGCACCCAGGTCATCGGCACCTGCCTTGCCAACGAGCTGACGAAGGACGGCTTTGCCAACATGAACGCCCACCAGACCATCTACGTCGTCACGCCGGAGTACACCACCGGCAGCCAGATCATCCTGCGCGACAACCTGGCCCCCATGGTGAAGGGCAAGCATGTGCTCATTCTGGCGGCTTCCATCACCACCGGCTACACCGTGCAGGCCGCTGTGCAGGCCGTGGATTACTACGGCGGCACCGTGGCGGGCCTTTCGGCCATTTTCGCCACCACCCACGAGTGCATGGGCTACCCGGTCACGTCCATCTTTGACCCCGCCAGCCTGCCGGATTATTCCAGCTACGACAGCCGCGAGTGCCCCATGTGCAAGGCCGGCCAGCACATCGATGCGCTGGTGAACAGCTTTGGCTATTCGGCGCTGTAACGTAAAAAGGCTGTCAAGTGCTCACGGATGCGCCCTTGACAGCCCCTTGTGAAATGATTATACTATAAATAGAAAGGCGCTGGCCCGCAAACGGCTCGCTCCTTACTGAATCAGATCAAGAAAAATGACCGTTCAAGTTGGTAGCTGGAGGCGGTCATTTTTTCTTGCGTCTATCGTTGTGAGAAACAGTCCATGTAATTTCGAACGTAACGTAGATCGCTCCGCCGAGAAGCGTGAGCAGCAATACGACCTGTTCAAACGTCATGGTGCATCCCCCCTTTCCGCCCTCAAGCGTCCGGGGGAGCGAGATTTCAAGAAAAATCTCTTTACCCGGCGCGCTCAGGTGCCGGTAAGGAGAAAAAAGCCGCCTGTGTTTGTGGCACAGCGCCCTGCCGCCAAAGCGGCAGTTTTATGATAGTATACTTTTCATCAAAACACAACAGGGCTTTGCAGTCGCTTTTATCGCTGCAAAGCCCTGTTTTTACTTCTTCTTTTTCGGGAACACGAACGGCTCATGCAGATACACAAACACGAGATACGCCGCCATGAAGCACCAGATGATGGGCTCGCACAGGATGACCGCATTGTAGGCAAACTTCGGGATGAACACCAGCACAAAGATCACCTTGCCCACCAGTTCGATGACGCTGGAGAACAGCGGCAGCACCTTCTGGCCAAGGCTCTGCAGCGCGTAGCGGGTGCACAGCAGCACCCCCAGCACCGCATAGAACGGTGCGTTCCACAGAAGGTACCGCGCACCGTTTTCCAGCACGATGGGCTCCGTGGAGCCGGAGATCAGCTGCACCATCCATTCCGCACCAAAGTTCATCAGCACCACGGCGGCGACCATCACCACCACCGAGTACAGATACATCTGCCGCATTCCCCTGCGCACACGGTCGGGCTGGTTTGCGCCGCGGTTCTGGGAGACGAAGGTGGAACCGGCGTTCGCCATGGAGATGAGCGGCATATCCGTAAAGGCAAACAGCTTGCGGGCGGCGGTGTGGCCTGCGATGGTCAGGGTGCCCAGACCGTTGATGCCGTACTGCAGCACCACCGAACCCGCAGACACGATGCTGCTCATCAGGCCCATGGAGATGCTCTGGCTGAACAGCTCCCAGTAGAGATGACTGCCCACGGCGAAATGCTTTTTCTCCGGGATGAGGATGCGCACCCTTGCCAGCACGTACAGAACGCACAGCACCACCGAGATGCCCTGTGCAATGACCGTTGCCACCGCTGCGCCCCGCACGCCCATGCCAACCCCGGCAATGAACCACAGGTCCAGCCCCACATTCAGCGCCGAGCTGATGAGCAGGAACACCAGCGGCATCACGCTGTTGCCAATGGCGCGCAGCAGGCCTGCGCACAGGTTGTACAGGAACATGACGATCACGCCAAGATCAATGACGATGATGTAGCTGTAGGCATCTTCCAGAATTTCTGCCGGGGTATCCAGCAGCTGCAGCAGGGGACGCAGCCCCAAAAAGCCCGCCGCCGTGATGACCAGCGAGGCGATGAGACCGATGACGACAGAGCCCGTCACGGTGCGCTTGAGCAGGTCCTCGTCCTGCGCGCCGTAGGAGCGCGCTGCCACGATGGCAAGGCCGTTGCCGATACCGATGCCAAAGCCCACCAGAAGCTCGTAGATGGAGCCGCAGGAGCCAATGGCGGCAAGGGCGGTGTCGCCCAGCACATTGCCCACGATCATGGTGTCCACCGTGTTGTAGAGCTGCTGGAACAGGTTGGAGACGAGGATGGGCAGCATGAACAGCAGCAGGCTCTTTAAAATCGGCCCGTGCATCAGGTCTACGTTCATATTGAAAAGTTGTTTCTTCCGGGGCTGCGTTTGGGTCATAGGGGTCCTCCAATGTTGTGTTTTTACCGCAAAACAAGGGACTGCACAAAAGTCAGCCCCTTGTTTTCCATGTGATGCTGTTGCTTTTTCCGAGGAAGCTGCCCGCACGGGCCCCTCTCGTGAAAAGACAAATCTGGAAAATCCGCAGATTTTCCAGATTTGTAAATATAAAAATAATTTTTCCGCTGAAAATCACCAGAGCGCAAGCGGAGGCAATTCTAAATCGTTACAGCTCCTGCGTCTCAAAGCCGTTTCCGGTGAGCACCTGCACGCTGGTAAAGCCCGCTGCCTTGATGGCAGCAGCAGCTTCGTCAAAGCCGAAGGTCAGGCTGTTGATGTCGTGGGAATCGGACGTAATAATAACTTTGCCGCCCATCTTCTGCCACTCGCCCAGCAGCCATGCGCCGGGGTAGAAGTCCTTGCGGTAGCCGCGGTAGACGCCGCCGGTGTTCACCTCCAGCAGGCAGTCGTTGTCCTTGGCGGCCTGCAGGGCCTTGAGGGCAGCGGCTTTGTAGCGGGGCGATTCCTCGTCGAAGAACTCGCCGTTGGCGTTCAGCTTCTTGATCAGGTCGATGTGGGCCAGAATGTCCGGCTTGAGGGCGGCCACCTTTTCCACCTCGGCAAAGTAGGCTTCCACGGCGGCCAGCGGGTCGGCGTCAAAGTCATCGTTGATGCAGTCCCACAGGTCCTGCGGGCGGAAGTCGATCTCGTAGTACTTGCCGGTGTTCTTGCCGTACAGATGGTGTGCGCTGCCGATCCAGTAATCGTAGCCGGTGCGCTTATCCTCGCTCAGAATATCCCACTCAATGCCGCACAGGATATCCACCTTGCCCTTATACTCGGTCTTGAGCTTTGCGATGGTGGCCTTGTACTGGGCGGTGCGGCTGGGGCTCATGCAGTATTCGCGGTCGCGCTGGGTGTAGCTATGGCCGGTGAAGCCCAGCGTGGTCAGGCCCTGCGCACACGCAGCACTTGCCATATCCTGCAAGGTATTTTTGCCATCGCACATGGTGGAGTGGCAATGGACACTGGACTTCTTATAATCTGCCATAATTACTTCACTGCATCCTTTCCTGTTTGACCTTGTGGTCAATGACGTGACGTTTTTCCAGTTCACGGGTCACATCTTCCACCGTGATGCCGGCGCTGACCATCAGCACCAGAACATGGTAGGCAAGATCGCTGATCTCGTAAACGGTTTCTTCCTTGTCCTCTTTTTCGCCCGCAATGATGACCTCGGTGCACTCCTCGCCCACCTTTTTCAGGATTTTCTCCTTACCCTTCTCGAACAGGTAGGTGGTGTAGCTGCCTTCCTTGGGGTCCGTCTTGCGGCCTTTGATGAGCTCATACAGGCCCTGCCAGCTGAACTGCTTCAGCTCCGGCGAGACGTATACTTCGTTGAAGAAGCAGCTCTCGGCACCGGTGTGGCAGGCGGGGCCGGATTTGACCACTTCCACCACCAGAGCATCGGCATCGCAGTCGGCAGTGATGGACACCACCCGCTGCACATTGCCGCTGGTCTCGCCCTTGCGCCAGATCTCCTGACGGCTGCGGCTCCAGAACA
>ENA-ORND01002933-ORND01002933.1-human-gut-metagenome-genome-assembly--contig:-NODE-2933-length-9991-cov-5.299215_pt1 | contig 9991 bp, 9 predicted proteins | sample MGYA00242111_ERZ509014 | MGnify/ENA primary metagenome ERZ509014 (study PRJEB26280, sample SAMEA2338694) | human gut metagenome | biome: human gut; feature: human-associated habitat; material: faeces... | reverse complement strand
CGTTCCCGGCGTCTTCGGAAAAAAATCTGCCTCTCCGGGGTTTATTCGCCTCCTTCCCCTATTTATTATCTTGACGACCTCCCGGGCTTTTTTTTAACAAAAAAGGAATTACATATTCCTTTTTTCCTATGACTCTCCGCTCCCTCTCTCCGGCTCTGGCGGCACTGCTCCTTCCCGGAGCGCTTCATGCTGCGCCCGTATTCCTTGAAAACGTCTCCGAATCCGGCGGATGGTATGATTGCAATAAAAAAACCAAATGGACATGGGGGACCAAGCCCCATCCTACCAATCCGCTAAATCCTCCGGTTTCCGCACGGCCCAATGAATGGCTGTACCTTCCTTATGATCAGAATATCTGCTGGGCGGCGGCGGCCTCCAACGTGCTCCAATGGTGGCAGGATACCAGAAGCGACCTGAAATCCACCACGCCCAACGGGAAATCCGCCACTTACGATGTCATGCCGCAGGTCGCCCAGCTGGCTATTTACCAGACCATCTCCACGAACTGGACAAACAGCGGAGGCTCCGTGGAACAAGCCTACAACTGGTGGATCAACGGCGGAATGCTGGATACCACCGCCTATCCGAGCCTTTCTACGACGACGGCTTCCGGAGGATACTGGAAAGAGCTGGGACTGACAGTCCCGCAGTCTTCAAGCGGAGGAGCTGTTGACAACCCCTTATTTTCCGCATACAGCTTCTGGGACGGAGACACCAGAAGCGGCGTTTACCAGAAGCTGACAAACAGCATCAACAACAACTGGGGAACCACTCTGACCGTCGGGGAAGAAGGGAGAGGCCACGCCATCACCATGTGGGGCTACGACACGGACGAAGACGACAATCTGGTTATCTACCTGACGGACTCGGACGACTATGCGGTGGGAATGTTCCGCCAGAAAGTAGTCGTGAACGACTATACGGATGAAAACGGCCTTTCCCACTGCGACATTTATCTGACCAGCATGGATGGAGAAAACGACGTGTACAGTTATAATTACGAAGAAGCGGGACTGACGGGCATCCGCCTGGGGGAAATACAGAGCTTCACCGCTCCGCTGGGGGATCTGAGAATCCCGGAACCCGGCGCCGGAATCCTCTTCCTTGGCGGTTCATTCCTCGCCCTGTCCCGCCGCAGGCGCGCTGGACGGTAAAGCTTTCCGAACTCCGGCCCCAATAAAAACGGGTCTTGATTCTTATGGGGGAAATGTGCAGAATCGGCGAGCGCACAAGTTCAGGAGAGCAAAAATTGTCCCAGTGTTCCCCAGTGCGGTTACCTGTGAAATGAATGACGCTTCCCACAACCACGGCGAGCAGGAAAACACCGTCTCCACCTATTCCGTCGACGTAGAAACCCTTCAGCAAATAGCTCTGAAAGGAGACGCCCAGGCGCTGTTCCAGCTGGCAATCAACTACGAACAGGGTCGCGGGGTGGCGGAAAACCAGCAGGAAGCCTTCTACTGCTACCAGCAGGCGGCGGAACTGGGCCACGTTACAGCCCAGCTCAACCTGGGATGGGCTTATTCCAACGGCATCGGCGCCCCTCAGGACAACGACAAGGCCTTTTACTGGTACCGGAAAGCCGCCGAACAGGGGCACCCCACCGCGCAATTTGACCTTGGGTTCTGCTATGTCAATGGCCTGGGAGTGGAAAAAGACGAACACCAGGCCATCGGCTGGTACAAAAAAGCGGCGGAACAGGGCCACGCGGTAGCCCAGCTCAACCTCGGCTGGATTTATGCCAACAGCCCCAGCCGGAAAAACTGGGAACAGGCCGTATACTGGTACAAGCAGGCCGCGGAACAGGGAGACCCCCGCGCCCAGTATAACCTGGCCTGGTGCTATGGCAACGGAAGCGGAACCCCCAAAAACCCGCGGAAAGCCGCTTACTGGTACGAAGAAGCCGCCATGCAGAACCATGCTACGGCCCAGTACAATCTGGGATGGTGCTATGAAAACGGTTTCGGCGTGGAGCCGGATCTGGACAAAGCGCTGGTATGGTATCACAAATCAGCCCTTCAGGGCCAGATTACGGCCCAATACACGCTGGGATGGTGCTACGGCAACGGCCGGGGCATGGAAGTGGACATGGCCAAAGCCGTCCACTGGTACACCAAAGCCGCAGAACAGGGGCATACAACAGCCCAGCTCAACCTGGGGTGGTGCCATCTGAACGGAAAAGGAACGCCCGTCAACCGGGAAGAAGCCCTGAAATGGTACCTTAAGGCGGCGGAACAGGGCAACGCCACAGCCATGTTCAATGTGGGCAACTGCTACGCCCACGGCTACGGCATTGAGCAGGACGATAAACAGGCGGAAGAATGGTATCAGAAAGCCGTCCGGCACGGCAACAAAAAGGCCGCCAGCGCCCTGCGCCATCTGGCCTCCAAACAGGAAAAAGAGAAACAAACGGACTCGGAGGCCTGAACAGGCATTCTCCTGCTTACTTCTATCCTCTAACCAGGTCCAGCCATGGACACACGAAGGGAAAACATGTTCCCATGGCCTGAAAAAATGTGCTTCCGCTTGGAAATAGACGCCTGACTGCCGTCACCCCCGGATCATCATCGCCGCCTCTTCCTTCCATCCGCCGGGCCTTTTCGGGACAGCCGTTCCACGGCCTCCGGCAGCCGGGCTGCGCCATCGCCGCCCAGCGCTGCGTCAATATCTTCCAGCGCATGGATCAGGTCAATAACCTCCCGGCGGGGCAAGGCGCCCCCGGCCGGTACACAGAAATGAGTGCGGCACGCCAACGGCCTGCCTTCATAAATCATGCATCTTCCCTGACCGCTCAAGAAAGGGCAGCTCCCGTCCGGAGGCAGCTCCAACCGGGTGCGTCCGGAAGCACGCCACGCCTTCCAGGCCACCCATGCCTCCCCCAGCGTTACATGCGGAGTCTCCCCGGTCAGGCGGAACCGGCAGCAATCCGCCGCACCGGTACAGAAACGCTGGGCACGGGAAGCGCGGAAGGCGCCTTCATCCAGAAGGCGCCGCACCTCCATCAGCATCCCGGCGGCGGGGGCCATTCCCCCCGCCTTTCCCTGGCGGCATTTGCCACGCGCCATGACAGAAACGGTTAACAGGTCAGGCCGTCCGCTTTCGCCTGGTTCCAGTATGCATACTCGGAACGGTTGAAATCCACATATTCCGGAGACAAATCCGTGGTATACACCGTATGGGAAAACTCGCCCCGATTCAAATTGATATCCACCTGGAACGCGGGAACCTGCACGGCTTGCCGCAAATCGTCGGACGGAGTATCCGCCTGCACGCCGCCGCGGCAGGCGGCCAGACCAGCGATGTCAATGTCTATCTTCTCTTCGTCCACCTTTGCTCCGCAGTAGCCCACGGCATGAATAATGCGCCCCCAGTTGGGATCATTCCCGTTCCAGGAACTCTTTACCAGGGAAGACTTGGCTACGGCTTCCGCCGCTTTTTTCGCTTCATCCTCCGTGCGGCCTCCCGTCACATGCACGGTGACGAACTTGGTCACCCGCTCTCCGTCCTGCACGATGTGCTTGGCCAGTTCCAGCATCACATGGGCCAAAGCCTGCTGGAATGCGTAAATATCTTCCGGAGTTTCCAGCTTCACGCCGGATGCCCCATTCGCCATCACCAGAACCGTGTCATTCGTGCTCATGTCTCCGTCAATGGTGATGCAGTTAAAAGAACTCTTCACTCCGGACTGCACGCACAGCTCCAGCACATCGCGGGAAACGCCCGCATCCGTCGTAATAAAGCACAGCATGGTCGCCATGCAGGGATTGATCATGCCCGCCCCCTTGCAGCAGGCGCCGATGCGCACGGGTTTGCCCTGCACTACAAACTCAATGGCAATAATTTTCTCCTTCGTATCACTGGTCATCACGGCCTGGGCCACCTCATGCCCCTTGTCGCGGGAAAGCCCCTCCGCCAATTCCGGAAACTTCGGGTAAATGCGCATCATAGGCATTGGCAGGCCAATCACGCCGGTGGAACATACGGCCACTTCTGCAGGCTCCAGCCCCAAAAGCTCAGCAACGCTGCGGCATTCGCCCCTGGCGTCCTCCACCCCCCGGGTTCCGGTGCAGGCGTTCGCGTTCCCGCTGTTCGCCACGATGGCGCGGATATTTCCTTTCCGGAGATGCTCCCGGCTCACCTTCACGCAGGCGGCCTGCACGCGGTTGGTCGTAAACGTTCCTGCGGAAACGCAGGGTTCCGTGGAATAAATCAGGGCCAGGTCCAGACGCGTGGCCGTAGGCTTCTTGATGCCGCAGCTTACGGCGCTCCCCAAAAAGCCCTGGGGCGCGCAAACGCCCCCGTCAACCGGAATATAGGATGAATCATTCATCGTCTTGAAAGTGCCTTTCAGCGTATCAAAAAGCTACAGAACCCACAAGCCTTCCGTTTCATCAAATCCGCACATGATATTGAAGGACTGAACGGCCTGCCCACCCGCGCCCTTCACCACATTATCCTCTGCGCTCATCAGAATCACGCGGTTCGTGCGGGGATCATAAGCCCAGCCAATATCCACGCAGTTCGTCCGTGTTACATTCTTGGTATCCGCAGGCTGGTTGCGCCCCAGAAGGCGGACGAACGGGGCCGCGGCATAGGCTTCTTCCAGCAGGCGGCCGACGGACTCGGGGTCCGCCCCTTTTTTCACTTTGGCCGTAATCGTGGAGCAAATACCCGTATTAACGGGAATCAAATGGGGGGTGAAGGACATCACCACCGTTTCCCCGGCGGCATGGGAAAGCTCCTGCTCAATTTCGCTCAAATGGCGGTGTTTCGGTACTCCGTAGGCATGAAAACTCTCATTGCACTCGCAGAACAGCAGCGGAATGGATGCCTTGCGCCCTGCTCCGCTCACGCCGCTGCCGGAACAGACCACCACGTCCTCCGGCTCCAGCATGCCCGCCCTGAACAAGGGAATGAGAGGCAGAAGAATGCTGGTGGGATAGCAGCCGGGGGAAGCCACAATGCGCGCCCGGGCAATCTCCTCCCGGCGCCACTCCGGCAAACCGTACACGGCTTCCTGCATCAGGGCCGTATCCGGGTGGGGGTTCCCGTAATACTCTTCGTACACATCCGGGCTGTCCAGGCGAAAATCCGCGCTCAGGTCAATCACGCGCACGCCCCTGTCCACCAGGCCGCGGGCATAGGAAGCAGCCACGCCATGAGGCAGGGCCAGAAAAGCGACCTCCGCCCCAGTGGCGGCAATCGCCTCCACATCGGAATCCGTAAACTTCAGGCCGGAACCCGGAACCTGACGAAAACGGGGAAAAACCTCCCACAACGGCTGCCCGGCATACTGGCGGGAAGTAGCGCACACCAGCTTCACCCCGCGATGGTTCAGCAGGATGCGCAACAATTCCTGCCCGGTGTAGCCACTGGCCCCGACGACTGCAACTTGAACTTGCTTCATGACAAAAAAGGTATGCTATGAAAAAAGACTCTTGCCAACACTAAAGTTTTCCTATATACACCTCGCCGTCACAAGACACGGCTCTGGTCGGTCCGAGTTCATCGGGTTGTAGCGCAGTCTGGTAGCGCACCTGCATGGGGTGCAGGGGGTCGCAGGTTCGAATCCTGTCAACCCGACCAATTTCCCATTCGTGAGGCCTTGCAGAATACTTCATCCTGCAAGGCCTCAAACTTTTTTGCTTTGCGCGGTATTCCACCCAGCCCTATGGTTCCGCCATGCACCTTGCCATGCATCACATTCCGGATGCATGACAATTTTCCAAAACCAAACATACACCGCCACCAAAGCAGGAAGTTTGATCCTCCCTCCCTTTGGAAATATTAATCGGGAAAATTATCACAAGATACATTCCCTCCCTCTTGCTAATAAACAAAAAAATCCTGGGTATCTTCCGGGTTCATGCCATTCATATTCGTTGCCATTTCCTCTCCGTCCGGCCCGCTACTCCGCTTCCCTGCCGTGGGACAGGACAAACCGGAACCGGGGGGAAACAGTTTTTTATTGCGTTGCAGGCAGGTAAATCATATACCCCGCCGGTTCAGACTTCACCTTTTCCCCTTGCTTTCATGCCATCCATTTCCTTTCTGAATCATCTCGGAGCCCTGCTGACGCTCTGGCTTCTCCTATGCTGCGGCGCACCAGCGGCGGAAAACGGCAGAATCCTGATGGTGACGGAAGCGACTTTCCCTCCCTACGAATTCCGGGACGGAAACGCCATCCTGGGCATTGACCCGGAAATCATGCGGGAGGTAGCCCGGCGCACCGGCAGGGAGCTGGTCATTGAAGACATGAGCTTTGATTCCGTGATTACGGCTGTAGTTTCCGGAAAGGCGGACGTAGCCGCCTCCGGAATCACGGTTACGCCGGAACGCAGGAGGAAAGTGGACTTCTCCATTCCCTATGTGGAAGCCGCTCAGGTTATCATCGTTCCCAAAGGTTCTCCCATCCGGAAGCGGGAAGATATCCGCGGTAAAAGAATCGGAGTGCAGCACGGGGCCACGGGAGACATTTACGTCACACGGAACATCCAGCAGCCGGAACGCTTCCCTAACGGAGCGCTGGCTGTGGCCGCCGTGGCGGCAGGCAAGATCGCGCCGGAGCGCCACGAGAGCTATGCGCGCCTGTACGCGCTCTCGGCCCAGGTCAATGACTGGGAAAAGAAGAAGTGACGCACCAAAGCGCCGCCCTCCGCATACACTGTAGGGAGAACCTGCAAGCGGAGGGCGGTGCTTTATGTTTCGACGGCGGGGGATTTGCTTCTGGATCGGCATCGCGTGCGTGGTCGCCGGTGTGTTCATCATTCTGGCGCTGGTGCTGCCGGCCGGCTTCTGGTGGTTTGCGCTCGGCGGTGCGCTCATTGCGGCAGGCGTGTGGCTGCTGCGCTGTTGACGGCGGCATAACCGGCGCGCGCCCGGCATAAGGATGTACAAAAACGACAAGGAGCACATCTTTATGGATCTACAACTGGGCAAGCAGAAACGCATGATGTACGCGCGGGTGTTTGACCGCACGGAGGAAGAGACCTGCAGCGTGGACGCCGTTGTGCCCGATGCGCTGGGGGACATCGGCGCGATCGTGGTCGCGGAGGGCACGTTCTGCCTCTGGAATCTGGATTTTTCGGACAAGAGCGCGCAGATCGAGGGCAGCATCGCGGCCGATGTGGTCTACGCGGAGGAGGGCGGCGCTCTGCGCAGCTTCCCGGTGGAGCTGCCGGTGAAGGTGCGCATCAGCGGCGAGACGCTCTCGCCGGACGTGCGGCCGTGGCTGCGCTGTACGCTCACCGCGCTGGACGCGCGCGCCGTCAATTCGCGCAAGGTGCGTGTCACGGCGCGGCTGAGCCTGTGCCTGCGCGCCTACCGGGAGACGGAGCTCGCGCTCACGGACCGGATCGAGGGCGACGGCGGCGCAGTGTTCACGCGCACGGAAACGCTCCGCGTGCAGATTCCGGTGTCCGTGGAGGAAAAGACGTTCACCGTCTCGGAGACGCACCGCTTCCTGTCCGGCCAGCCCGAGGCCGACCGCCTGCTCTGCCACACGGAGACCGTGCTGCTCGACGATGTCAGCGCGGCCGGCAGCCGCGTCATTTTGCAGGGGCGCGTGTGCGCGGCAGTCACCTATCTCCCGCAGGGGCAGATGTGCCCGGTGGTCGAGACCTTCGAGACGGCGTTTTCCCAGATGCTCGACTGCCCGGCGGACACATCGCCGTGCCTGCTGCACACGACCGTCAACCTCACGGCGGCCTACCTGAACGTGAGCGCCGCGGCCGACGGCGCGGCACTGGAGGCGGAGTACCATCTTGTCGCGCAGACGGTGTGCCTTGCGGATGCGGAGGCTGACTGCGTGACGGACGCCTACTGCAACACGGCAGAGCTCACGCTCGAGCGCGAGACGGTAGGCAGCCTCGTCAGCGCCCTGTGCACGATGCACGCGAGACAGGACGGTGTGGGCGCGCCGCGCCGCATCCCGCTCTACCGCTCGATCGAGGCAGCGGGCTACGCCGCCCCCGTGCTAGGCGAGGATTTTGACTACATCGTCGACCACGGCGATGTGCCGCCGGGAGCGGAATTCGCCGTGCGCATCCGCGACGACAGTTTAGAACCCGTGCTGCACAGCGGCAGCGTCGCCTACCTCAATCACGACCCGCTGCATGCGGGCGACGTGGGCATCTTCTGCGTCGGGGGCGACATGCTCTGCAAGCAGTATTACCGCGACCCGCTCGGCGTTTCGTACCTCTTCTCTCTGGGGCGGGACCGCAGCGGCGCGGACATTGTCTGCGGCCCTGAGAGCGGAAAGCGCTTTATCTGCTTCGGACACGTGATCTTAGATCATCGTGTGCCGCTGCCAGGCATGGGCCTGTGAGCGGGAAAAAGGCGCATTTTGCGTGGAAAAGACTTGAATCGTTCACAAATTCTGCTTATAATATAGGTTTGGAAATCAATAAAAAAGAAGGAAGCGTATTTCTTATGACGAAAATTGACATTTTCTCCGGCTTTCTGGGCGCCGGCAAGACCACGCTCATCAAAAAGCTGATCGCGGAAGCCTACAGCGGCGAAAAGCTCGTGCTGATCGAGAACGAATTCGGCGAGATCAACATCGACGGCGGCTTTCTCAAGGAGTCCGGCATCGAGATCTCCGAGATGTCCGCGGGCTGCATCTGCTGCTCCCTCGTCGGTGACTTCAACAAGGCGCTCAAGGAGGTCGTGGCGCAGTTCCACCCCGACCGCATCCTCATTGAGCCGAGCGGCGTCGGCAAGCTCTCTGACGTCATCGTCGCCGTCGAGCGCACCGTCGACGAGTGCCTGGGCGAGCTCAAGCTCAACAGCTATGTCACCGTGGCCGACGCCAGCAAGGTCAAGGTCTATATGAAGAACTTCGGTGAGTTCTACAACAACCAGATCGAGGCCGCCGGCACGATCATCCTCTCCCGCACGCAGAAGCTCTCGCAGGAGAAGCTTGAGGCCGCCGCCGCGATGCTGCGCGAGAAGAACCCCGACGCCGCCATCCTGACGACTCCGTGGGACGAGCTGGACGGCAAGACCATCCTCTCCGCCATCGAAAGGGTGTCGTTGAGCGACGAGCTCCTTGAAAAGATGCGCCGCGAGCACGAGATCGAAGAGGCCGAGCACGAGCATGAGCATCACCATCATCACGATGAGCATGACGAGCACGACCATGAGCATGAACACGAGCACCATCATGACCACGATGAGGATGAGCATGACCACGAGCACGATCATCATCACGACCATGACCATGACGAGCACGACGAGCACGAGCATCACCACCATCACCACGACGGCGAGGAGTGCGACGATCCCGAGTGCGAGTGCCACCATCACCATCATCACCACGCCGACGACGTCTTCTCCTCCTGGGGCAAGGAGACGCCGAAGAAGTTCAGCAAGGAAGCTCTTGAGGACATGCTCCACAAGCTGGACAGCGGCGACTACGGCCACATCCTGCGTGCCAAGGGCATCGTGAACGGCGAGGACGGCTGGCTCGAATTCGACTACGTGCCCGAAGAGCATGAGGTCCGCGCGGGCCATCCCGACTATACGGGCCGTCTGTGCGTTATCGGCGCGGAGCTCAAAGAGCACGAGCTTGCAGAACTGTTTGGAGTGTAAGGCATGGATATTCCTGTTTATCTGGTCGCCGGATTCCTCGATTCCGGCAAAACGAGCTTTATCAATGGCATTTTGGAGGACGGCTTTGCCCGCGAGGACAAGACGCTTCTCATTTGCTGCGAAGAGGGCGACGAAGAATACGAGAAGAAGGCGCTCGACAACGTCACCGTTGTCACGGTAGACGACGAAGAGGAGCTGACGCTCGCTTTCTGCAAGGAGCTTGAAAAGAAGCACCGCCCCAAGCAGGTGCTCATTGAGTACAATGGCATGTGGCAGATGGAAAAGCTCTACCGCGAGGTGCTGCCTGCCAACTGGGTGCTCTATCAGATCATGACGTTCGTGCATGCGCCGACGTTCGAGCTGTTCGTCAAGAACATGGGTCAGCTCATGATGGAAAAGA
>ENA-ORND01002924-ORND01002924.1-human-gut-metagenome-genome-assembly--contig:-NODE-2924-length-10005-cov-4.324422_pt1 | contig 10005 bp, 5 predicted proteins | sample MGYA00242111_ERZ509014 | MGnify/ENA primary metagenome ERZ509014 (study PRJEB26280, sample SAMEA2338694) | human gut metagenome | biome: human gut; feature: human-associated habitat; material: faeces... | reverse complement strand
GACGCTCATATCGCATGGTATCCTGCGCCTGGCGGGGCGCCGTGTCGAGGAGCGGGCCGTGTCGCACAGCTTCGGCCGCGACGATCTCGCGGCACTGCTCGATACCAATACGTCGGAACCGCGTCCCGAGCCGGACAACGAGTTCAAACTTTTCCAGAATGCGCTGGATTTCGCCGACCTGCGGGTTCGCGACTGCATGGTGCCGCGTGTGGATGTCGAGGCGGTGGATATCGACGACACGTCGATCGGGCAGCTCACGGCGCGGTTCGTCGATTCGAAATATTCGCGTATTTTCGTCTGGCGCAAGAGCATCGACAACATCGTCGGTTATGTCAATTCGAAGAGCCTGTTCACGCGTCCGGCCAATATCGCCGACGTGATGATGCAGGTCAATTTCGTGCCCGAGACCATGCCGCTGCAGCTGATGTTGCAGAATTTCATCAAGCACCGCAGCAACATCGCCGTGGTGATCGACGAGTTCGGCGGGACGGCGGGCGTCATTTCGCTCGAGGACGTGCTCGAACAGATTTTCGGCGAGATCGAGGACGAACACGACATACCCGATCTTACCGAAAAGCAGGTCGGCCAGGACGAGTATGTCCTCTCCTGCCGGCTGGAGGTGAAATACCTCAATGAAAAATACGGGCTGGGGATCGAAGAAAGCAAGGAATACGATACGCTGGCGGGCTTCATCATCTTCAATTACGACGGGATCCCGACCGCTGGGGAAACGGTTTTCATCGGCGGCCTGCAGTTGCGCATACTGCGTACGACGCGTTCGCGTATCGAGCTGGCGAGGGTCAAGAAATTGTAGGAATTTTTATATTATAATAAAGGCCTTTTCCGAATAAATTTTACTACCTTTGACTGCTAATTCGAAACAAACGAATAATTAACGATTTATATGGCAAGTTTAAACACTCTTCGCACCAAGTTCGGCATCGTGCTGTCGATTGTCATCGCAGGCGCCCTCTTGGCTTTCATTCTCTCCCTGAAGACCGAAATGGGCTTCTCGGGTAACGACCCCCGGGTCGGTGTCATCAACGGTAAAAAAATCAACTATTCGGAGTACTACAACCAGTACGAGCAGATCAAGGCGCAGAGCGGCGCCCAGGAAAGCGACGAACAGCAGTCCGCCATGCTCGCCAATGCTGCATGGCAGGCCCTGATCGGCAAGTATGTGCTGGAACCCGGTTTCGACAAGATGGGGCTGCGCGTTACGGAGCCCGAGCGTCTGTCGATGGTCAGCGGCCAGCATCCGTCGCAGGCGTTCTACAACGCCTTCGCCGATCCCCGCACGGGTGAGTACAACGTGGCTGCCGTCGGACAGTTCCTCGCGCAGGCCGAAACGAATGCGCAGGCACAGCAGGCGTGGGCGCAGCTCAACGAGCAGGCCCGCATGGAGCGTGAGATCGCCAAGTACCTCGGCCTGATCAAGGGCGGTGTATATGTCAATGCACTCGAAGTCGCGAACGGTGTGAATGCGGCCAACAATACCTATTCCGGGAAATGGGCCGGCAAGAAATATTCGGCTGTCCCCGATTCGCTGATCCAGGTGAAGTCCGGCGACATCAAGGCATACTACAACAGCCATAAGGATATGTTCAAGCAGACTCCCTCGCGTACGCTGTCGTATGTCGTGTTCGAGGTTACCCCCACGGACGACGATATGCTCGCTCTCGAAAAGAGCGTTGCCGAGGTGGGCGCACAGTTCGCCGCTACGGAGGAGCTGAAGTCGTTCGTACGTGCCAACCGCAACGGCAAGATCGCCGATTCCTATGTTTCGGCGGCTCAGCTTTCGGAGGACGAGGCCAAGGCACTGCTGGCGGGTGAGACTTACGGCCCCGTGCTGAAGAACAACCAGTGGACGATGGCCCGTGTGCTGGATTCGAAAATGGTGCCCGATACGCTGGGAATCCGCCATATCGTGCTGCCCTATACGCAGGAGGCGCTGGCCGACAGCCTGCTGACGGTAATCAAGGGCGGTGCCGATTTCGCACAGCTCGCCTCGCAGTATTCGGTATACGAAGCTACGGCAGCCAACGGCGGCGAAGTGGGTGTGGTGCCCTTCTCGGCTTTCACGGGCGAATTCGTTGCCGCGCTGGCCAATGCCAAGCGGGGGGACGTGGTGAAGGTCGCTTCGGGCGATGCCATCCAGCTGATGCAGGTGTACCGTGCCGACAAACCTTCGAAGCACATGCAGGTGGCGACGATCACCTATCCCGTCGAGGCTTCGGCTGCGACGCGCCGCAATGCCCACAACCTGGCCGGCACTTTCTCGGTGAATGCCAAGGGCTCGGTCGAGGCGTTCAACAACGCCGCTTCGGAAGCGGCCGTTACTCCTCGTGTCGCCTCGCTGGCGCAGGGCGAGCGTACGATCCGCGGCCTGGAGGATTCGCGTGAGGTTGCCCGCTGGGCTTACGGTGCCGAGACGGGCGATCTTTCGGAAATCTTCACCGTCGGAAACGACTATGTGGTCGCTACGCTGACCGAGATCGATGACAACGAGTATACCCCGATCGACAAGGTGGCTGCGCAGGTTCGCGCCCAGGTTCTCCGGGACAAGAAATACGATTACATCACCAAGCAGATCGCCGGTACGACGCTCGACGAGCAGGCTGCCAGCCTCGGTTCCGAGGTCGCCGATTTCGACGGCGTGACTTTCGGTGCCTTCTACGTGAACGGCCCGGGTGTCGAGCCCCGTCTGGTAGGCGCCATCGCTTCGACGACCGAGAAAGGCGTCCTGTCGGCTCCGGTGAAGGGCATGTCGGGGGTTTATGTTTTCCAGGTGGATGACATCCAGACTTCGGACAAGCAGACTGCCGAGGGCGAGAGGGTGCGTGCGCAGGCCATGGCCGAGAGCATGGCGCAGCAATTCTCGGTGCAGGCCATCCAGCAGATGGCCAACATCCAGGATCTGCGCGGCGAATATTTCTAAGCCTCGGATAAAAAATACGATATAGTTTTGAACGCCGGAATATTCCGGCGTTCTTTTTGTTATTTTTGCGTATATTTAGAAGTCGTATCAAAACATATCGCATACAATTATGAATAATTTTGTTTATCACAATCCGACGAAACTGGTTTTCGGCAAAGGGCAGATCGCTCAGCTCGCAAAGCTGATTCCTGCCGGCAAGAAGATCATGATTACCTGCGGCGGTGGCAGCGTGCGCCGCAACGGCATTTACGACCAAGTCGTCAAGGCCCTCGAAGGCCGTGACTGGGTCGAATTCTGGGGCATCGAGCCCAACCCGTCGGTCGAGACCGTCCGCGAGGCCATCGCATTGGGGCGTGAGCACGGCTCGGAGTTCCTGCTTGCCGTGGGCGGCGGGTCGGTCATCGACGGTACGAAGCTGATCGCTGCGGGGCTGCTTTATGACGGCGACCCGTGGGAGATCGTCCTGAAAGGGCAGGCGGATAAAACCGTTCCCCTCGGGACGGTGCTCACGATGTCGGCGACGGGATCGGAAATGAACAACGGCTCGGTGATCTCGTGCCAGGAAACGAAGGAGAAATTCCCGTTCAACGGCGACTATCCGCTCTTTTCGATCCTCGATCCCGAGGCATTGTTCTCTTTGCCGCAGAAGCAGATCGCCTACGGCCTGGCCGACACCTACGTGCATGTGCTGGAGCAGTATATGACCACGCCCGGGCAGTCGCGCCTGATGGATCGTTGGGCCGAAGGCATTCTGCATACCGTGATCGAGATCGCACCCCGGATTCGTGAGAACCAGCACGATTATGCCGTGATGTCGGAGTATATGCTTGCGGCGACCCTGGCGCTGAACGACATGATCCGCATGGGAGTGGCGCAGGACTGGGCGACGCATATGATCGGGCATGAGCTGACCGCACTGCACGGGCTGACGCACGGTGCGACGCTCGCCATTGTCATCAACGGTACGTTGCGCGTGCTGCGCGAGCAGAAGCGCGGCAAACTCCTGCAATACGGCGAGCGTATCTGGGGTATCACCGGCGGTTCCGACGAGGAGCGTATCGAGCGGACGATTGCGGCCAACGAGGAGTTCTTCCGTTCCCTGGGGCTTTCGACGCATCTTTCGCAGGAGGGTATCGGCGAGGCTACGATCGCCGAAATCGAACGCCGCTTCAACGCTGCGGGCAGCAGGTTCGGCGAGGCGCACAATGTCGACGGGGCGATGGCGCGCAGGATTCTGGAAGCCTGCCTGTAACTTGTCCCCGAGACCATCTGTATCCATGAAAAAATCCCCGCCGAGATGTCTCGGCGGGGATTACCGTATTCTGTCGAACCGTTATTCGGCGAGCAGGATTTCGAGAATCTTGATGGCGGCCGTGGCGATCGGGGTGCCGGGGCCGAAGATGGCGGCGGCGCCGTCGCGGTACAATTCGTCGTAATCCTGATGGGGGATTACGCCGCCAACGATCACGATGATGTCCTCGCGGCCGAGCTTCTTGAGCTCTGCGATGATCTGCGGCACAAGGGTCAGGTGGCCTGCGGCGAGCGACGAAACGCCCACTACATGCACGTCGTTCTCGACAGCCTGTTTAGCGGCCTCCTCCGGGGTCTGGAACAGCGGCCCCATGTCGACGTCGAAACCGATGTCGGCATAACCCGTGGCTACTACCTTGGCACCGCGGTCGTGGCCGTCCTGGCCGAGTTTCGCGATCATGACACGCGGCTGGCGGCCTTCCTTCTTGGCGAATTCGGCGCACAGCTCCTTGGCACGCTCGAACTGTTTGTCGTTTTTCACTTCTGAACTATATACTCCTGATATTGAACGAATGACGGCTTTGTAGCGGCCTACGACAACCTCGCAGGCGTCGGAAATCTCGCCCAGCGACGCGCGGGCCTTCGCAGCCTCGACGGCCAGCTCCAGCAGGTTTCCTTTTTTCGTTTTGACGCACTCGGTAATGGCCGCCAGCGCAGAGCGGACTTTCGCCTCGTCGCGGTTCGCCCGCAGCTCCTTCAGGCGTTTGATCTGAGCTTCCCGCACGGCCGTGTTGTCGACGGCGAGGATGTCGATCGGGGCCTCTTTCTCCAGGCGGTATTCGTTGATGCCGATGATCTTCTCCTCGCCGGAGTCGATGCGTGCCTGCTTGCGGGCCGCAGCCTCCTCGATGCGCATCTTCGGAATACCGGTCTCGATAGCCTTGGCCATACCGCCCAGTTTCTCGACTTCCTGGATACGCTCCCATGCCTTGTGGGCGATCTCGTTGGTGAGCGACTCCACGTAGTAGGAGCCTGCCCACGGGTCGACCTCGCGGCAGATATTGGTTTCCTCCTGGATGTAGATCTGCGTATTACGGGCGATACGTGCCGAGAAGTCGGTCGGCAGGGCGATGGCCTCGTCCAAAGCGTTGGTGTGCAGCGACTGGGTGTGTCCCAGGGCGGCGCCCATGGCCTCGATGGCGGTACGTGCCACGTTGTTGAACGGATCCTGCTCCGTAAGCGACCAGCCCGAGGTCTGCGAGTGGGTGCGCAGCGCCAGCGACTTGGGGTTCTTGGGCTCGAACTGCTTGACGATCTTGGCCCACAGCATACGTGCCGCGCGCATCTTGGCGATCTCCATGAAGTGGTTCATGCCGATTGCCCAGAAGAACGACAGGCGGGGGGCGAAGGCGTCCACCGACATGCCTGCGTTGATACCTGCGCGCAGGTACTCCAGTCCGTCGGCCAGCGTGTAGGCCAGCTCGATGTCGGCCGTGGCGCCTGCCTCCTGCATGTGGTACCCCGAGATCGAGATCGAGTTGAACTTGGGCATGTTCTTCGAGGTGTACTCGAAGATGTCGGCAATGATGCGCATCGAGAACTCGGGGGGATAAATATAGGTGTTACGCACCATGAACTCCTTGAGGATGTCGTTCTGGATCGTACCGGCCAGCTGGTCGAGCGTGCAGCCCTGCTCCAGACCCGTCACAATGTAGAATGCCAGGATGGGCAGCACGGCGCCGTTCATGGTCATCGACACCGACATCTTGTCGAGCGGAATGCCGTTGAACAGTACCTTCATGTCCTCGACCGAGCAGATCGACACGCCGGCTTTGCCCACGTCGCCCACCACGCGCGGGTGGTCGGCGTCGTAGCCGCGGTGCGTAGCAAGGTCGAATGCCACCGACAGACCCTTCTGCCCGGCGGCCAGGTTGCGGCGGTAGAATGCGTTGGACTCCTCGGCGGTCGAGAAGCCGGCGTACTGACGGATGGTCCACGGACGCATCACGTACATCGTGCTGTACGGGCCGCGCAGGAACGGGGCGATGCCGGCCGCATAGTTGAGGTGTTCGAGCCCTTCGAGGTCCTTTTCCGTATAGGAGCCCTTGACGGGTATCTGTTCGGCGGTCATCCACACGCTTTCGCCGTGGCCGCCCTTTCCGGCGTGGCAGCACTTGGCGGGCCCGCCTTCGTATGTCATTTCTGAAAATTTTGCTCTCATCGTTCTGTCGTGTGTTACCCCTTGTTAGATTCCGAGTTCCTTAACGTATTCCCTGAGGGTTTCGAGTACGTTGCTCCTTACGCTGATGAAGCGGGTGATGCCCTGCGCTTCGAGTTCGGGCTGCGATGCTGGTGCACCGGCCACGACGAAGAGTGCCCGTTCGCCGAGCAGCTCCTTCGCTTTCGGGGCGAGGGTTGCGTAATCGTCGTCCGCGGCGCAGATGACCACGATTTCGGCTCCGGAGTCGAGCGCGGCTTTCGCGCCCTCCTCCACCGAATGGAAGAAGGTGTTGTCCACTACCCGGATGCCTGCACAGGCGAAGAAGTTGCAGGCGAACTGCGAGCGGGCCCGCGCCATGGCGAGCGTGCCGCAGGTGAGCATGAAGGCTCGCGGACTGCGGCCGCTGCGGTCCACCTTCAGGCGGAGCTGTTCGAAGGCCATGCCGCCGCGGTAGGGGCGCAGTACCTTGGCGTCCCATGCCTGCGGCGTGATGCACGCTTCGGTAATGGCGCTGTCGGCCACCTCATTGAAATTAGGGTATTGGTTTGTGCCGAGGAGTACGATGCGGCGCGTGGCCACGGCGTTGTCCTTCGCCTCGGCCGAAGCCTTCACGGCGTCGGGAATGAAACCGTCGCGGAAAGCGGCCGTATAACCGCCCCGTTCCTCCACTTCCTTGAAGAGCTTCCATGCCTGTTCGGCGATGCTCTGCGTGAGGTTTTCGATGTAGTAGGAACCGCCGGCGGGGTCTACCACGTTGTCGAAATGGGACTCGTTCTTGAGCAGCAGTTGCACGTTGCGGGCGATGCGCGAGGAGAACTCCGTGGGGCTCTCGTAGGCTGTATCGAACGGGAGCACTTCCAGCGAATGCACGCCTGCGAGGGATGCACTCATCGCCTCGGTCGTACCGCGCAGCATGTTCACGTAGGGGTCGTAGGCGGTGATGTTCCAGCCCGATGTCACGGCGTGGGTGAACATTTTGCGGGCGCAACCGCCCGTGTAGGCGTTTACGATGTTGGCCCACAGCATACGTCCGGCACGGAACTTGGCCATCTCCATGAAGTAATTGGAGCTGACCGCCATCGAGAAGCGGATGGTCCGGGCAGCCTCTTCGGCGCTCAGCCCTGCTTCCGTCAGTTTTACGAGGTATTCGTGTCCTGCCGCGAGCGTGAAGGCCAACTCCTGCGTAATGGTCGAACCGCTGTTCTGGAACGTTTCGCCCGAGACGGTCACGAATTTCGCCTTGGGCCACGCCTTGGCCCCCCGGACGAACCCGGCGATGGTCTTGTAACACTGCTGTCCGTCGTCGCCGTCGCAGAAGGCGCCCGTGAGCGAAAGCTGCCGGATGAGCGGGTCGAAGCCGAAAAATACACGGAATTTCTCCGGGTCCGCCTTTTTGGCTTCGGCCACCGACAGCACCTTGTCGGGCAGTTCGGCATCCGGTTTTCCGCTGAAAGCCAGTTCGGTGGCGTTCAGGTCGATGCCGGCCATGAGGTCGGCGACCTGCTGCGCGGAGAGCTTTTCCGACAGGTCGAAACCGATGGAGTCGGCACCCGCTTCCACCGCATGTAGGGCGAGACGGTTGGCCTCGGCCACGTCTTTCACCGCGATGGTTTCGTGGATGCGCCAGCGGTTGTTGCACCGATTCCCCCTGACGTAGGGGAATTCGCCGCTTTTTTTACCTAAATACTTGATTCCTTCGAGGTCTTCGGCCCGGTAGTACGGGCGGACATTGAACCCCTCGGTCGTGCGCCATACCAGTTTTTTCTGGTAATCGGCTCCCTTGAGGTCGGCCGTTATCGCCGCTTCCCACTGTTCGGTGCTCACCGGCGGGAATTGGGAGAACAGCTTCTCTTCCGTGTTATTTGCCATAACTTTTATATGAAGGTTAATATCTTGTCGTCACTTAGGATTCTTAATCGCTTCAACCTACAAAGTTATAAATTTTTTGATAAGGTGATGGGACCGGCATTAAATTGTTAGCGGATTCACAGTGTTGCCGGACCGTTTACCGTTCCACCCGTGCAATGAGGCTGATGGGAAAGCGGAACGACCACTCTGTATCCTCCCACGCATCGCCCTGGTTGTATCGGACGCAGCTCCGGGCGCCCGTGAGGCCTATCGGAAAACGGATTTGCCCGGTCAGGGAACTGCTGATATGCTGGTAGGCTACGATGAGGTCGTCATCGGTCACGATGTGGAGGTCGGCGAGGTTTATCGTTACGGTAGTCGGGTCGTCGGTTCGCGGTATGGAGGCGTAGATGGGTTGGCGAAGGATGTTCACGAAGCGTCCCATTTCGTCCCGGCCGTAGATGTTGAGCCGGAAGACCAGGTCGTCGTACGAACAGCTCAGGACGTTTATCCGGACTTTTTCCAGCCAGGTCCTTTTTTTGATTTTGATTATCGTACCGAATTCTACGCCGGTCAGGTCATCCTGATGCACCGCCTCCATCAGCGGCGACCTGAAATTGTTGCCCAGCCGTTTGAGCCGGGTTTTCACCGGTACGACGGTCACTTCCTCGATGACCTGGGGTACGGGGGCGAGGAAGGCGTCGAACGTGCCGTCCTGCGGGATGTCCCGCAGACGGACGGTGCATGTGTCGTAACCGATACAGTTGAAGCTGAGCGTATGGTCGGGGGTGACGGTACCTGCGTCGATCGAATAGATGCCGTGCCCGTCGGCGACCGTACCGCGGCCCGTGCCGTTGAACCAGATGTTCGCGTAGCCGACCGGCTCTCCGGTCGTGCGGTCGGTGACGGTACCGTGTACGGTCTGTCCGGAAACCGTGCTCCATGCCTGCGGCAGCAGGAGGGCAAAGCAGAGAAGCGATGCGAATTTCATCCGTGTGTCGTTTGCCGGGCGGAATGTCCGTCCGAAAGTTATGACCCGAATCGGCTAAATTGATTACTTTTGTAAAAATAGAAATAATTCTGCTTATGTACGGCAGTTTGCGGGAATATATCGACCTGCTCGAACGGGAGGGCGAGTTGGTACGGATAAAGGCATGCGTGAATCCTGTGGAGGAGATGGCGGAGATAGCCGACCGGGTGGTGAAACATGGCGGGCGGGCGCTGCTTTTCGAGAATACGGGGACGGCGTTTCCGGTGGCGATGAACCTCTTCGGTTCCGACCGTCGGATGGCGCTGGCCCTCGGCGTCGCTTCGCTGGATGAACTTCCGGCCCGGATAGAGCGGCTGGTCGGCGAAGTCATGTCGCCCAAAGGTTCGTTCGTCCAGAAAATAGGGGCCTTGCCGTTGCTGGGCGAAGCGGCCCGCTGGTTCCCGAAACGGATGCGCGGTCGCGGTGCGTGTCAGCAGGTCGTCCGCACGGGTGGCGATGCGTCGCTCGACCTGCTTCCGGTGCTTAAGTGCTGGCCCGCCGACGGCGGGCGCTTCGTGACGCTGCCCATGGTGAATACGGCAGACCCGGCGACCGGAGCGGTCAATGTGGGCATGTACCGCATGCAGGTGTTCGACGGCCGCACCACGGGGATGCACTGGCACATGCACAAGACCGGCGCGAAACATTACGAAGCCTATCGGCGTGCGGGACGGCGGATGCCCGTGAGTGTCTGCCTCGGCGGCGACCCGGCCTACA
>ENA-ORND01002919-ORND01002919.1-human-gut-metagenome-genome-assembly--contig:-NODE-2919-length-10021-cov-3.494381_pt1 | contig 10021 bp, 8 predicted proteins | sample MGYA00242111_ERZ509014 | MGnify/ENA primary metagenome ERZ509014 (study PRJEB26280, sample SAMEA2338694) | human gut metagenome | biome: human gut; feature: human-associated habitat; material: faeces... | reverse complement strand
GAGTCCGGCGGGGCGACAACCGGCTCCATGGACAGCTCGGTAAAGCCGAGGTCGTCGGCCATGTGGAACAGGTCTTTCGTAAAATCAACGTTGTGATGCGTAAACGTGCCGCGCATATAGTAGCCCTGGCCGCCGCGCGCCTTGACGAGCTTCTGGAACTTGGGCACGATGCGGTCATAGCTGCCGTTGCCTGCATAGTCAACGCGCCATTTATCGTGAATTTCTTTTCTGCCGTCGAGGCTCAAAACCACATTGTGCATCTCACGGTTTGCAAAATCTATAACGTCGTCGTCTATAAGCATACCGTTTGTCGTAAGAGTAAAGCGGAAATTTTTGCCGTGCTCCTTTTCTATGCTGCGGGCATATTCAACGAGCTTTTTAACCGTGTCCCAATTCATAAGCGGCTCTCCGCCGAAGAAATCGACTTCAAGATTGCGTCGCGAACCCGAGTTTTCTATAAGGAAGTCGAGCGCGCGCTTACCCGTTTCAAAACTCATTACGGCTCTGTCACCGTGATACTTACCCTGGCTCGCAAAGCAATATGAGCAGTTGAGGTTGCAGGTGTGAGCAACGTGCAGACAAAGCGCCTTAATAACATTACCGGAACGCTCCTTAAAGGTCGTGGCAAGATTTTTAAAGCTGTCCTCTGTGAAGAGCTTGCCGTTTTTTTCAAGAGATTCAACGTCGTCGATGCACAGAAGCACGTCATCTCTCGTGACGTCGGGTCTGTCGCCGTATTTTTTCATCACGGCATTGACAATCTCCTCACGCGACGCGGTTTTATACATTGCGATTATGTCGTAAGCGACATCGTCCACCGAATGCACCGAGCCGGAGCAGGTGTCTAAAACTATATTATATCCGTTTAATTTATACTGATGTACCATTTTTACCTCCGTTAGGTCAGAACACAAAAAATGCCGCCCGAACACGGACGGCACCCGAAATACCGACAGAATTACTTGTCAGCCTTTTCGCACTGCTGATTTGCAATACCGCAGCTTGTTTTGCATGCAGACTGACAAGAGGTCTGGCATTCGCCGCAGCCGCCGTTCTTAGCACTCTCGCAAAGGTCGCGAGTCTCAAGAGTCTTAATTCTTTCCATAACGACATCTCCAATTCTGAATTATTCTTTTAAGTGCAGGGCACTTCTATACATTAAAAGTATATTACAAATTCCCCGGATTGTCAACCGCACAAACCCGTGTGAGTAAAAACATCCGCTGCCTTTTTTGCGCTTTTGCTCTCCGGCTCTTATTTTCCGCTGCCGCGTATCAGTTTTACTGCATACAAAACATCTACGGCAGCCATAGCCACAAGAAACAGCATTGTAATTATGCCGTCCGACGTCGAAAAATCAATCACCTTTCCGCCGCGTGATTTATAGACAAGCGTGCCTATAACCATCATATTTAAAATCAGCATTAAAACTATGTTTGTCGCTTTGTCTCTCATAAAAACCTCCCGGCGCATAAATTGCAGCTTTCGCCGCATACACGTTTAATTCGATATTATATTCTATCACACTTTCGGATTTTTTCAACAGCTTCCCACCGCGCAATAAAATACAGGAGAGAGAAAAACGCCTCCTTACGAACCGGTCAAGACGAGAGAGCGAACAAGTTGAGGGATTTATTCAGGCTCCCTTGTAAAGGGTGATTCCCCACGGTGTGGGGAAATGTCACGAAGTGACAAAGGGGACGGGCTCCCGTCAGGAGCTGGACACGAGTTTGCGAGCGGACTGAGGGATTATTCAGGCTCCCTTGTAAAGGGAGCTGTCATCGAAGATGACTGAGGGATTAAAAAGTAATGCACTTTTTTGTAATCTTTTTTGAGAAAATCCCTCCGGCTTGCCTTGACGGCAATCCACCTCCCTTTACAAGGGAGGCAGAATCCCTCCGGCTTACGGCAAGTCCGCCGCACAACCCCTTCGGAGTGACTGCGCGTAACTTCAAATAAAAACGAGTGTGCGTAGCTGTGATAAACCGCAGCTGTTTTGAAAGAGGCAAAAAAAATCCCCGATCTGTCGTTAATACAGACCGGTGGACTTTTGTGATTTTAACTTTTTATCAGCCTATAACGGTTGAGCCTGCGTTGTCGCTTCTGACAAAGCCTATCCAGGATTTACCGGTGTTGAGCTGAAGGTCGCTGCCGTCCTCTGCCTGAAGCTTGAGAGGAGAAGATGCGTCGCCCTTTGTCCATTTTATGTTTTCATATGTTCCGTTGGAAACATAGACGCCGCTGCCGCCCTTGAGATCCCAGTCAACGTGCTTGGACGCGTCAATGGGTCCTGTGACTCCCGTGTAAAGGATAATTACGTTTGTAACGGCCATGGTGTTGCCGTCGGCGTCCTTCATCGGGTCTGAATTCATATTGTTGTAATAGAGACCGTCGTTCGCATTGTACTTAAAGGTGTGCTTGTAGTTGCCGGAGAATACCGCAAGAACAGAGTTGCAGGCGCCGCCCGAAAGAGATCTCTTTGACGAAGCAAAGGTAAACGGTGAGCCGTAGCCCGATTTAACGTCGGTGCGGAAGCCCTTATCCGCGATTGCCTTTGAAAGATTTTCGCCCGAGGTGTAAGCTGTGTGCTCCCTGGATACCTTCCTTGCCTTGTCGCGCGCAAAGTAACTGCCGGCTTTCATTCCGTCGATATCGTCAACTTTATCTGCGGAGATTTTGTCGTAAGCGAGATTGCTGCCGCCGAAATGCACGTAAATGGCGTCAAATCCCTCGGCGAGCTCAACATAGTCGTGACGTGCGCTTCTTGTGGGACCGATTTTCGGCGCCGAGGAAATGTCGGCATACATCCACATCATTCTTGTGATGCCGCCCTCAACCTCGCCCTCGACTACGATGTCTGGTGAGCAAAGGCCCCATTGCGGACGCGCTTCGGGTGAGTTCTCAACCATTACGCAAACGGGACGCTTGCCTATACTGCTTGCGGGGAGACCCGTAAGACCGGTAAGCGGATTTGTATCTGTCGCGACGGTGGGCTCCGATGTGGTGGCCGGAGCTGACGTGTCTGTTTCAAAATCCTTTTGCTTTTTACCGCAGGCAAAAAGCATGCAGGCCGAAAGCAAAACACAAATCGCAGCCGCAGAAAGTTTAAACACGGTTTTTTTGTTCATTTCCAAAACCCCTTGAACTAAAAGTATTTATATTATTCTACCATATTTGACGATTTTTTCAATACCAAACGGCAAAAAGAGGGGAACAATCCTCGCCGCAGCTCGGCAAAAACCGTTCCCCGATTGCTGTTTATTCTTCGTTTTCAGCCGCGCGGTCGGCAATTACCTTGTCGGCAACCGGCTGCGGAGCCTGCTCATAGCGGGCAAATGAGAGAGTGTAATGTCCCCTGCCTGCCGTGACGGAGCGAAGCACCGTTGTGAAATCGCCCATCTCGGCTATCGGGACCTCGGCGGTAAGCTCCTGCATACCCTTTTCCTCCGAAGCGCCCATTCCGAGCACTCTGCCGCGACGCTTTGTAACGTCGCCCATGATGTCGCCGAGGTTTTCGTCGGGCATATAGGCTGTGAGAGTACCTATCGGCTCAAGTATGGCAACGCCTGCCTTCGGCATAGCATTTTTATATGCGAGCGAAGCGGCTGTTTTAAACGCCATTTCCGAGGAATCAACGGGGTGGTAAGAGCCGTCATAGAGCGTGGCTTTGAGCCCTACCATCGGATATCCTGCCGCGAATCCCTTTGCAACGCAGTCACGAAGACCCTTTTCGACTGCCGGGAAGTAGTTTTTCGGAACGGCTCCGCCGACTACCGCGGTTTCGAATACGAGATCGTCGCTGTCGCACGGCTCGAATTTTATCCAAACATCGCCGAATTGGCCATGACCGCCGGACTGCTTCTTGTGCTTGCCCTGTGCCTCTACCGGCTTTCTGATAGTCTCGCGGTATGCAACCTTCGGGAGCTCCAGCGTCACGTCTACGCCGAATTTGTTTTTAAGCTTTGAAACGATTACGTCAAGATGCTGTTCGCCGAGACCCGAGAGCACCTGTTCCCTTGTCTCCTTGTTAAGTGCAAAGGTGATTGTCGGGTCCTCCTCCATAAGTCTTGTAAGACCTGCGGCAACCTTTTCTTCCTCACCCTTTTTTGACACCTTAACAGCCATAGAAAGGCACGGCTTCGGGAAATCGACTCCGGCGAGCTTGAGTATGTTTTTCGGGTCACAGAGAGTGTCGCCCGTTTTAACGCCTGCCATTTTTGTGACAACGCCTATATCACCTGCGATGATTGCGGGGGCGTCCTCCTGCTTTGCGCCTTTTACAAATACGATTTTACCCATTTTCTCGATTTCGCCCGTGCGGAAATTATATGCCGCGGTGTCGGGCGCGAGCTTGCCGGAAACAACCTTGAAGAATGACATCTTGCCTACAAACGGGTCTGCTATCGTCTTGAAGCAGACGGCTGCGAGCGGACCGTTTTCGTCGCAGGGTAAAATACCCTCTTCGCCGTTTTCGTAGGTGCATTTTTCGCCTGCATAACCGAATGCACCGGGGGCGGACCATGCAAGGCCGTAAAGCAGCTGATCAACGCCTGCGCAGGTAAGACCGGATACCGCGTATACGGGGTAAATCGAGCCGTCGAAAATACCTATGCAAAGGCCCTTTAATATTTCCTCCTTGGTGAATTTCTCACCCTCGAAGAATTTTTCCATAAGAGCGTCGTCGGTGGTTGCGACAGCCTCCATAAACGCCGAGGTCATCTCTTCAATAACGCTGTCCTCGGGTACGGGAACCTTGGTCGCTTTGCCGTTTTCGTCGTATGAAAACGCCATACCGGTCATAAGATTAACATAGCACTTTGTAATATTGCCCTCCATATACGGGATTATTGTCGGGCAGAGCTTGTTGCCGTAAACCTCTTTTAAGGCGTCAAAGGTCTTGTAAAAGTTTCTGTGGTCGGAATCGGTTTTGGTGACGGCAAAGAATTTCGCCGCACCCTTTTTCTCTGCGGCACGGAATGCTTTTTCCGTACCCACGTCAACGCCTGAGCCTGCCGAAGTGACTATAAGCACCGCCTCGGCGGCTCTGACTGCCTCGGCTGCACCGCCCTCAAAGTCGAAAAGACCGGGAGCATCTATAATATTGAGCTTTGTGTTATCCCATTCAAGTGCCGCTATGGCGGAAGAGACGGACGATTTGCGGCGTTTTTCCTCGGAATCAAAGTCGAGAACGGTGTTACCGTCGGCAACTCTGCCGAGTCTGTCCGAAGCGCCGGCTATGTAAAGCATAGCTTCGCACAGCGTTGTTTTGCCCTTTCCGCCGTGGCCGAGCACGGCAATATTACGTATGTTGTTTGAAGTGTATGCTTTCACAGGAAATTCCTCCTAAAATAGATGTTACTGTCCTTTTATGTATTATTCATAATAGTTAGAGCCAGTATGGTGAAATTATAGCATAATTGCCCAATAATAGCAATTACTATTTTATAAAATTATAAGAAATGTTAATTTCCTCGTTTTCTTGCTTTTTTTGTATTAAATAAGTATAATAATATGAATGAAATTTTGGAGGTAAAAAATGTCTGACGATAAGTTTTCGCGCTTTAGAGAGCAATATAAGACCTTTACCTATGAGGATTATCACATTACAAAAGATGATAAATATATAACCGTTTCGTTTGATTTCAAAATAGACGGGCTTTGCGAATTTCACCCAAAAACCGAAATTGAGCTGACAGGGCTTGATATTTTGAACGATTTTTCGTCTCCCACGGCTCGAAACATCGTGTTTTCACTCGGCATGGTGGAGCTTGTCAGCTATTGGAAAATCGCTTGTCCCGAAAGAGTGGAAATTAAGTGCGGTTTTTTGAACGACAGGCAAAAGGAGTTTTGGAAGCAGCTCTATTTCGGCGGTTTATCCGAATTTTTCTATATAAACGGCATAGAGACTGATAAGGACTCGTTTATGACAATAGAATGTGACGAAGCGGAGAATGATATTGCTCCGATTTGCTATAAAACCGCCGGTATCAACCTTATTCCCGTCGGCGGCGGAAAGGACAGTGCCGTTACGGCAGAGCTTTTAAAGCCGTTCGGTAAAAGAAATAAGTTTTTCACGGTCAACGACCAGGCGGCGCGCACCGAAACCGTCATTGCCGCAGGCTACGGCGAGGACGATATTATAAAGACATATCGCACGATAGATAAAAACTTACTGGAGCTTAACAAAAAGGGATTTTTAAACGGTCACACGCCGTTTTCGGCAATCGTTGCTTTCCTCTCGCTGTATTGCGCCTATCTCATAGGCGGCGAATATATTGTTCTCTCGAATGAATCAAGCGCAAATTCCGGAAACATCGAGGGCAGAGAGGTCAATCACCAGTATTCAAAGTCATATAGATTTGAAAACGATTTCACCGAGTATGTCGGCGAAAATCTGCTTTCGGGCATACGCTATTTCAGCCTTTTACGGCCGTTTTCGGAATTGCAGATTGCAAAACAGTTTGCGCTTTTGCCGCAGTATCACAAGGTTTTCCGCAGTTGCAACCGCGGCAGTAAGAAAAATATATGGTGCTGTAAGTGTGCCAAGTGCCTTTTTGTTTATTCGATATTATCGCCGTTTTTACATCTTTCGACTCTCTCGGATGTTTTCGGCAGCGAGATGCTGTCCGACGAGAGCTTAAAGGATATTTTCGACGGACTTGTGGGCTTCACCCCGGTAAAGCCGTTTGAGTGCGTCGGTACGGTAAGCGAGATAAATTATGCCCTTATGCTCACGGCTCAGCGGTTCATAAAGGAAAATAAAAAGATGCCTTATTTACTCGATTATTTTTATAAAAGAGCGGACAAGAGCGTCTTAGATAAAAAATTACTAAACGAATATAACCCCGTAAACAATGTTCCCGACGACTTTTTGTTTGCTGTTAAGGAGATGTATGAAAATGTATCAGAGTGCGGCTTCGATGTTCAAAAATAAAAAGGTGCTTATTCTCGGCTTCGGCAGAGAGGGTATGTCAACATATCGGTTTTTAAGGAATATGTACCCGGATATGCACCTGACAATTGCCGATAAAAACGAGATAAAGCTCGACGACAAAAACGTCACGCTCATTTGCGGCGACAGCTATATGGACAGCTTAAACGACTTCGACATAGTTATGAAATCCCCCGGCATAGCCTTTTTGGATGTGGATATAAAAGACGGCACTCTTGTTACCTGTCAAACCGATTTGTTCTTAAAATTTGCGCCGTGCCGCAAGGTAGGCATAACAGGCTCCAAGGGAAAAACCACAACCTCCACGCTTATTTACGATATGCTTAAGGAGGGCGGATTTGACGCACGCCTCATAGGAAATATCGGCGTTCCGGTGCTTGAGGATATTAACACGGTCACGCCCGAGACGATAGCGGTTATCGAGATGTCGTCGCATCAGCTCGAATTTACCACGTCCTCACCCGAGGTTGCGGTTCTCACCAATATTTATGAGGAGCATCTTGACCATTACCGCGACGGGTTCCGCGGCTATGTCAACGCAAAGCTCAACATTGTTCGCCGTCAAAAAGAGGGAGACACCTTCATTTATAATGCAACACAGGGGCTTGACGGCCTTTGTGACCTCGGCAAAATCAAATCACACAAGGTCGGCGTAAAAAAGGACGCGCCGTTGCCGTTTGCGGTGAATAACGAGCATCTTCTCGGCGAACACAACAGGCAGGATATTCTCTTTGCCCTTGAGGCGGCAAAGCATTTCGGTGTGGATACGGCGGCCGAAAGAGCGGTTGAAAAATTCAGCGGCATAGAGCACCGTATGGAAAAGGTCGGCACATTTCGCGGAATAACCTTTTACAACGATTGTATTGCGACAATACCGCACGCCGTAGAGTGTGCCGTTGAGGCACTTAAAAATGTTGATACGCTGATTTTCGGCGGTATGGACAGAGGTCTTGATTACAGCGAATTTGAAAATTATTTAAAGAAAAGCAATATCAAAAATCTGATAGGCACACCCGAGACGGGTCATAAGATCTGCGATAAAATCGAGGGTGCACCCCAGAAAAACGTATATAAAGCGGCAAATCTCGACGAGGCGGTAAAAAAAGCGTATGAAGTGACCGCAAAGGGCAAAATATGCCTGCTCTCGCCTGCCGCTTCAAGCTATAACTGCTACAAAAACTTTGAGGAAAAAGGCAAGCATTACAAAAAGCTTGTCCGCGAATACGGAAAAGAAGATTAAGCAACGTAAACGCAAAAGGTTTCGGCGAAGTCGGCTGTTGACTCTGCAAGGCTTTAAAAAGCCGAAAAACGATGTGTCATTTTGTGTTCACCGACTCCTTGCGGTGCGCAGTATAAGACTAAAAAACCGGTAGTTAAAAACTAACTACATTATCGCGCCAAGCGTCAGCATTTCTTCGAATCTGTTGTAGAGAAAGTTGAAATCCTCCAAGGGGGCAGACTCTTGACATTCGAGAGAGACTTCAAATGCAGGTCTGCGATGCTGTGCGCCGAACCATTCGCAAAAGCTTCCGAGCCTCTCTTTTTCCTCTTTGCGGCAAAGCGGATATCCGCTGACCGACGAGAGCACCTTTGCCATCATGGCTGTCTCCGAGAGATTGCCCTTCTGTTCGCTCCAATATATTTTTTCTCCGCCTACGGTGAGGCAAAACGCATATCTGAAAAGCTCGGCTTCGCAGAGATTCGCTACCGCCTTTGTCTCGGGTTCGCTCTCGGGCACGGGTCCTGCGTAAAGCTGTGGTGCCGGACCGGAAAAAGACAGGTCGTCGTACACGATTTCGTCGTGGCGAAAGTTGAAATTGCGCGAAATATCAACGCCGCGTGCGTTGGCATTCCACTTTGAGTAATCTCCCTTTGCCGCACGGGCAACAAGTCCGGCGTAAACTCCCGCTCCGTCGGCTCTTTTTGCCGCTATATCCAGGGCGTCGGGCGAAACAAGGGGAACTATCGTTATTTTGCGGTTTTGGAGTGACTTGCGTATTTTTACGGCACTTATTTTTTTATCGTTCTTTACGGCGTCACACATTCTTTCAAAAAATCGTAGCAGCAGTAATGTTGTGATTTGCTCTTTTCCGCGCATACCGCCGAGAAAAAGCACTTTTTCGTTTCCGTCACCTATGCTGAGCGAAAACACGGCTTTTCCCGTCCAGCTGCGTCCTATAACCTCGTATCCGGCGAAATCATATTCTTTTCTAAGCAGGGACAGTATATTTTTTACGGAGTCGTATGTAAGCGGTTCGGGGTTAACAATCATTTTTATCAACTGCTTTCTTTTTATTCTCGGCGCTCTGCCCGAAATCATATCGGGTATAACACTATCAATATATATTCCGAACGGAGTGGAAATATTATGGATATGACAGAAAAAACCTTAAAACAGGATTACAAATTTCGCGGACGCATTGTAAATATGCGTGTTGACGAGGCGTTGATGCCCGACGGAACAACGGCTTCACGCGAGGTTGTGGAGCACAACGGCGGGGTTTGCGTTGCGCCGCTTACAGATGACGGGGAGCTGATCTTCGTAAGACAGTTTCGCTACCCGTATTCCGAGGTGCTTTTGGAGCTGCCGGCAGGTAAGCTTGAAAAAGGCGAGGACCCGTTCCTCGCAGGCAAGCGCGAATTAAAAGAAGAGACCGGCGCTACCGCACGCAGCTATATTTCGCTCGGGAATTTGTATCCGTCACCCGGCTATTGCGGAGAAATAATACATATGTACCTTGCAAAAGGACTCACCTTCGGCGAGCAGCATCTTGATAAGGATGAGTTCCTTGAGGTTGTGAAAATCCCTCTGCAAAAGGCGTTTGAAATGGTTATGAATAACCAAATAACCGACAGCAAGACGCAGGTCGGAATAGTAAAAGCCTATTATCTCGAAAACGGAAAGTATTGACGAAGAAACGGGCAATCAAAGATAAAATGCTTGAAAAGCGCGGTAGTTATTTTTTAACTAAGGCACATTAAACAGGCTCCCTTGTAGGCTCACTCAAATAGGGCGATTCCCCACAGTGTGGGGAAATGTCGCGGAGCGACAAAGGGGACTCTCTCCCG
>ENA-ORND01002916-ORND01002916.1-human-gut-metagenome-genome-assembly--contig:-NODE-2916-length-10026-cov-3.521813_pt1 | contig 10026 bp, 8 predicted proteins | sample MGYA00242111_ERZ509014 | MGnify/ENA primary metagenome ERZ509014 (study PRJEB26280, sample SAMEA2338694) | human gut metagenome | biome: human gut; feature: human-associated habitat; material: faeces... | reverse complement strand
GATGGAAGGCATAATTGAGGCTGTGCTTTTTACTATGGGTGATTCTGTGGAAGCAGGTAAGCTTGCAGATGCCATAGAACAGGATGTGGATACAACTGTTAAGATAGTACACAATCTTATGGATAAATATGAATCAGAGAACAGGGGAATAAGAATCATTGAGCTTGAGAACAGCTTCCAGCTGTGTACCAAGCAGGAATATTATGATGCACTAATAAGAGTGTGCAGCCAGCCAAGAAGATATACACTGACAGACGCGGCATTAGAGACATTGTCGATAATAGCATATAAGCAGCCTGTAACTAAGATTGAGATAGAGAATATCAGAGGTGTTAATTCAGACAGAGCAGTAAGCAAGCTTGTTGAACTTGGTCTTGTGAAGGAAGTTGGAAGACTTGATGCACCGGGAAGACCAATGCTTTTTGGAACAACAGAGGATTTCTTAAGGTCATTTGGAGTACAGTCGATAGACGAGCTTCCAACAATCAGTGAAGATATGGTTGAACAATATAAGGAAGAGGCAGAGTTAGAGCTTGCAAGCGAAAGCTTTGACGCAGATAATCAGGAAGATTCTGATGGTCAGATAACATTAGGAATATAGAAAGGAAGTTGACATTATGGAAAGAAAGAATGCATGGAAGAAATATTCAGATGAAGATAAGAACAATGTATTCACATTTGCAGATGAATATAAGACTTTTATATCTGAGTGTAAGACAGAAAGAGAATGTGTAAAAAAGGCTGTAGAACTGGCAAAGAAAGCCGGATACAGAGATTTACAGGAGATAATAGCAGCCAATGAGACACTTAAAGCAGGCGATAAGGTATATGCCGTTAATATGAAGAAGGCAATAGTACTTTTTAATATTGGAAGTGAACCGATAAGCACCGGTATGAATATACTTGGGGCACATATTGATTCACCAAGACTTGATATCAAGCAGAATCCTATGTATGAAGATTCAGACCTGGTTCTTCTTGATACACATTATTATGGAGGAATCAAGAAATACCAGTGGGTAGCAATTCCTCTTGCACTTCATGGTGTTGTTGCATTAAAGAATGGCGAATGTGTTGAAGTTGTAATCGGAGAAGACGCTGACGATGCGGTTGTCGGAGTATCAGACCTTCTTATACACCTGGCTGCTAAACAGATGGAAAAGAAAGGAAGCTCGGTGGTTGAGGGCGAGGACCTTGATATCCTTATAGGAAGCATGCCGGCAGCATCAGACAGTGATAATACAGATGAGGATAAGGAAGAAAAGGAAGCAGTTAAGAAGAATATTCTTGCAATTCTTAAAGAAAAATATGGGATTGAAGAGGAAGATTTCTTATCAGCAGAGCTTGAGGCTGTTCCGGCAGGACCTGCAAGAGATTATGGTCTGGACAGAAGCATGATTATGGGATATGGCCATGATGACAGAGTGTGTGCTTATCCTTCACTTGTGGCACTTCTTAACACACCACAGGTTACAAGAACAGGCGTATGTATTCTTGTAGATAAAGAGGAGATAGGAAGCGTCGGCGCAACAGGTATGCATTCAAGATTCTTTGAAAATATGGTCGCAGAGGTTATGGACAGATGTGGTGATTATTCAGAGCTTAAATTAAGAAGAGCACTTGCTAATTCTTATATGTTATCATCAGATGTAAGTGCGGCATATGACCCTAATTATGCATCAGTGTTTGAAAAGAAGAATTCAGCATTCTTTGGAAAAGGTATGGTATTTAACAAGTATACAGGTTCAAGAGGAAAGAGTGGTTCTAATGATGCTTCTGCTGAATTCATTGGAAAGTTAAGAAAAGTTATGGATGATGCAGATGTGTATTTCCAGATGGCAGAGCTTGGAAAGGTAGATGCAGGCGGTGGCGGAACAATTGCATATATCTTAGCTAATCTTGATATGAACGTAATCGACAGTGGAATTGCTGTACAGAATATGCATGCACCATACGAGGTAATAAGCAAGGCTGACCTATATGAGACATTAAAGGGATATGAAGCATTTTTACAGATGTAAAATGTTTGTGTTAACGAAAGGACAATAATATGAAGTGGAATAAATATTCAATCCAGACAACTACAGATGCAGTTGATATGATAAGCAGCGCGCTTAATGATATAGGAATTGAAGGTATCGAAATTGAGGATAATGTACAGCTTACTAAGGAAGAGGCTAAGTCAATGTTTGTAGATTTCATTCCTGACCTTCCACCTGATGATGGCAGAGCTAAGGTTAATTTCTACATTGACAGTGAAGAAGATGATGGCTCAATGCTTGAAAAGGTTAAGGCAGAACTTGAAGATTTAAGAATGTTTATTGATATTGGTGAGGGTACAATCACAGAATCAGAGACAGAGGATAAGGACTGGATTAATAACTGGAAGCAGTACTGGCATACATTTACAATAGGAGACTTATTCATTAAGCCTACATGGGAGCCGGAGACAGAGGAGATGAAGGGACATGCTGTACTTAGCATTGACCCGGGAACAGCATTCGGAACAGGTTCACATGAGACTACAAGAATGGTTATAAAGCAGCTTCAGAAGTATGTTAAAAATGGTGATGAGGTGTTAGATGTCGGCTGTGGAAGCGGTATACTTTCAGTAGTTGCATTAAAATATGGTGCAAAGCATGCATTTGGTACAGACCTTGACCCTAATGCAATTATTGCATCAGAGGAAAATGCAGAGCAGAACAATATAGATAAGAAGCAGCTTGAGGTTATTGAGGGTAATATCATTGATGACAAGGCTGTTAAAGATGCCTGTGGCTATGAGTGCTACGACATTGTGTGTGCCAATATCCTTGCAGACGTATTAGAGCCGCTTTCTACATGCATACATGAGCATATGAAGCACGGCGCTTACTTTATTACTTCCGGTATTATAGATACTAAGGAAAATGAGGTGGCAGAGGCATTTAAGAAGAATCCTGAGTTAGAGATAGTTGAGATTAACCATGATGGCGAGTGGGTTAATATCACAGCAAGAAGGAAGTAGTGTATGTATCATTTTTTTGCAGAGCATGAGAATATCCATGATTCATATATAGATATAGTTGGAAGTGATGTTAATCATATTAAGAATGTATTAAGATTCAAAGAAGGCGACAAGCTTCTTATAAGCAGCGGAGATAATATTGATTATGAATGCAGCATTGCTTCTATGTCAGATGAATATATAAGGGCAGATATACTAAGCAAGGACGAGCAGGGAAAAGAACTGCCTTCAAGAATAATTCTGTTTCAGGGACTGCCTAAGGCTGACAAAATGGAGCTTATAATACAGAAAGCTGTAGAACTCGGAGCATACAGTGTTGTTCCTGTAGCAATGAAAAGAAGCGTTGTAAAACTAGATGCGAAGAAAGCTAAAGCTAAGGTTGAACGCTGGAATGGTATTGCATTAAGTGCAGCCAAGCAAAGCAAGAGAAGTATCCAGCCTGAAGTGACAGAAGTTATGACATTTAAGCAGGCACTTGAATATGCAGGAAAGCTAGATAAGCTTTTACTGCCATATGAGTGCGCAGAAGGCATGGAAAAGACCAGAAAAGTGATTGAAGAAATCGGACATGGAGAATCTGTTGGTATATTCATAGGTCCTGAGGGCGGATTCGACAGGTCAGAGCTTGACGAAGCTGTAAATGCAGGCTGTGAGATAATCACACTAGGTAAGAGAATATTAAGAACTGAGACAGCGGGAATGATGCTGTTGTCAGTGCTTATGTATAATATGGAAGAATAAGCGGAAAAGAGGCAATATGGAAGCATATCTTGATAATTCTGCTACAACGAAATGTGCAGCAGAGGTAGTAGAAACAGCAGTAAAGGTTATGTCAGAAGATTATGGTAATCCATCATCAAAGCATATGAAGGGCGTTGATGCAGAGAAATATATCCGTGAAGCTAAAGAGGTAATAGCAAAGACTCTTAAGTGTCAGGATAAGGAGATACTCTTTACTTCTGGTGGAACAGAATCTAATAACATGGCAATAATCGGAACAGCAATGGCTAATAAAAGAAAAGGAATGCACTGCATAGTATCATCTGTAGAACATTCATCAGTTAAAGAGCCATTCAATTTCCTTGAAAAAGAAGGCTTCAGAATAACATATCTTCCAGTTGATAAAGACGGAATAGTTGATATAGAGGCTCTAAAGGATGCACTTGATGATGAGACAATACTTGTCTCAGTAATGTATGTTAATAATGAAATTGGTGCAGTTGAACCGATTGAAGAAATCGGACATATAATTAAAGATTATAATCCTGATATTGTATATCATGTTGATGCGATTCAGGCTTATGGCAAATATAAGATATATCCTAAGAAGCTTGGAATTGATCTGTTATCAGTCAGTGGACATAAGATTCACGGACCTAAGGGGAGCGGATTCTTATTCATTAATGATAAGACAAGAATCAAGCCTATTATATATGGTGGAGGACAGCAGAAGGGCATGCGTTCAGGAACTGAAAATGTTCCGGCTATAGCAGGACTTGCAACTGCCGTAAAGCTTATATATAATAATGACTTTGAAAGCAAGATAGCACATTTGTATGAGTTAAAGGATTACTTCATAGATGAGCTTGAAAAGCTTCCTGATGTGCAGGTAAACAGCAAGAAGGGTACGGATTCAGCACCACAGATTGTAAGTGCAAGCTTTAAGGGAGTAAGGGCAGAAGTGCTTCTTCATTCACTTGAAGATAAAGGAATCTATGTATCATCAGGTTCAGCATGCTCATCTAACAAGCCGGGACTGAGCAATACACTTGTTGCAATCGGACTTGATAAGGAGCTGCTTGATTCAACACTACGATTCAGCTTTTGTTATGAGACAACTAAGGAAGAACTTGAATACACAATAGAAACACTTAAACAGCTGCTTCCAATGCTTAGGAAGTACACAAGACGATAATTGTGTGAAAATAGATTTTCACACACAAGATTTGTGCTTTGCACAAATCTTGATATGCAAAGGAAAGGCGGAAAACGATGTATAAAGCATTTTTGATAAAGTATGGAGAAATAGGCGTTAAAGGAAAGAACAGATTCATCTTTGAGGATGCCCTTGTAAGACAGATTAAGTTCTCACTTAAAGATGTTGAGGGAGAATTTGATGTAAGAAGAGCAGATGGAAGAATCTATGTTAATGCACTTTCGGACTATGATTATGATGAGGTGATTGATAGTCTTACAAGAGTATTTGGTATAGTTGGAATCTGTCCTGTAGTTCAGATTGAAGATAACGGATTTGATGACCTTGCTAATCAGGTTATCAATTATCTTGATAAGGCATATAAGAATAAGAATCTTACATTCAAGGTTAATGCAAGAAGAACAAGAAAGAATTATCCAATGAACTCAATGGAGATTAATATGGAACTTGGTGGAAGAATTCTTGATGCATTCCCAGAGATGAAGGTTGACGTGCATAAGCCTGAGGTTCTTTTACAGGTTGAGATAAGAGGAGATGTAATCAATATTTACTCTATCGAGGTTCCGGGTCCTGGCGGAATGCCAATCGGAACAGCAGGAAAGGCTATGCTTTTATTATCAGGCGGTATTGACAGCCCTGTTGCAGGATATATGGTTGCCAAAAGAGGTGTACAGATTGAAGCAACATACTTCCATGCTCCTCCATATACAAGTGAAAGAGCAAAGCAGAAGGTAATTGACCTTGCAAAGATTGTATCTAAGTATTCAGGTCCTATTACACTTAATGTTGTTAATTTCACAGATATCCAGATGGCTATATATGAGAAATGTCCACATGATGAGCTTACAATCATTATGAGAAGATATATGATGAAGATTGCAGAACATTTTGCAAATGAAGGTGGAAGCCTCGCTTTGATCACAGGTGAGAGCATTGGACAGGTTGCAAGCCAGACAATGGCAAGTCTTTACTGTACTAACGAAGTGTGTACAATGCCTGTATTCAGACCGGTTATCGGTTTTGACAAGCAGGAGATTATTGATATATCAGAAAAGATTGGCTCATATGAGACATCAATACAGCCATTTGAGGACTGCTGTACAATATTCGTTGCAAAGCACCCTGTAACCAAGCCTAATCTTAATGTTATCAAGCAGCATGAGACTAACCTTGACGGAGTTATTGAGGAGCTTTACAAGACAGCAATTGAGACAACAGAAAAAATCGTAATTGAATAAAATAAAACCGCTTTATCTGCAACAGATAAAGCGGTTTATATGTTCTTACACATCATTACTCAACGATGTATGGCTTTAATACGGCAAGGATTGTATCAATATCATTGTCTGCATGAATGTTCAGGTCAATTGGCTTAGAAAGATCAAGACTGAATATACCCATTATAGACTTGGCATCAATTACATATCTGCCAGAAACAAGATCAAAGTCAACATCGAATTTAGTGATATCGTTGACAAAAGATTTTACTTTGTCGATTGAATTTAATGAAATCTTTACAGTTTTCATTAGAATACCTCCTTAAATGTTTTTCTATAAACTATAATATCTATTTGTTAAACCTATGTCAATAAAGAAATGTAACAAAAATTAACAGGAAATGAGGATTAAATTGAAAAAAGTTGCTATACACAGTCTGGGCTGTAAGGTTAATTCCTATGAGGCAGAATCAATGGAGATAATGCTTAGGGATGAGGGGTATGAGATAGTGCCTTTCAGTGAAGATGTTCAGGCTGATATATATATAATTAATACATGTTCAGTGACTAATATTGCTGACAGAAAATCAAGACAGATGCTGCATAAGGCAAAGAAGATGAATCCGGAGGCGGTTGTTGTTGCTGCTGGCTGTTATGTGCAGGCAGACCCTGACGGAGTTAAAAAGGATGAATGTGTTGATATCATTCTTGGCAATAATATGAAGATAAGTATTGTTGAAGCATTAAATGATTATTTTGGCGGTTCGGATAAAACAAGCTATCTTGTTGATATTAATGACAAGTATCAGGAGTATGAATCGCTTAAGATTAACCAGATAGGGGAACACACAAGAGCGTATATCAAGATACAGGACGGATGCAACCAGTTCTGTTCTTACTGCATAATACCATACGTAAGAGGCAGGGTAAGAAGCCGTAAGCCTGAAGATATAGTAAATGAGGTTAAGACGCTTGCAGCTGCAGGTGTTAAGGAGGTTGTTCTTACAGGAATTCATATATCATCTTATGGAACAGACCTTGAGAATATAAGTCTTATAGAACTTATAGAGGCAATCCATGAGATTGAAGGAATTAAAAGAATACGTTTAGGTTCACTTGAACCAAGAATAATTACAGAAGAATTTGCAAAAAGGATTGCCGGCTTAGAAAAGATATGTCCACATTTTCACTTATCATTACAGAGTGGATGCGACAAGACATTAAAGGTAATGAACAGAAAATATAATACAGAAGAGTATTATGAGGGCTGCGTAAAGTTAAGAGAAGTGTTTGATAATCCGGCAATAACTACTGATGTAATCGTGGGATTTCCGGGCGAGACAGAGGAAGATTTCCTTGAGACACGCAAGTTCCTTGAGAAAGTACATTTTTACGAAATGCATATATTCAAATATTCAAGAAGAAAGGGAACTGTTGCTGACAAGATGAAGGAGCAGGTAGCAGACACTGTTAAGTCAGAAAGAAGTGCAGTTCTGCTTGCGTTAGAGAAGGCACAGTCACTTGAATACAGAAAGATGTATATCGGAAAAAGGCTCGAAGTTCTTATAGAAGAATTGACAGAAATAGATGGCAGGTCATATTATACAGGATATACAAAGAACTATATAAGAGTGGCAATAGCTGCTGATGAGTTTAAGGATAATCCTGTTAATGATATATATGAATGTATGGCTGATAAGCTTATCTGTGACGGGGTTACTATATTAGCGAGGTATAATTAATGTCAAGAAAGAATACTAAAGGAACAATATTAGCTATAGATATGGGCAATACTAATATAGTTATTGGCTGTGTTGATGATGATAAAGTAATATTTGAGGAAAGGCTGAGTACAGACCTTTCAAAGACAGAGCTGGAGTATGCCATCAGCTTTAAAAATGTTCTTGAAATCTATAATATAAAATCAGAGGATATCAATGGCGCAATTATATCGTCAGTTGTTCCACAGCTTGTTAATGTTATTAAAGCTGCTGTTGAAAAGGTTGTAGATATAGAGCCTCTGGTTGTAGGACCCGGAGTAAAGACGGGGCTTAACATTCTTATGGACCAGCCGAAGCAGGTGGGAAGTGACTTAATAGTTGATGCAGTTGCAGCGACACATGATTATGGCGCACCTGTTATTATAGTTGATATAGGTACAGCAACTACTATAAGCACAGTTGATGAGAATGGCAATTATATAGGTGGTGCAATCCTTCCGGGAGCAGGCGTTTCAATGAATTCACTTTCATCAAGAACGGCGCAGCTTCCAAGAATCAGCTTTGATGCACCTAAAGGACCGGTTGGAAAGAACACGGTTGACTGTATGAAGAGTGGCCTTATATACGGACATGCAGGAAGTATAGATGGAATTATTGACAGAATAATAGATTGCTGCGGATTCGGAAAGAACGGAAAGCCTGCTGCAAAGCTTGTGGCAACAGGGGGGCTTAGTAAGGTTATAATTCCATTCTGCAGAAATAGAATTGAGACTGACCCTGCACTTCTTATAAGAGGTCTGAAATACATTTATGATAAAAATGTCTAGAATAGTGAACGCATAAGCGGGAGGAGATAATATGCTTAAAGGAAAGACAGTTGTTCTTGGAGTAACAGGCAGTATAGCAGCATATAAGATTGCTAATCTTGCGAGTATGCTTGTAAAGAAGCATGCCAATGTGCATGTTATAATGACTGAGAATGCATGCAATTTTATTAATCCGATAACATTTGAGACACTTACAGGAAACAAGTGCTTAGTTGATACTTTTGACAGAAACTTCCAGTTTAATGTTGAGCATGTCAGCCTAGCAAAGCTGGCTGATATATTCCTTGTAGCACCTGCTTCGGCAGATGTAATAGGAAAGATTGCAAATGGGATAGCAGATGATATGCTGACTACAACAATTATGGCATGCAAATGTCCTAAGCTTATATCACCTGCAATGAACACTAATATGTTTACTAATCCTATAGTACAGGATAATCTTAAGAAATTAGAGCATTATGGATATGAAATTATCCAGCCTGACAGCGGTTATCTTGCATGTGGAGATACAGGCGCAGGAAAGATGCCATCGGAGCAGGTTCTTCTTAATTATATCTTAAGGACAATAGCTAAAGATAAGGATATGGCAGGAATTAAGCTTACAGTTACTGCAGGACCTACAAGAGAGAAGTTAGACCCTGTAAGATTCTTGTCTAATAATTCCACTGGAAAAATGGGATATGCAATTGCTAAGATGGCAATGCTTCGTGGAGCGGATGTAACACTTATATCAGGAAAAGTAAGTCTTGAACCGGTGCCATTTGTTAAGATGGTGGATATTGTTTCAGCAGAGGATATGTATAATGCAGTAATTAAGAGTGCTAAAGACGCAGATATCATAATAAAGGCAGCAGCAGTTGCAGATTACAGACCGTCTGATGTAAGTGATGAAAAGATTAAGAAAAAAGATGGTGATATGTCAATTCCTCTTGAGCGGACTAAAGATATAATCGGCACACTTGGAAGCAGTAAAAGAGATGGATTGTTCCTGTGCGGATTCTCAATGGAAACAGAGCATATGCTTGACAATTCCAAGGTGAAGCTTACAAAGAAGAATCTTGATATGATAGTGGCTAATAATGTCAAAGTGGCAGGAGCCGGATTTGGAACAGATACCAATGTGGTTACTGTTATTACTAAAGACGCAGTAGAGGAGCTTCCTATGATGAGTAAGGAAGAGGTTGCTGACGCACTTCTTGACAGAATAATGAAAGCAAGACAATAATAAAAAAATAAAAACAGGCTGCCGGTGTTATGATAACTGTGATATGATACCTCTTAAGTAGACATGGTAAATAACCAAAATCTATTTAAGGGG
>ENA-ORND01002913-ORND01002913.1-human-gut-metagenome-genome-assembly--contig:-NODE-2913-length-10029-cov-2.240726_pt1 | contig 10029 bp, 7 predicted proteins | sample MGYA00242111_ERZ509014 | MGnify/ENA primary metagenome ERZ509014 (study PRJEB26280, sample SAMEA2338694) | human gut metagenome | biome: human gut; feature: human-associated habitat; material: faeces... | reverse complement strand
CCAGATTGTCTCCTTCAGCATGCTGGTGACCACATTCGAGCGGTGATTGTTGTCCGCAAGCTCTGCCTCCGCCTGCTTTCTGGCGGTAATATCCAGAAAATGGTCGTTGCCAGGGAGCTTACCAGCCATACAAAGCTTATTGTGTGCGATCAGCCTACCCGTGGAATCGACGTTGGCGCAACCGAGGCCATACGCAAGCGCATTGTCCAAATGCGTGACGAAGATAACGGGGTGTTGTTGGTGAGTGCGGATCTGGGGGAGATAATGAACCTTTCCTAGTAATGTACGGAGGCGAGATAGTTGCATATTTCCCTGATGTCAGCAACATTACAGAAGATGAACTGGGCTTCTATATGTTGGGAGTAAAGAGGATGCCTTCCGAGGAGATTGGAGGTGCCTTTGTTGGATAAAATGGCAGCGAGAATAAACGTCGGCAAAATTCCTGATTTCAAGAACATGAGCGTAAGAACGAAGCACAATGTGCTGCGCACCTCTGCCGCCATAGGCATAGGTCTTGCCGCTGCAATCGCACTGATACTGATCACGGCAAGTGAGCCGGGCGAGGCAGTGCACTATTTTCTGATGGCTCCCTTTCTGAGCAGGGCGTACTTTTCTCACCTGATAGAGATAATAATCCCGCTTCTGTTTACGGGCAGCGCAGTGTGCATCATGTTCTCGGCGAACCAGTTTAACCTGGGGCTCGAAGGCGCTTTTTATCTGGGCGGCCTTGTGGCGGCAGTATCGGGAATATACTTTGTAAAGAATGTACCGGTAGTCAGTCCGCTGGTCGGGATCTCTCTCGGCGGCATAATTGGTGCAATCATAACAACCATACCAGCCTTGCTGCAACATAAATGGAGGGCAAACGTGTTGGTTTCGTCTCTTATGATGAACTATGTCTGCCTTTACCTCGGCCTATTTCTACTGTTCCATCACTTCAAGGATCCCGCATCCAGCCAGCATTCCTATCCGATAGGCAGCGCAGTTGCACTTACGCCTCTTATACCCGGAACGAAAATACACTCCGGTCTGATACTGGCTGCAGTGGCAACGTTCTTTTCGTGGCTGCTGCTCTACCGAACAAAGACCGGATACTCCCTCAGAGCAGCCGGTCAGAACCCCACCTTTGCAAAGGATGCAGGACTCAGCGTCGGTTCGCTCGCGGTAGTGAGCCAGCTCATAGGCGGCTTTATCGGTGGCATGGGCGGCGCGGTGCAGATGCTGGGCCTATTCAGCCGCTTTCAGTGGGTCGAGTTGCTGGGCTTTGGCTGGGACGGCGTTACCGTGGCCATATTTGCAAAAAACAATCCCAGGAACCTGCCTCTTGCAGCGCTGTTTATCGCCTACTTCCGCACGGGTGCTTGGGTGATGTCCTTTAAGGCCGGCGTGCAGATAGACCTTGTGTCTGTCTTTGAGGGAATCATGGTGCTGTTCCTGCTGGCAGAGCAATTCCTTTTGGGCACTTACAGAAAAATGATCTTCAAGGATGCAGATCGCAAGCGCAAAGAGAGGGAGGCCATCGAGCAAGGCAACGATAAGGAGGGCGCACAGGCATGGGTACCTTCTGGGACAATCTTTCAGGCATTTTTTCAAACGTAAACTTCTATTTCGCGGTAATTCGTGTTACAGCGCCCATACTCTTCGCAACGTTGGGCTGCGCGGCAGCGGAAAAGGCTGGCAGCACAAACTTGGGAATGGAAGGGATCATGCTGGTGGCAGCTTTTACCGGCGTGATATTCTCCGCCTTTTTCGGCGGTGTCTGGGTCGGGCTTCTTGCAGCGATCATCGCCGCTGTGCTTATGGGTCTTGCAATCGCCTACTTTTCACTGAAGTTGAAGGTAGATATAATTCTCGTTGGTATAGCCATAAACCTCATTGGAACTGGACTTACGGGTTTTCTGATATACGTGCTCACAGGCGACCGCTCTACCACAACCTCGCTGCAAAGCGGCGTATTGCCCCAGATCAGCATCCCCGGCATACAGGATACACCAATTCTCGGAAGCGTGCTTTTGGGTCACAATGTGCTTACATATGTTTCCTACATGGTCGTTGCGGTCATATCCTTCCTGCTGTACAAAACAAGTCTGGGTCTGCGCATACGCGCTGTGGGTGAAAACCCGGATGCAGCAAGATCTGTAGGCGTAAGTGTAAACAGAACCAAGACGATCGCCCTCGCCATATCCGGGTTGTTGGGAGGTCTTGGCGGCGCGTTCATGTCTATGGCATATCTGCCCTATTTTGCAAAGGGAATAACGGCAGGTCGCGGCTATATAGCCCTTGCCGCCTGTGCAATGGGTCATGCTACTCCCATCGGTTCACTGCTTACCTCCATACTTTTTGGCTTCTTCTATGCCCTCTCAACCTACGCCAGAACTTTGGGGATACCGGATCAACTGGTAACGATGCTGCCTTATGTAGCAACTCTCGTTGGCTTGGTAATATACTCCATAAGGGCGCGGCAGAAAGAACAGAAAAGGCTGCACCTGAAGGGATAAACCAACGGAGCTGCATTGAATCGAGACTTCATAAAGTGTTTGATCTTGCTGTCTCCTTTCAGAATGGTGTGTCGTAACTTCATTCTACCAGAGCCTGCAAACTATGTCTTCTCTTATCCCTTTTTCTTTTTGCGCAACTTATTGTACATTATCGAAAAACCACCCGCTTGGCGGGTGGCTGTTTATTTTGGGCTTAAATGCCCGGATTTTATTTTTTATGGTTCTATGTAAATAGTTGGATAATGTTGGGGCAGGCTTCTCGAGCAGAGAAATCTACACCCAACATTTTTGCTTTTTTTAGAACCTTTTCATATTCGTCCTGTGTAATGCGCTCAAATAATGCGCAGTGATTTTTGGATATATTCCATAGAGCGCTCCTTGCTGAGCAGAATATCATCAGGCAGCGCCTTGAGCTTGGCTATGAGCCGCTCTACCACGGCGCAGCCTTTGTCAGAGGTGATATAATATGCCTCCCGTTCCTCGCTTTCCTCGCAACAGTTAATTACCAAACACACGTCAGCCGCAGAAAAAATCGAAAAGCGGCAGTCGTTTGCCTTCAGGACCGGGTTTGTATCTCGGACAATATATATATCCAGCCCGGAACATTCTTTCATACGTTGAAGCAGCGTTTCTATGTGGTGCTTTCTTTCTTCGCGCCCGAGGACAATGTGCCTTGTATTATTAATGCACATAGAGCCGTCTACGAAATAGTTTAAAAACACAGATTCAAAAATATATACTGAAGTTGTCCCCGCATATTCATAATAGAAGTTTTTGTTGGAATCTGCCGAGGTTGGGCTGAGCTGCGTGTTGAAAACCAGCTTCTGTATCTCGCTGTCCATGTATATTGGGAACATTTCACCGAGAATATAGACATGGGAGGGGTTAGTGGCATACTTATACGAATAGTTCTTTGCCTTCTCCGAGTATGGTTTTGCATGGTCAAAAACGCTTGTCTGCTTGTAGAAGTAGGAGAGCGCCGAGTGGTATATCTTTTCAACCGATTCGTGATTAGATATGCTGGCGCAAAGCGCCTCGCCGCTGAACGGATCCCGTATTCCGCAGACGGCAAAGCAATCGTTTAGCACACACAGTCCGCCGTACTTTGAGTAATCCGCCTGAGAGATGTAATAAAGCTGAAAGCTCGAATTAAAGAAAACGTGCGCCAGTGACAGAATGAAAACCTCCATACTGTCATCCTCCTCAAGGGTACTGTCTGTGTAGAACAGTCGGAGAGAGACGCGCTGCCGCTCCGTTGAGCCTATTTTGAAAAATGCCAACAGTTCCGGCTTTTTCTCCACCGCCAGTTTGAAGACATTCAGCGGTATGATCAATTCAAATTTATCTGCCCCGCGCTCTATATGAACCATGAGCTGCTCAAAAACGAGGTCAATATTCAGCGGGCAAGTGACAGGCAAAGCGGCCTTCTTCCCCGGCTGTTTTTCTCTTTCCGTCTCAAAAAAACTGTTGGCGATAATGCTCTTTATCATTTTTTTGCATGCAGTCTTGTCCGATACGTCGACTGATTGTATATTGTAGTTTTCCGCGAGCTTTTCAAATGCGGAGGTGTCGCCGCTGTGCACACAGACCTCGGCAATCTCTTCTGCAGTGCCGTCAATCATTGCGGCCGGAGGTCGCTTGCTGTTGTTCAGCCATTTGCTCAGGTAGGAGGGATCGTAGCCGAGCGCGTCAGCAAGTATATATGATTTTACGCCGCAAACCTTTATGATGCTGCGCAGTGTGCTTCCAAAGTCCGACATATAATTCTCCGTTGCTAATAATAGTTTTGCAGAGTAAATTCGCTGGTCTTTAACAGCTCTGCCCTTAAATAATAGCGCGTTGACTGAGTTGTTGTCAAGCATTAGACAGCATTTCTTGTGTCGCGGAGAAAAGTCAAGAAATGACCATATTCGAGTCAAGAAGGGCACGTTCGTTCATTTTTTGTCAATGTACTTTTCGTCGAATGTGTGTTAAATTACAGGCAAGCAATCCTGAAGATACCGAAAGGAGCAAAAATATGAAAAAGAAAGTGCTTATAACCGGCGTGACCGGAACCATGGGCTTTGCTACTCTCAAGCAGTTTGCCGCACATCTCGACGAATTTGACGTCCGCGTGCTTGCAAGAAAGTCCGATTTCAATGAGAATATGCTCAAGCCTTACGCTGAGCAGATAGAGATTGTTTGGGGCGATCTCACTGACGACGAATGCCTGCACGAGTGTGTAAAGGACATGGATTATATCCTGGCGATCGGCGCCTTTGTCTCCCCAATGGCAGACGCACATCCGGAGGAATGCATACGCACAAACTACGGCTCTACGCTGTCGATGCTCCGTTCGATAAAAGAACTGGGGCAGACGGATAAGACTCACTTCGTATTCATCGGCTCTGTCTCCATGTATGGCGACAGACAGACTCCCATACACTGGGCAAAGGTCGGCGACCCGCTCAAGTCCTCCATTCTTGACCACTATGCACTTGGCAAGATATTCTCCGAGAGAGCTGTCATCGACTCCGGACTCAAGCATTGGGCCTCTATCCGCCAGACCGGAATGTACCCCACCAATATCCACAACATCACTGTCGGCTATCCGATAAGAAGCCATATCCCTCTCAACAACGTCTGCGAGTGGTCTGACTGTGATGACTCTGCACGCCTGATGTTCAACATTTGCGCAAGCGCTCCGGAGAAGTTCTGGAACCACTGCTACAACCTCGGCGGTGGCGCAGACTACAGAAAAACTCAGCTTGAGCATGACAAGCTTAACGGACTCGACAGATCCAAGATTGCCGACACCAACTGGTACGCTCTTTACAACCACCACTGCGCATGGTTCCTTGACTCCGACAATCTTCAGGAGCTCGTCCCCTTCAGAGAGAAGCCCTTCGAGAAGTGTGTTGCCGACAGCCGTGCCTATCTTGCCGAGAAGTTTAAGGAGATTGGCTACACTCTCAAGCCCAAAACTGACGAAGAAAAGCGCCAGAAAAATTTTGAAGACTTCAGTAAATGGGGCGGAACTCTGTGGGCACTCAATCAGGAGGATCCCGCCTATATGCAGGCATTTTACGGCTCGAAGAAGAAGTACGACGCTATCCCCAAGGACTGGGAGACCTACTACAAGCGCGGCATAATCCCTGAGGAGTACAACCAGATTGAGCTTGGCTTCGACCAGAATAAGCCCGTTGAGGAGCTTGACATTGAAGATATGAGACAGGCAGCAGCTTTCCGCGGCGGTGAGTGCCTCTCCGAGACGATGGAAAAGGGGCAGCTTTACAAGAAGCTGCGCTGGAGATGCGCCTGCGGACACGAATTTGAGGGAACTCCCTATGCAATACTCTTCGCCGGTCACTGGTGCGAGGACTGCATGGGCGCTGAGTGGCGTTACGGCGACATGGCCGACGAGAATCCGTTCTTTGCCCAGGTATGGAAGCCCCTGCACGCAGATGACGAGAACTTCGTGGTCAAGACCGAGTTTGACCCGAGGATAGTAAAAAACAAGTACGAAGAGTGAGGAAATCATGTCACATCTTTTTGAAGAATACAAAATAGGTTCCGTTACACTGAAAAACCGTGTAGCGATGGCTCCGATGGGACACGTTCATGCTGCTGACGGCGGCGTATCGGAGCAGCAGCATGCATACATACTTGAGCGTGCCAAGGGCGGCTTTGGGCTCATCTATCCCTCCGCCCACACCGTAACCGACAAATACGAGAAGCCAGAGGGCAGCGGCAACTTCCTCTTTAATTATTCGCAGGCAGCGCGCCTTGCACATCTCGTTGATGAGGTACACCAGTACGGCGCCAAGTTTGCTATTCAGCTCACTCCGGGCTATGGTCGCGTGAACAAGGGAAATCCCGCTCAGACCATTCACGTCTCCGCAAGCGACAACCGCGCCTTCTACTATCCCGACGTCGTGTGTCACACGCTCACTGTAGACGAGATACATGAGCTCGTTGCCTGCATGGGCAAGAGCGCAGCTCTGGCAAAGATGGCCGGCGTTGACATTATCGAGATACACGCCTACGGCGGCTACCTGATAGACCAGTTCATGAGCAAGGTATGGAATCGTCGTGACGATGAGTACGGCGGGTCTCTTGATAACCGTATGCGCTTCTTTAATGAGTGCACACAGGCCGTTCGCCGTGCAGTTGGCCCCGACTTCCCCATTTCTGTAAAATATACGCCTGTCCACGAGATTGAGGGTGGACGCACCTTTGAGGACGAGGGCATAGAGATTGCCCGCCGTCTGCAGGATATGGACTTTGCCTATATGCATGTCGACTATGGCTGCTATGAACGCTGGAATCTTGCCATTCCAAGCGCATACGAGAAGCAGGGGGCACAGCTCCACGTCGCAGAGCGCCTGCGCAAGGAAGGCATCACAATGCCTTTCCTCATTCAGGGCAAGCTCAATGATCCCGTTGAGGCGGAGAGAGTCATCGAGTCCGGACTCACGGATATGATAGCCCTCGGCAAGCAGTCTCTTGCCGACCCCTACTGGCCCAGCAAGGTCAAGAACGGCAGAGTGGACGACATAGACTTCTGCTGCGCCTGCCTTGAGTGTCTCAACCACAGCTACCCATTTATTCGCCGCTCCTCCTGCGCGATAAATCCCAGAACTGCGGCCGAGCGTGAGTACAAGCTCGAAAAGACTGCGCATCCCAGAAAGCTGCTTGTTGTCGGCGGCGGCCCCGGTGGCATGGCGGCGGCCAAGTATGCCGCCCAAGTCGGCCACAGCGTTGAGCTGTGGGAGAAGAGCGACAGACTCGGCGGCAACATGAACGCTGCTGGCGGTCCTGACTTCAAGTTTGATGTTCGTCGCTTCAGCATGAATTTGCAGAAGCAGCTCTATAACAGCGGCGCCGTCGTCAGACTCTCCAAGGAGGCCAATGCCGACTCCATCAAGGAATTTGCTCCTGACGCTGTCATCGTGGCCGCCGGTGCAAAGCCCATAAAGCCGCGTATCCTAGGCATCGACAACAGCAAGGTCATTGATGCGCTCGATCTTTTGTCCAACAGAATTCCCACCGGTGAGAAGGTCTATGTTCTCGGTGGCGGCGAGGTCGGCTGCGAAGCCGCCGCGTATCTGGACTCTGTTGGCAAGGACGTCACCATTATCGAGATGCAAAGCAAGATTCTCTCCACTGCGAACATGGCGGATAACGCACGCAAGGGTCTGGAGGATCTTCTCGGCAGAACGAAGGTACGCATACTGACCAGCACAAAGCTCACCGAGATAAAGGACAACCTTATCGTTTGCGAGAATGGCACGGAAACACTGGAACTTGCCTATGACAATCTCGTTCTCGCCGTCGGCTTCAAGTCCGATCACACGCTCTGTGACGAGCTAAAGAGTGCCGGCATCAAGGTATTCCCCATCGGCGACTATAACAGTCCGCGCAAGATATATTACGGCATACACGAGGGGTTCCATGTCATCAGATTGCTTGACGATTTGATGGAGATTTAATAAAAGTGAGGGGATATCAATGGAGATTAGCAAATCCAAAAGAACATGGATCATAATCGGTGCAGTTCTCATGACAGCCACGGTGCAGCTTTCGTCCGCCGGGCTCAACAACACGATGTACGCAATACTAAGCGGCATGAATGGCCTGCAGTATTACGCACTTCTGGCAACACTCTCATCCCTTGGCATGGCGATTATGTGCGTCATCGGCGGTCGTATAGGTGATATGATCGGCAGACGCGCCGTCATTCTCGCAGGTGCGGTACTCAGCCTCGCAAGCGCGATAGTAATGGGTCTGGCGCAGAGCCTGTCCGTTTTCATCGTAGCCCGTGCAGTGCTGTCCTTCGGCATCGGTACCTTCCCCGGCAACGCATTCGTCGTGGCGGCGGACGTCTCCGACGCCAAGCAGTACCCCAAAGTCGCAGCGCTTCTCACCGCTACTCTGATGGTCGCAACCTTCCTCGGCTCTACCATTGCGGGTTATCTCGTTGACGCAGGTCTCATCCCCGCAGCCATCATCTATCCGGGTGTTGTCGGTCTCATCGGTGCCGTCATTGCTGCGGCAAAGATGGATAAGAAGCCTACAACTGACGGCGTTCGCGGTAAGGTTGACGGCATCGGCATGGTTCTGCTCGCAGTATTCATGCTCAGTCTCTGCCTGTCTCTCAACCAGGGTGCAAACCTCGGCTTCGGCAATCCCATCATCATCTGCGGCTTTGTTGTTGCCGTTGTCAGCCTCCTTGCTCTTCTCAAGGTCGAAAAGAAGGCGGAAGTTCCCGTAATTCCCCTGTACCTCTTCAAGAACAAAAAGTACACCGGCGTTATCATTGCAGGCGCATTCATAACCTTCTATGAAGTCGTTATGGCATCCTACGTTCCCGTAAGCGGCCAGGCTCTCATGGGTCTGAGTGCTTCCATCACCGGCTACTTCTCTCTCCCTCGTACAATAATTGCAATTGCCCTTGCGGCTCCTGCCGCCGCATGGGTGGTAAAGAATCAGGCAAAGAACTCCGCAATCGGTCTCGCCGCCGCAGGTCTGCTTGCAGCCGTAGCCTTCCTCGGCATGATATTTGTCGGCGCAGGCTCCCCCGTTGCATTGCCCTTCATCCTTATCGGCATCACCGGCTTCACCGAGGCTCTCAAGGGTGCATCTTTCAGACCTCTGGTTATCAGCCAGCTCGAGCAGAAGGACTTCGGCGTCGGTATCGGCATGATGACCGCAACTGGCACGCTTCTCATGACCATTTTGCTGAGCATTGTTGGCCCCGTATTCACCGCCGTCTCCGCTCAAAACATGGGCAGTGCACTCAGATTCGTATACATCGTGACCGTCTGCTGCGCACTCATCGCCGTAGCAATAACCGTCTTTGCAACCAAGGACAGCAAATCCAAGAATTAAGCTCTAATACATGGAGGTGCGGTGTCTGCATTGCGGACATCGCACCCCAAAAGCACACCCAATAGTACAAGGACGGTGAATTACAATTAAGAAAAGCAGTATATTTTTCCTTACAATGTACGTCGCGTTCACATGGTTCACCTTCGTGTTCGGCGGAGGTGCGGCAACCGGCGCTCAGGCATACTCCCTCTTCGCCGTCCATGGCTGGACAGCGCTATGGATGCCTCTGGTCGCAATTGCAATAGTTGCGGTTGTCGGCTGGCTCTGCGTTGATTACGCGAACAAAATAGGTGCACATCACTACCGCGAGGTCATAGAGACGCTGTATCGCAGTAAGCTCATTGGAACGATATATGAGATAGGCTGCATATATGGCACTGTCCTCGGACTTGCCACCTGCTTTGCATCGCTCGGAAGTCTTACGGTAAGTCTGGGCTTTAACTACTGGCTCCGGCATATTGGTAATGGCAGCGGCCTGCACTCTTGGCTGCCTGTTCGGCGCGGCTACCGTCAGAGCAATATCCACGGTGCTCGGTCTTGTCATCGGTGTTATCATCGTGCTTATATTCTCTCTCGACCTCAGCATAGACAGCGGCGCTGCACGGCATATTATCTCCGAGCATCAGGTGTTCAGCTCATACGGTAAGGCGTGGTACGGCTG
>ENA-ORND01002912-ORND01002912.1-human-gut-metagenome-genome-assembly--contig:-NODE-2912-length-10029-cov-3.888310_pt1 | contig 10029 bp, 7 predicted proteins | sample MGYA00242111_ERZ509014 | MGnify/ENA primary metagenome ERZ509014 (study PRJEB26280, sample SAMEA2338694) | human gut metagenome | biome: human gut; feature: human-associated habitat; material: faeces... | reverse complement strand
GACCTTGATGCCGGCGCGCACGTTCGGGGCGCCGCAGACGATCTGGAGCGTTTCGCCCGTGCCGGCATTCACTTCGCAGACGTGCAGATGGTCGGAGTTCTCATGATCGCGGCAGGTGAGGACCTCGGCGACGACTACGCCCGTGAAGGCGGGAGCCACGCTCGTGACCTCCTCGACTTCAAGGCCGGCCATCGTGAGCGTTTCGGCAAGCTCTTCGGTGCTGAGCTGCGGATTGCAATATTGACGCAGCCACTCTTCTGTAAACAGCATTTCAGTAATTCCTTTCGATGGTTGGCCCGGTTAGTTGAACTGACGCAGGAAGCGCAGGTCGCCTTCGAAGAAGAGGCGCAGGTCGTCGATGCCGTAGCGGAGCATCGTGAGGCGCTCGAGGCCGGAGCCGAACGCGAAGCCGATGTGCTTTTCAGGATCGAGGCCGAAGTTGCGCACGACGTTCGGGTGCACTTCGCCGGCGCCCGAGATCTCGAGCCACTTGCCCTTGCGCGGGCCGCTCGTGAACATCATGTCAACTTCAACGGACGGCTCGGTGAACGGGAAGTAGGACGGACGGAAGCGAACGACGAGGTCATCCGTCTCGAAGAAGCGGCGCAGGAAGTCGCTGTAGACGCCCTTGAGGTCGGTGAAGCTCACGTCGTCACCGATCCACAAGCCTTCGACCTGATGGAACATCGGGGAGTGCGTAGCGTCGGAGTCGACGCGGTAGGTGCGGCCCGGGGCGATGATCTTGATCGGAGCCTCATGCGTGCGGGCGTAGCGAACCTGCATCGGAGAGGTGTGCGGACGCAGCGGCAGCTGGCGGCCTTCCTCGTCGCAGCGGTCCACGTAGAACGTGTCCTGCATGGAGCGGGCGGGATGGTTGGGCGGGTTGTTGAGGGCCGTGAAGCTGAACCAGTCGCTTTCGATTTCAGGGCCGTCTGCGACATCAAAACCGATCGAGCGGAAGATCTCCTCAACGCGCATCCAGGTGCGGATCACGGGATGCACGCCGCCCGCGGGCACAACGCGGCCCGGCAGCGTCACGTCGACGGCTTCGGTCGCCAGCTTCTTTTCGAGTTCGGCGTTGGCGAGCGCCTCGCGGCGGGCCGTAAGCGCAGCATCGATGGCCTGCTTGACCGCATTAATCGCCTTGCCGCGCTCCTTGCGCTCTTCGGGCGCGAGCGCACCGAGCCCCTTCATGAGCATCGTCACGGCGCCGGACTTACCGAGGTAACGGGCCTTTGCGTCTTCAAGGGCCGCAGGCTGCGTTGCGGCCGCAAAATCGGCCTTGGCCGATTCGATCAGTTGTGTCAGTTCATCCATCGTTCAACCATCAAGAGCGCTGTTAAGAGAGGCGTCACAGGCAACGCCCAAAAAGCGCACTTTGCCTTTACAGTATCGGGGAGTCCGTGATTATAGAAAAATCTACCGAAAAATCAACGTGTTACAAAATTATCAGGCATAAAAAAAGCCCGGCCCCCGTTACAGTTGCCTGTTTTCGGAGAACCGGCGCTTTTATCCGTGCGGGGAAACCCTTTCGGATTGTCCCGCACGCTGAGTCAGTGAAAACTCAGATTAAGCCAGGGCAGCCTTGGCCTGTTCGACGAGAGCGGCAAAACCGGTCTTGTCAAAAATCGCCATATCGGACAGAACCTTGCGGTCCAGAGCGATATCGGCCTTCTTGAGGCCGTTCATGAAGCGGCTGTAGGTCATGCCGTTCGCACGGGTTGCGGCGTTGATACGCGCAATCCAGAGGCGACGGAAGACGTGCTTCTTGTCGCGGCGGTCACGGTAAGCATACTGACCGGCACGCATGACGGCCTGCTTGGCAACACGGAAAACGTTGTTGCGGCGCAGACGGTAACCCTTGGCGAGGGCAATAATCTTCTTATGACGGGCACGGGCCGTCACACCACGCTTAACTCGAGGCATTGTTCTTCCCCTCCCTTCTTATGCGTAGGGCAACATACGGTGAATGGACTTGCTGTCAGACTCGTGAATGGTGACCATTCCGCGGAGGTGACGCTTGTTCTTCGTCGTACGGTGAGTCAGGATGTGGCGCTTGGTGGCGTGCGCACGCTTGATGGATCCGCCGGAACGGACCTTGAAGCGCTTCGCAGCAGCCTTCTTTGTCTTCATCTTCGGCATTTGCCGTTCTTCCTTCTGATTTATCGGAACATCAGGCGGACCGGACGTTGATTGACTCAACCGTGCCGGCCTCTTCGTTTTGGCCCGCCCCGACTTTTAACCGCGGCCGAAAATTTTTCAGCCGTAGCGTTTTGAAAGTCCGTGATTATATACGAAAAATCACTTCTTTTTCTTCGGCGCCAGAACCATGATCATCTGGCGGCCTTCAAGCTTCGGATTCTGCTCGATCTGAGCCTCCTCAGCCAGATCCGTGCGGATGCGTTCCATGATCTGGGCACCCAAATCTTGGTGCGCCATTTCGCGGCCGCGGTAGCGGAGCGTCACCTTGGCCTTGTCGCCGTCTCCGAGGAAGCGGCGCAGGGCGCGCAATTTGGTCTGATAGTCGTTCTCGTCGGTGGCCGGGCGGAATTTGACTTCCTTGACCTGCACCACTTTCTGACGGGCCTTCATTTCCTGCGCCTTTTTCTGTTCCTGATAGCGGAACTTGCCGTAATCCATCAGGCGGCAGACAGGGGGCTGCGCGTTCGGTGCGATTTCCACCAAATCCACATCGGCCTCTTCGGCCATGCGCAGCGCTTCGGCTGTACGGACAATACCGATCTGGGCGCCGTCGACGCCGGTCAGTCGGACCTCAGGAACCCGGATCTCGCCGTTGATCCGGTGATTGCGATCTTGAGCTATGACACTACTCCTCAATGTTTCTTCTGAATTTCCTCCGCAGACTCAGGAGGAAAGCCGCGGCGCCGGAAATCGCTTCCGGGGCACCGCAAGGAGCCGCCCTTAACCGGGCGGCTCACGCACCTGCAGAAACGGTCTGCGCCTTATTCGTCCTTATTGAGACGACGGGCATTTTCATCGGCCACACGGGCGATGAAGTCAGCCACGGGCATCACACCGAGATTGCGGCCGCCGCGGGCGCGGATGCTCACGGTACCGTTCTGCTTTTCCTTGTCGCCCACAACGGCGATATAGGGATGTTTCTGCATGGTAAGCTCGCGGATTTTATAGTTGATCTTTTCGCCGCGCAAATCAGTCGTGACGCGCAGGCCCGCGGCCTTCATCTGTTGGGCAACGCTCTTGGCGTAGTCAACCTGATCGTCCGTAATGGAAGCCACAGCCACCTGGAAGGGGCTCAGCCACACCGGCATCGCGCCCGCGTAGTGTTCGATGAGCATACCGATCCAGCGCTCCAGAGACCCGAGAATGGCGCGGTGCAGCATCACGGGCACCTTGCGGCTGTTGTCTTCGGCGACGTATTCGGCACCGAGGCGGCCGGGCATCTGGAAGTCAACCTGCACCGTACCGCACTGCCAGGAGCGGCCGAGGCAGTCCTTTAAGTGGTACTCGATCTTGGGACCGTAGAAGGCGCCTTCACCGGGGAGCACTTCATAGGGCACACCGATGCTGTCAAGACTGTGGAAAAGGGCTGCTTCAGCCTTATCCCACACGGCGTCTTCACCGATTCGCATCGCCGGACGCGTTGCAACCTTAAAGGCGATGTCTTCAAAGCCGAAGGTGTGATAGACCTCACGCACGATGCGGGTAAATTCCACGCATTCCGAGAGAATCTGATCTTCCGTGCAGAAGATGTGACCGTCGTCCTGCGTGAAGCCTCTCACACGCATCATGCCGTGAAGCGACCCCGAGGGTTCGTTGCGGTGGCACTGACCGAATTCACCCAAGCGCATCGGAAGATCGCGGTAGCTTCTCAGATCCGCATTAAAGATTTGGATGTGGCCCGGGCAGTTCATGGGCTTTAAGGCGTAGTAGCGGTTTTCGCTTTCCGTCGTGAACATGTTCGCGCGGTACTTTGCCCAGTGACCGGATTTTTCCCAGAGGGTGCGGTCGATCACCTGCGGGGTTTTCACCTCGAGGTAGCCGTTATCCTGGTAGACGCGGCGCATGAACTGTTCAACAACCTGCCAGATCGTCCAGCCCTTGGCGTGCCAGAAGATCATGCCCGGGGCTTCGTCCTGCAGATGAAAGAGATCGAGCTCTTTACCGAGTCTGCGGTGATCGCGCTTTTCGGCTTCCGCGAGCATTTCAAGGTAGGCGTTCTGTTCTTTTTCCGTCGCCCAGGCCGTACCGTAGATGCGCTGCAGCATTTCGTTTTTGCTGTCGCCCCTCCAGTAGGCACCCGCGACCTTCATGAGCTTAAAGACCTTGAGTTTGCCGGTTGACGGCACGTGAGGCCCGCGGCAGAGGTCGGTGAAGTCGCCCTGGCGGTAGAGCGAAATCGTTTCACCCTGCGGGATACCGGCGATGATCTCGGCCTTGTAGTGTTCTCCGAGGCCCTTGAAGTACTTCACGGCTTCGTCACGGTCCATCACGAAACGTTCGACCGGAATATCCTTTTTCACGAGTTCATGCATGCGCGCTTCGATCGCGGTGAGGTCTTCGGGCGTAAAGGGACGTTCGTACTTAAAGTCGTAGTAAAAGCCGTTTTCAATGGCGGGTCCGATCGTCACTTCCGCCGTCGGATACAGTTCTTTGACAGCCTGCGCCATGAGGTGGGCGCTCGAGTGGCGCAAAAGCTCAAGCCCTTCGGGGTCCTTGGCGGTGACAATCGCCACCGACGCATCCTTTTCGAGCTTATAGGACAGATCGACGAGCTTACCGTCAACCTTGCCGCAGAGGGCGGCCTTCGCGAGCCCTGCGCCGATTGACTGCGCCACATCGGCCACCGTCACGCCCGCTTCATACTCCCGGCGCGAGGCGTCGGGCAACGTCACCGTAATCATTTTGACTCCTTTATCCGTTGCGCCACGTGACGCAGCTGATAGTGTTTTTTCAGTCCAAAAAAAAGTGCGGCCCGTGAGCCGCACTTTTTGTAGAGAAGAAGGATTCGCGCCGCCCGCAGACTTAAAGCTTACGGGTGTTTGTTGTCTCAGATATCAACAAACTGTAGGACACTTTTCCTGTCTCCTGAAAATTCTGGTAGGCACGATTGGACTCGAACCAACGACCCCCACCATGTCAAGGTGATGCTCTAACCAACTGAGCTACGTGCCTGAGAGAGATGCGAACTATACAGAGGCAAAAACCAAATTGCAAACCCGAAAACTCGATATTTTACCTTGTTTTGTTTAACTCCCTGATTTTGAATGCTTCTTAATTTTTGACCTCTTACGCGCGGCGCGCACTCATCACGCCCGGAAGTTCTCTTAAGGCGGCAAGCGAGCGCACGAGGTCACTTGAATCATGCACTTCCACCGAAAACCGCATGTGGGCGTCGCCCTTCACATTCATCGTGTTCATGCCGATGATGTTCTGCTTTTCGCGCATGAAGATTTCGGAAATGTCCTTAATAAGGCCCACGCGGTCCTGCGCCACCACGAAGATGTCGACGGGATAAACCGCCTCAGCCGAGTGCCCCCAGCTCACTTCAATCATGCGCTCGTGTTCGTTGGCGGACAGGTTTTTGACATTGGGGCAGTCCATGCGGTGAATCGTCACACCGCGCCCGCGCGTCACAAACCCGATGATTTCGTCCGGAGGCGCCGGATGGCAGCAGCGCGCAAGCTGCGTCATAAGTGACCCCACCCCCACAACGAGCACGTTGTCCTTGCCGCCCTTTTTTGCGTTACGCACAAGCACGTCGGGTTCGGGCTCATTGTTTGTTTTCTGCGGCTGCAGGGCCTGCTCGATTGAGCGGGGGCTGAGCTCCTCTTTCGCGAAGGCAATGCAGAGGTCATCGACCGAGTCAAACCCGAGGCGCTTTGCAAGATCCTCAAGCTTCACGGCGGTTTTCCCGAGGCGCGCGAGTTCCTTATCGAGCCTTTCGCGGCCCGCATCGGTCTGCTCCCGCAGTGTCTGCGCGTTAAACCACTGACGCACTTTGGTGCGCGTTCTCGGGGAGACGGCAAATCCGAGTTCGGGGTTAAGCCAGTCGCGCGAGGGACCGCCCGTTTTCACCGCGATGATTTCCACGGTCTGCCCGGTCACAAGCTTCGTGTTTAAGGGGACCATGGCGCCGTTAACCTTGGCGCCCCTGCAGCGGTGACCGAGTTCGGTGTGCACCTGGTAGGCAAAGTCGATGGGCGTAGCGCCCGCCGGGAGTTCCACCACCCGCCCCTGCGGTGTTAAGGCGTAGACGTGGTCGTCAGCAAGGCCCTCGGCCTTCGGAGGCTCCACGTCACTGTGCCAGGCAAGAATCTGCCTCAGCCACGCCACACGCTGCTCTTCGGCTTCCGCGCCCTTATCCTTGTTGGAGTTTCCGGTTTCCTTGTATCGCCAGTGCGCGGCCACACCAAGTTCTGCAAATTCATGCATCGCACGCGTGCGGATCTGAATTTCGACCGGTTTTCCCGAGGGGTCAGTCACCACCGTATGCAGCGACTGGTACCCGTTGGGTTTCGGGTGCGCGATGTAGTCGTCATACTCTTTACTTAAAACCGTGAAGTGCTTCTGCACGATGGAGAGGACCTGATAGCAGTGCTCCACCGTGTCCACGATGATGCGCATGGCGCGGATATCAAAAAGCTGGTCAAAGCGCAGGTGCTTACGCACCATCTTTTTGTAAATCGAATAGATGTGCTTGGGGCGGCCGCTTACCTCGGCCTGAATCCCCTCTTCCCGCAAAAGAATCCGGATCTTGTCGACGCAGTCCTGCATGAACTTGAGGCGCTGCTCGCGGGTTTCATCAAGTTCCCGGGAGATTTCTTCGTAGATCTTGGGTTCGGTAAAGCGAAGCCCCAGGTCTTCAAGCTCCCACTTCATCTGCCAGATACCGAGGCGGTTTGCCAAGGGCGAATAAAGCGCGAGCGTTTCGCGCCCGTATTCGGCGGCCTGCGGTGCTCCGGACGCCGCAAACCACCGAAGCGTCTGCAGGCGGCTTGCAAGCCTCAGAATCACCACGCGCAGATCGTGGCACATCGCCAAAAGCATGCGTCTTAAGGCTTCGGGCTGATAGACGTCCCGTTTGTCGCTTCGCGCCCGCTGGCTTACGTTCACCAGGCGCTGCAGGTCAGTGACAAGCTGCAGCACCACCGGTCCGAACGTTTTTTCAATCCACTCTTCGGAGTCATGCACGCAGTCGGCGACGTCAAAGAGGTAAGCCGCACAGAGAAGCTCATCATCGTCGCGCACCCCGCGCAGAATGTCGGCCATGCCGTCGGCGTGCGTGAGGCGGTCTTCTCCCGTAAAGAGCTTTTGCTCACGGTAAAGGGGCTCCACCAGACGGCGCGCGAGACGCCAGTCAGGCGTCCCGGTCACTTCAGCTGCGGGGGTATCAGTGGTTTGCGTGACTTCAGACATCTTGAGACTCTAATCCGGGAAAAACGCGGGCGGCCCGGGAAAATGTCGACCGCCTGCGGTCTTGGAAAACAGACTTTTTAATTGTACCGACTCAACCCGCAAAGCTTTACTTTCTTTGTGCCCGCAGTGTTGCCGAACGTATCGGGCACGCCGGCCCCCTCGTCAGAAAAGCGCCCGGTAGGTAAGCGCCGCCCAGACGCCCTTCATACCGTATTGAGCGACTTCACCTCCGGCCTTAACGCCCAGCGTCCAGTAAACAGGAATGAGGTTGCCGGTGGGTTTGGCGCCGAACCCGAAAATGCCGCCCTCGGTTTCTTCAATCTGCCGGGAAGTTGCAAGTTCAAATCCCGCCGAAGCGGCCAGCCGCCACTGCGGCACACCGTTAAAAGTAACGGACGAGGTGACGGTATCGTTGGCAAGGCGGCTCGCGATATTCCAGTCAGTGTCTCCGGTATTTATTTCGGCCGAAAGTTCTGCCGAGGGCGTGAGCGTAAAGTAGCTGTAGGACCAGCTCCCCGCAGCTTTAAGTCCTGCTCTGAAGCTCATCCACTGAAGTTTCTCCGTTTCCGTTTCAAAGGCGGTTCCCGAAACAGCGGTTCCGCCGTTAATCCGCACGGCCCCGTCACTGACTTTGGCGGTGTTATAGGAAACAGACGCCGCAGGCTGCCACCACAAATCCCGCGTCCCGGACGGTACGGCCCGCCATTCAAATCCCGCCGTGAGGCTCTTTATTTCGGGTTCCGTGATAAAGCGGCGCTCCACTTCGACTTTTTTGGCTTCGCCCTGAGCGGCCGTATAGGTAACGGCTGCCGTCACCGTTCCCCAGGTTCCCGCATCATAAAAAAACGCAGCACCGGCGCCGGCCGCGGTGTTCTCCGCAGTAAAGCCGTCAATCACAAAGCCGTTGTTGTCGATATCGGCCGTAGCCGCACTCATCGCGACGGTGACGGCCCATTTGTCGGAGAAATGCCAGTCCAGGCCGAGGATTCCGCTCGTGATGTCAGCCTCATACGTCCAGTCGTAGCCCGAAACCATGTCGCCCGAATCAAAGCGGCCGGTTCTCACGTCCGCCCACCAGTATTTGTTCGTTTCGGTAAGAAGCCCGTTTTGCCTCACGTCGTGGGAAAGCAACATGTCGTGCGCCGTTGTCTGCATGCGCTGCGCGGTCTGCACGAGGCCAAAGGCCGCGGCATAAAAGCCGAGGAGTCAAGCGCCGCCGAAGCCGCGGTCTCAACACTGTGCCCTGTGGCGCCCTTACCGTCAAAAAGATCGTTGATGTAGCTGTGACCAGCACCGTAAAGCGCGAGGTTAGCCTCGGGCTTGGCGTCCAGAATCGTCTCCACGCGTCCCGCAAGCGCCCGGGCTTTTAACCCCGCCGCATCCTTCCAGTAGCGCCGTGTAACGGCAAGCGTGCCGTTTTCGATCGTGAAGTCACCCCAGAAACGCGTGCCCGTGATGGTCACCATATCATCGGTCCAGGACTGATCAAGCGTGAGGTTTAAGGGGTTTTTACCATCCCAGCCGGTGATCACAAGGTGCGCTCCTGTCAGAGCCGTCACGCTTTTTAGGTCAGCAGATGCCCGCGTTGTTGTTAGGCCCGAAGCGTCCAGAAGCCACCGTCCGGCTGAGCCGATGCGGATCCCGGTAAAGCCCGCGTCCGCTGCCGGGTCGGTTTCGGTGACACCGACCTCCAGCGCAACCCCTGCGTCTTTGATCTGAGATTCCGCGGTGCCGTCGCTCACAAACACCGCACGGGTGCCGGGTTTGGCGAGAGCCCCCTGCGCTAAAAGACTGTTGAGGCCCTTTTGATCTTTGCCGTAGGCTGAAAGAAGACTGTCGCCGATGACAAAGACGCTGTCGCCGGTGACCGTGAGAGCCGCCGGTGCGGCAGACGGCATTTCGCCCGCACTCACGCTGTAACCCAAATCCGGCCTAGCCAATTGTCCGACAAGGACCATGGCAGGCGCGTAAAGCTCTGACGTGCTGCTCCCGGCAACATGAACCGCCGCACCGGAGGCAACCTGCAGAGACGAAACGGAATAAAACCCCTGACCGAATGTCACTTTTCCGGGGACGGTTCCGGGGGGAGCTGCTTCAAGCGCTGCGTCATTCCACACTGTGATCGTTCCCAACTGTCCGTCGCCGGTGAGATCAAGTGAACCCGATATTTCCAGGCTCCCTTCTTCGAACTCAAACTTCCCTGCCACAGAATGCGCTCCCTGATTCAGCATCAGCTTGCCCGGCCCTTTCAATGCAACGTCTCCGTTGATCGTAAGAGGGGCATTTGCAACCAGAGCATAGGGCTGCTCACCTTCAGACGCCGGCAGAAACTCAACCCCCGATGAATAATCGGAACAGGCGGCTTTACCTCCGCAACTGCTCGGCTCTTTTATCTGAACTGCCGCCGTCGCCGGCATTGTCGTCAAAATCGCGCACGCTGTGATCAACGCGGCCGTGTGCGGTTTGTACTGCATGACTTTGTCTCCTTGTGCCGACCAGGATCGCTGTATCAACACATTAAAATGAAGCGGCCGGCAGGTTAGTTACCCATCGGCCGCTGAAAAACTACGGAATTTTTCACTGCTGTCCAAAACGAAAACAAGTTAAAATCGCGCGCGCGAGGCCTCAGCT
>ENA-ORND01002911-ORND01002911.1-human-gut-metagenome-genome-assembly--contig:-NODE-2911-length-10029-cov-4.262984_pt1 | contig 10029 bp, 9 predicted proteins | sample MGYA00242111_ERZ509014 | MGnify/ENA primary metagenome ERZ509014 (study PRJEB26280, sample SAMEA2338694) | human gut metagenome | biome: human gut; feature: human-associated habitat; material: faeces... | reverse complement strand
CAGCTCGCGCACGGCCGTCAGCAGATGGCCGTACGTGCCGCCCCACCCGACGACCAGCAGCTCGCCCCGGCGCCCTCCCACGACCTCTTGCTTGGGGATGAAATCCTGCACGCGGGCCACCTTGGCCGCACGCAGGCCGACCATGCGCTCGTGATTCTCCGGATCGTGCGACACGGCCCCGCTCAGCGAATCCTTTTCCAAGCCGCCCACCCGGTGCTCAACGCCCTTGGTCCCGGGCAGCGCCCACATCCGGGCCAGCCGCTTCTCGTCGCGCGCATAAGGCTGAAAACCTCCCTCCGGAGCCCGGGTAACGATCGGAGGCGTGATTTTCGGGTATTCTTTCATCGACGGAATCCGCCACGGCTCCGAGCCGTTGGCGATAAAGCCGTCGGAAAGCAGCAGCACGGGCGTCATGTGCTCCATGGCGATCTTGCCGGCCCAGAAAGCATAGTGAAAACAATTCGAAGGCGTGCTCGCAGCCATGACCACCAGCGGGCACTCGCCGTTGCGGCCCCACAGCGCCTGATTCAGGTCGGCCTGCTCGGGTTTGGTCGGCAAACCCGTCGAAGGACCTCCGCGCTGCACGTCGACGATCACCAAAGGCAGCTCGGTCATCACGGCCAGCCCGATCGCCTCCGATTTAAGCGACAGGCCCGGTCCGGAAGTCGTCGTCACGGCGAAATTGCCGGCATATGCGGCTCCGATGGCCGTGCAGATGCCCGATATCTCGTCCTCGGCCTGAAGCGTCTTGACGTTCAGATCCTTCCGCTTGGCCAATTCCTCGAGAATAGCCGTAGCCGGCGTGATCGGATACGAGCCGCAAAAAAGCGGCCGGCCGCTTTTCTCGGAAGCGGCCATCAACCCCCAAGCCGTCGCCTGATTGCCGCTGATGCTGCGATAGAGCCCGGCCGGCAACGGCGCCGGCCTTACCACATAGGTATTGGCAAACGCGTGCGTGTTGGACGCATAATTATATCCGCCCTTGAGCGCCAGCACGTTCGCCTCGGCGACGGCCGGCTTTTTCGCGAACTTGCGGCGAATGAAATCGACGGCATGGTCCAGCGGACGATTGTAGATACAAAAGCAGATGCCCAGCGCGAACATATTCTTGCATTTGGACGCGGCCTTGGGGTCCAGACCGACCGTCGCCACGGCCTCGCGCGTCATGCTCGTCATGTGCGGAAAGACGACATTATAGTCCTGCAGGTTCATCTCCGTCACCGGATCGAACGTCCGGAAACCTGCCCGCTCGACGCTGCGGTCGTTGAACGTGTCGCCGTCGCAGATGATCGTCGCCCCGGGCTTCAGCCAGCGGGCGTTGGCCCTCAGGGCGGCCGGATTCATCGCGACCAGTACGTCGCAATAGTCGCCCGGGGTAGAGACCGGATGATCGCCTATATGCACCTGAAATCCCGAGACTCCGGAAACGGTCCCCTGCGGCGCGCGTATCTCGGCCGGAAAGTCGGGAAAGGTCGAAATGCCGTTGCCCATCAGAGCTGCCGTATCGGTAAACAGCTTGCCGGTCATCTGCATTCCGTCGCCCGAGTCGCCCGAAAAACGGATGACGACGTCATCGCGTTCGGAAATATGGTTTTCTCCCTCCATCGTGGAAAAGCAATTGTTGTTAGCCGTTGCCAAAAATAATAAATTTTAACCTGAAAATCGATTTTATGTTAAAATTTATTAGTCGAAACGGCATCTATTCCTGCCGTGCGACGGCACGGGAATCGGGAGAGATTCGGAAAATATTCCTGGTACGAATGCTGCGCCCGGCCCAGTCGTTGAAGTTGAAATGGGTCGTCACCCATTTCGGGAAAGGGCTCCATGCGACCTGCTGCAACGTACATCCCGGTACTTCCGGCTCCGGGTCCTCGCTCAGCAGATAAACGTCCATAGAGGAACTCAGTTCGCGGACTCCCCGGCCGAGCTCCTCGGCCGAGTCGAACGTACGGTACGCCGCATCGGCCGGCATCCAATAATACGACATGACCAGACGGGGCACCGAATCGAGAATCGCCTCGTTATAACAGTAATACGTATTCTGGTTCCTGAGATGCACCAAGGCGAGCGGCCGTCCGCTCTCGGCCAATCGTTCCACCCGGTCGAAAAAGCATATGTTGGTTCCGGGAACGGCCAGCGCCGCGATCATGATCATACCGTTGACGACCGCCAGCACGATACCGGCCACCCTGACCGCACGACGACGCAGGAAATCCGGAGGCAGGCTTTCGGCCAGTCGCACGATGAAGAAAGGCGCGAACAGCAGGGCGGGAAACAGGAAGCGGACCTCCTTGTGACCGATCGCCTGATGCGCGGCCAGAAAAAGCAGCAGCGTCCATGTCAGCACGTGGCGGGGATAGCGGACGAAGAACCATGCGGCGGCCGCGAGCACGACACCCCCGAACACGATCCCTCCTTCGAGCGGAATCGCATAGAGATAATAGTACCACGGATCGATTCCGAACGTATCGATATGGCCATGCAGCATATTCTCGGTCAGATAGTTCAGCGGAGTGCAGGTCCACTCTCCGTAGAGCCAGCGGTCGCACAGCACTCCCACGCCGATCATTAGCGCGAACGAGAGCAGCATACCCGCGATCATCCGCCAGCGCCGGTCGAACGCCAGCATCCACAGACCGAAGCCCAGCAGCGCGAATCCGATCTGATAGCGCGCGACGAAAGCCCCGCCTGCCAGCAGGCCCAAAGCGAGCCCCCGACGGAACACTCCCCGGTCACGGTCGGAAAGCAGATAAAACGAAACGAACAGCATCAGCAGGTTCCCCGCGAGAATCTCGGAACTGAACCGCACATGCAGATAGACCAGCATCCACAACCCGAAGCTCAGCCCGAGAAACCAGTTCCGCCCGGACGGTCCGAGCCATCCCCGGCGAACGGCCGCCCGTCCGAACGACCAGACGGCCCACATCGAAAGCGCACCGCTGAAAAGCCGGAGCAGCAAAGCGAGCAGATGAGGCGAATAGACGCCGGCAAATAGCAGCAGCTTGCCGACGGCATAAGCGATCATGGGTTGGAATCCCGGCCTCATTTTCAGGCCGTACTCCCACGGCAGCTGTTCGGGAGCGGGCTTGCCGAAGAGCTTCATATGGGCGTATTCGAGAATCTGGAAATGTTCGTCGGGATGATAGACGCCCGTGCTCAGCACGGCATACAGCAGCGTGACGAGCCCGCCCCAAAAAACGAGGCGGCCCGCCGTAAGCTCTCCGCTGAAAAATCTGCCCAGACGACGCATCGGAAGGTATCGATCGGATTTTCTGTGGGCAAAGATAGTGATTTCGGCCGCGCCTATCCGTTTTTTATTATCTTTTTATTGCTTAAATTTGTATGTTTTAAGACTTCAAATCGAACTAACCGTTTAAACGCAATGACCAAACCGATCCATTTCATCACGGCCGAGGAGGCCGTCCGGGCAATCAAAAGCCATGACCACGTCCATCTGAGCAGCGTGGCCAGCGCTCCGCAATGCCTGATCAAGGCCATGTGCGAGCGGGGCCGCAACCGCGAGTTGCAGCACGTTCACATACACCATCTGCACACCGAGGGCCCGGCTCCCTATGCCGCTCCCGAGTTCGAAGGGATTTTCCAGCTCGACTCGTTTTTCGTCGGCGGGAACGTGCGTAAGGTGACGCAGTCGGGCTACGCCGACTACATTCCCGTCTTCCTGAGCGAGACGCAGAAGCTCTACCGCAGCGGCGTGCTTCCGTGCAACGTCGCGATGATTCAGGTTTCGCCGCCCGACGCGCACGGCTATGTATCGCTCGGCACGTCGGTCGACGCGACGCTGGCCGCCGTCGAATGCGCGCAAACGGTGATCGCCGTGATCAACAAACATGTTCCCCGCTCGTTCGGCGACGCGTTCATTCACGTCGACGACATCGACCTGTTCGTGCAAGACGACACGCCGCTCGAGGAAGCTCATTTCTCGGAGCCCAACGAAGTCGAGACGGCGATCGGCAAACACTGCGCCGCGCTGATCGAAGACGGGGCCTGCCTGCAAATGGGTATCGGCGCGATTCCGAACGCCGTGCTCGCTCAGCTCGGCGGCCACAAGAATCTCGGCATCCATACCGAGATGTTCGCCGACGGCGTGCTCCCGCTGGTCGAAAGCGGAGTGATCAACGGGCGGAACAAGGCGATCGACAAAGGGAAAATGGTCTCCACGTTCCTGATGGGCTCGCAGAAAGTATACGACTTCATCGACAACAACCCCGGCGTCGCCATGATGGATGTCGGCTATACGAACGACCCGTTCGTAATCGCCAAGAACCCGAAAGTGACGGCGATCAACTCGGCCCTTCAGGTCGACCTGACGGGCCAGATCTGCGCCGACTCGCTCGGTACGAAGTTCTACTCGGGCGTCGGCGGACAGATCGACTTCATTTACGGAGCCTCGCGTTCCGAAGGCGGCAAGGCGATCCTCGCCATGCCCTCGACCACGAACAAGGGCATCAGCAAGATCGCGCCCGAGCTGACGCTCGGAGCCGGCGTCGTCACGACGCGCTCGCACGTCCACTGGTTCGTTACCGAGTACGGAGCCGTGAACCTGTACGGACGCTCGCTTCAGGAGCGCGCGCGGCTGATCATCAGCGTCGCTCACCCCGACCACCAAGAGACGCTCGACCGCGCGGCTTTCGAGCGTTACGGCGAGCATCACCACTACATCAAGGCGACGACTTCCGTAAAAAAATAAATACGACGCCCGAACAAAAAGCCACATGCGGTCCGGAAGGCTCCGGACCGCATGTGGCTTTTTTCTGCCGTGCACGACCAGTCGCGACGCGAACATTCTCGACAAGGCATTCCGCAGTACCGGCAAACCTTTCGGTCCGGCCCTTTCCGGACAGTCTGCGAGCGTTCGCCGCCGCGCGGACGGTTATGCCGTCGCAGACCTTCGCTACCGCCGTCCCCGAGCTACGCAGGGCGACGCCCCGTGCCGTGCAAACAACGCCCGCAGGTATGCTCGCACTCGGAACCGACGGGAAGCCGCCCTTATCCCATGACAAGCGACGGGCGCTTTCGGAGCCCCCGCCCCTTGCATCAGATCAGTCGTTCTCCGGCGTCAGACGGCCGGAGGCCCCTCTTTTCATCGGCGGCGCCGGATCGGCAGACCGGGGCATCGCATCGTTCGCGACGATCGTACCGGTATACTGAATCAGATTGCTGTCGGATATCATATCCAGCACGGCACGGCCCGTCACCCGATAAATCGTAAAAACGAACGCATAGGTCATCCCCGTTTCGTCCTCGGCCGAGAACGAGACCTTCCACCCGGTATCGTTTTTTTCATTCCGGTAACCGGACAGGCTGTCGGTATCGAAATTGGCGATCGCGTTGTACGTCAGCGCCCGTCCGACAACGACCGGCATGTGCACCTGCAATTGCTCTTTGAAAATCCCGACATAATAGTAGTAGCCGTCGATGATCTGCGACTGCATCCGCGGACTCCACATCATGCTGACGGGCAGGAACTGGAACTCGCCCGACGAGACCAGCGAGTCGATCCGCGCCGAGAACCGCTGCTGCCGGACCTCTCTTTCTCGGGCTACGCGCTGGCGACGGTCCGGCACGCCCGGGCCGTCGCCCTGCCCGGCAGACAGGGACAAAGTCGGACAAGCGATCGACAGCACGGCGGCGGAAAGCCAAACCCGTATTCCTTTCATAACAACGGCCTAATAAATCGCCTGCACCGTACCGTTATAGGTCACCGTCGGGTACATTTGCGAGGCGAGCGTCAGCACGGCCTCCCGCGTGATCGAGTAAATCTTGAACGTAAACGTGTAGGTATTGGTCGAGTAGAGATTCGACATGAACGAAACGGTCCACCCGTCCTCGTCCTGCACGGCCGTATACTTCTGAATGTCGAAGGTGATGTAGTTCATGATGGTCAGATGATAAGGCGGAACCTCGCCGACGAGATAAGGCATATCGATGTCTATGTAGTCGCCGCGCATCGACAGGAAATAGAGCACGCTGTAAATCTGGTGCATGTTGCCGGCCGGCTCCTGCTGGAAGCTGTTCGGAACGAACTTGTAGTTGCGGCTCAGCACGACCGAGTCCATATACTTCAGCTCGTTCTGATGACGCACGGCGCGCTCTTCGACACGCTGCTCGTGGTGCTGTTCTCTCTGTTCGCGAGTCATCGTCGACTCGTCTTCGGGTGCTTGGGCCGCGGCCGACAACGCTATCATCGTGGCGACCAGAATCAAATACAGATGTTTCATGGCATTAAAATGGTTTAAGTGACTTTTGCTGACATCGGTCCGTACCCGTCGTCTCGACGGCACGCGGCCGATACGGCGCACTCAAACAAATTCCCTGCCTAAAACATCGAAAACAAGCAAATTAACCCGTTTGGAATATAAAACCGCTGCCGCTTCCTCAAAACCGGCAGTCCGCGTCGTCCCCGTCTCTGTCCGAGAGCCCGCCGGGCATCAGCGGATACGGTCCGAACCGAGCCGTCCGTTGCCGAACCATATCTTCGCATACACCGGCAAAGAATCGTCCTCCTCTCAGATAGCCTCCAGATAGTCCGTAATCAGCCGCATCCGTAGCGGCCGGTTCCACAGCTCGTCGATCTCGCCATGCCCGTTATACGCGAGCGTCGCCCGCCCTTCCTGCAGAACGACGATCGTCAGCAATTGCGCCTCGCCCGGATAGGGATAGCCCGCAAGCAGCAGAAGCGTAGGTCCGCTCGTCCAGACACCATTCTGAAGCAGTCGCCATCCGTTCTGAACCTTTCCGGGAATCGGTCCCACGCATCCAGTTCCTTCATCCTCAACAGCAGTCGGCTGTCGCACTCGATATCGACGACACAAAAGCAGCCGGGCTCGTTCTCGAAACCTTCCAGCGTATACGACCGGATAGCAAACGGTTTCCGAAAGCCGGGCAACGAAATCGTCCGGCTCTCGACCCGAACGGTGTCAAACCCGAGATCTTCCCTCCACAGAAACGGCTCGACGAATCTCGGATTGGCTATTATCTCGCCCTGATCCGTCCATAATGAAAATATCGTCTTCGCTTTGGGCATTCGCGGACACGAAGGCAAGCAACAGCGTAGCCGGCAACAACAGCTTTCTCATATCATTCATTATTTCGGGTGATCGGCGGCTTCGTAAAGATTCTATTGCCCCTTGCGCCACTTCAGCAGATTGCCGTCCTGATAGATCACTTCGTACAGCGAAGCGTGCGTGCTCTCGGGCACAGCCTCGAGAAACTGACTGATCGTATGAATCTTCAACGGATTCTCCGTCAGAGAAGTGATATGCCGGCCCTTATTGTAAACAAGTGTCGCCTGACCGCCTCGCAAGATAACGATCGTCAGCAATCCGGGCTCGCTCGCGTAATTGAAACCGACGAACAAAAGAGCATACGTCGAATCGTCCAGCCTGACCAACTTGTAATAGTCGCTCGTCGGAGAGTAATCCGGGTCGAACTTGTCCCAACCGCCAGTCTGAATCATCCTCAACACTTGCTTCGAGCCGCAATCGATCTCGACGATGCTGAAATACCCTCCGTCGTTCTCGCTATTCTTGTAGCGGTACAGCTTGACCGTGTAAGACCCGCTTAAGCCCGGAGTGAACAAAGTCCGGGAATAAAGCGGCTCGTACTCGACCGTCGGATTGATCCACACGAACGGATCGATAAACGCCGAATCGGCAACCACCTCTCCCCGGACATTCAACGCGTAAATGTCGTGTTGCGCAACTGCCGGCAACGCGCAGCACAAAAGCAGCGACGAAAGGATCAGTGTTTTCATCATGGCTTGTCGGGATGATTCGTTGCATAAAGAAAATCATTTTCAACGAATTTACCAAGAGAAGCTTCGCTTTCTCCGCATCGTTGGTTCAACGACTTCCTAATGTCAATTCTTCCCTTGCCGCCATTTCAGCAAATTACCCTCTTGAAAAATCGTTTTATACACCGTATTTCGCATCGTTACAGGAAGCGTGGAAGGAAACTGCGTCACCACCTTCATCAGGAAAGGACTCTCTCTTAAATTGTAAATGCTCCAATGCTTATTGAACACCAAAGTAGCCTTGTCATTTCGAAGAACGACGATCGTCAACTGTTCCGGATCGCTCGCATAATGATAGCCAACGAATAATAAAATATACGTCTGTTCATCAAGTCGGATGAGTTTAAAGAACTCATCGGAAGCATTTCCATCAACCGTGAATTTGTCCCAGCCTAAGGACTGAGCCATATGCAATGACAAAACGCCATCGCGCTCAATATCGACGATATAATAATACCCCGGTTCATCGTCCCATCCTTTGTATTTATATAATTTTACACGATACGAATGATTCAGGCCTGGCGTAACAAGAGCTTGAGTATATATCTGCTCATAAGGAGTATCATGGTCTTCCCAAAAGAACGGATCGATAAACGCCGAATCGGCAACCACCTCTCCCCGGGCGTTCAACGTGTAAATGTCGTGTTGCGCGACTGCCGGCAGTGCGCAACACAAAAGCAGCAACGAAAGGATCGGAGTTTTCATCATGGCATGTCGGGATGATTCGTTGCATAAAGAAAATCATTTTCAACGAATTTACCAAGAGAAGCTTCGCTTTCTCCGCATCGTTGGTTCAACGACTTCCTAATGTCAATTCTTCCCCATGCGCCACTTCAGCAAATTGCCGTCCTGATAGATCACTTCGTACAGCGAAGCGTGCGTGCTCTCGGGCACAGCCTCGGGAAACTGACTGATCGTGTGAATCTTCAACGGATTCTCCGTCAGAGAAGTGATGTAGCGGTCCTTGTTATAGACCAAGGCCGCTTTCCCGTCCCGCAATACGACGATAGTCAAAGGTCCGGGCTCGCTCGCATACACGAAACTGACGAATATCAGCGCATAGGTCGAATCGTCCAACCGCACCAGTTTGTAATAGTCATCCGTTCGATTCAATTTCGTCTTAAACTTGTCCCATGCGTCGGAACGCGCCATCCGCAACGCCCGGACTCCGTCGATCTCGACGTCGATGATCCGAAAGTAGCCCGGCTCGGTATCGGCCCAACCCCGGTAATTATACAGCCTGAGCGTACAGGACTTCCCGAAGCCCGGAAGCGGAAGCGTCTCGGAATACATCTGCTCATAAGGAGTGTTCTGGTCCTCGCAAAAGAACGGATCGATAAATTGAGAGTTCGTCAGAATATCCCCGTTAACATCTATCGTGTAAATCGAATCTTGTGCCGATGCGTGCGCTGCGACGCAGAGAACGGCAAGTACCGAAAGCAGCCTTTTCATAACATGTTTTTATAAGAAACGAACCGTAAGCTAAAAACCGACGGACCGCACGTTTCCAAAAATTCGGACCAAAATATTACCGTCATCGAATCGTTCGGTTCTCCGACTAATACTGTTGCGACTTCAAAATATCACCCTCCTGCCATATTCTTTCATACTCGGGCGCACTGCTTTTGATCGGAGGATCTTGCGGTAAACGCGTCATGGTCGTCATCTCGAAAGACGCTTTATCTCTCCATTGAGTTATATGTCGTTGTCTATTGAAAACGAGCGTGGCTTCGCCTTCACGCAAGATGACGATCGTCAGTTGCTCCGGATCGCTGGCATAATGATACCCCGTGAACAGCAAGGCATATGTCCGCTGTCCCAGATCGACCAGCCGGTAATATTGGTCCGTATACTCATAATCGATAACGAACTTATCCCATGCGTTCGACTGAGCCAGTCTCAAGCACGGTCGGCCGCCGTATTCGATTTCTATGATACAGAAATATCCGGGATCGTACTCGCTGTTCTCATAGTTGTAGAGTCTTATGGTATACGGTTTGGCAAAACCTTGAACCGGCAAAGTCTCGGAATAGATTTGCTCGTACGGAGTCCGCTGGTCTTTCCAAAAGAACGGATCGATAAACGCCGAATCGGAAACCACCTCTCCCCGGGCATTCAACGTGTAAATGTCGTGTTGCGCGACTGCCGGCAACGCGCAGCACAAAAGCAGCGACGAAAGGATCAGTGTTTTCATCATGGCTTGTCGGGATGATTCG
>ENA-ORND01002910-ORND01002910.1-human-gut-metagenome-genome-assembly--contig:-NODE-2910-length-10034-cov-2.591642_pt1 | contig 10034 bp, 7 predicted proteins | sample MGYA00242111_ERZ509014 | MGnify/ENA primary metagenome ERZ509014 (study PRJEB26280, sample SAMEA2338694) | human gut metagenome | biome: human gut; feature: human-associated habitat; material: faeces... | reverse complement strand
GGCGGCAGGTGCAGAAACAGCTGCTGATAATGGCGCAGTCGCCGTATTGTCCGCTCGGTCAGTCGCAGTCGACGTTTGTGTCTTTTGCTTCGGTTTTGGATGACGAAGTGAGCCACTACAACAATTTTGAAGCGGCGATACGGAAAATCAACGCCCGGCGGGAAATTCCCCCTTGCTATTTCCCCGGCCGGCAAGGCAGCCTTTTTCTTGTCGGCAGTATGGGCAAAGATATGGATCAGCATAATTTCTGGGGTTTTCATCCCTCGCCGGAAATGAGTCGGGAAGGGCAGGCGTTGGCAACGCTGGCGGCAAAGGTGCTGATCAACGGCGTTATGACGGCGTCTGAACCGATTCCCTCAATTGAAAATCTGGCGGCGGATACCGCAGAAAGCCGTCGGCTGTTCCGGGTAATGGAAACTAACGGCCGGGAAATTTACCGGCAGATTACGGCCGAAAGCGTCGCGCTGCATTGTCGGAAAAACGAAGAACGATAAAGTTTTTTTCACATTATTTGGCGAAGAAAGCGTTTTTTTCTGCCAAAAATAGTGAACAAAAATCAAAAAGCATTTGAAACCGAAGCTCTTTTCGGTTAAGCAGAATCTAAAATTCATAACTATCAGGAACAGACTATGGGATATCGACGTTTGATCGTCACCGTCGTTTTGACGGCAGTTTTGGCGGCGCTGGCACAGCCGCTGTATTCCGTCGGCGGCATATGGACGGGGATTATAAACAGCAGGAACAACAAAACCGTACGGCTCGACCTGTTAAAAACCGGCGGGAAAGACAACAGATTGACATTTTCAAAGATGTCCATGCTCCGTTTTTCTTCCGACCGCTGTCCGGCAGGAACGGAAAAGTCCGGCTGTTATGCAATTGAAGGCGGCCTGAAATCCAAATGGCGTGCGTATGAACTGACGGCGCAGGCTGCCGCCGACGGAGAGGTTAAAATTGTTTTGAAAAGCCCGGTCAGGGACGGCCGGATTACGCGAACCGATTTCCGCGGCCTGAAAATCAACGGCCGGGAGATGTTCCGCGGGGAACGGGCATTTTCCGTCATGCACCCTTACGAATATACGACGAAAATAAAAAAAGGTGAAACGCTTCGACTGGCGTTTGAAGCGCGTCGTCATCGTTTTGCTTTTGCCGATCTTAAAGAATACGGCATCAATTTCTGCATGCTGTTTACGGTGACGGTTGTTTCTTTTCTGCTTGCTTACGGTTTGGTGGCTTACGTGTCCAGATTCAAACTGCTGGAACACGGCAGCCGCATTGACATCGTTTTCGTCTGCGTTTTTTTCTTTCTCCTGCTGGTGCCGGCCTCAAAAATCAGCCGTGAAGAAAAGTCCGTTCAGGAAAACCGGCGGCTGGCGGCCTACGTTCCGCTGTTTTCCGACCAAGGGCTGAATAACCGTTTCGGACAGGATTTTGAGGCCTGGTTTAACGATCGCTTTAATTATCGGGAAGCGGTCATCTCGTTTTATTCCGGCCTGGAAATGCTTTTAAACAGCCGTATCAACAACAAGGTCGCTTTTTTCAACAAAAAGACCCATTGGCTCTTTAACAACGAACAGTTAAAGATCCGGAAGCTGTCCCGGCAGACGGAAGACCGCGTTTTGCGGGAATTGAGCGCCGCCGGACGTTTTTTCCGCAGGCAGGGCATCAAAACCTATATGCTGATGGTGCCGGGCAAAATTGACATTTATGCCAAGGCGGCAGAGCCTTATTACAAGGTTCGCGGAATCCAAAACGAAGGAACGATCAAAAGAATGATGTCGGAATTGCCGTTTCCCGTGGTTTATCCGCTGGCCGAGCTGCAGGAAGGCGCAAAGGAAAACTTCGTCTTTTTCAAGACCGAACATCATTGGACGGAGTGGGGCGCTTATCTCGGCTATCGCAAGCTGATGCAGACGATTGCAAAAGATTTTCCCGCGGCCGGGGCGGTCGGTGAAGACGCCTATGACATTTTTTACAAACGCCGGGTTCGCGGTGACTGGGATCGCGAAGATTTCACCCTGGGACAAACCTTTGTTCAGATGAACGTCAAATATCCCGAAGACAAACTGTTGGATGTCGAATACAAGTATTATAACCCGAAAAAGGTTCTTGCCGAAGACGTCAACGATACCGAAATGACCAAGCATTATCATAACCCGGACGGCAACGGGCTGCGGGTGATGCTTATCGGTACCAGCATGAGCGAAAACCTGCTGCAGTTCTTGCCGCAGAATTTCTCGGAGCTGAAATATTTTCGTACCAACAACAGTCCGATCGTGCCCGTGGCCGAAGAGAAAAAAATCATGAAACGCTACAAGCGGGAGATTCTCGAATATAAGCCGGACATTCTGGTTTTCTGCTTCACTATTTCTAATATTCCCGGCTTTGTGAAATTCAATGAGGATTAAAAAAAGATGCTGTTTTCATCAATGACATTCGTTTATATATTCCTGCCGCTTGTCTGCATTGCCTACTTTTTTGTCCGGCCGGAAACCCGTAATTGTCTTCTGTTGCTGGCCAGCATAATATTTTACGGTTGGGGAGAACCGAACTATCTTGCGGTAATGATCATGACGATAGTGCTCAATTATACGGGAGCGTTGTTGCTTGACCGGTACCGTGCCTGGAAGCTTCCGATAGTAATAGTGACGATAGTGTTGGATTTAAGTTTTCTGTGTTACTTCAAATATTTCAATTTTGTAGCGGAGAACATCAACGGATTGTTTTCGCTGGATATTAAGTTTATTGAAGTCATCATGCCGATAGGGATATCGTTTTACACGTTTCAGGCGATGTCGTATCTTCTGGACGTCTACCGCGGGGACAGTCCGGTACAGAAGGATTTGTACAAATTGTCGCTTTACATCACGTTGTTTCCGCAGCTGGTAGCGGGTCCGATAGTGAAGTATCACGACGTTTCGGATCAGATAGAGTATAGGGAAGTCACGTTTGAGAAGGTCAGTTACGGTGTGAAGCGATTTATTATCGGTTTGTCGAAGAAGATGCTGATAGCCAACACGCTGGGCTCGGTAGCGGACAAGATATTTTCGCAGCCAGTGGAACAGTTTGACGCGTTGACGGCGTGGACGGGAGCGTTTGCGTACAGTCTGCAGCTGTTTTACGATTTCAGCGGTTATTCGGACATGGCGATCGGTTTGGGGATGATATTCGGATTTCGTTTTTTGGAGAACTTCAATTATCCGTACATATCGCGTTCGATTACGGAGTTCTGGCGTCGGTGGCATATATCGCTGTCGACGTGGTTTAGGGAGTATTTGTATATACCGCTCGGAGGGAACCGGGTTGAAAAATGGCGTATGTATGTGAACCTGTTTATAGTGTTTTTGGCGACGGGTTTGTGGCACGGAGCGGAATGGACGTTTGTGATCTGGGGGTTATGGCACGGTTTGTTCATAATAATAGAGAAAGCGACGGGGTGGCACCGCAGTGAAGGGGGATATGTCCTGCGTGCGGTTCATCACGTATATGCGCTTGCGGTTGTCATTGTCGGCTGGGTTCTGTTTCGTTCGGAGAGCCTCTCCTATGCCGCTCAATACCTCAAAAATATGACCGGTATGATTGAAAATCACCGTTTGGCTTTTGATTATTCCTACTATGTCGGTACGGTCGAAATTGCAGCCTTTGCCGCGGCGCTTGTCTGTGCCGTTCCGGCATTTAAAAACATTTTGACCGCCAGAAACGGAAGCCGGGCGGCAAATATATTGCTCAATGCCTGGCTGATGGTGCTGTTTCTGCTGTCCTCGGCAGCGGTAGCGGCTTCAACCTATAATCCGTTTATTTATTTCAGGTTTTAGATCCAGCCGCCGTCCAGTTGAATTATCTGTCCCGTTAAATAGGAGTCCTCGCTCCCCAGCTGGTATGCCAGTTTTCCGACTTCCTCGGCACGCCCCATACGTCCGGCTGGAATTTCTTCCAGCAGGGCATTCCGTTCTTCTTCATCGAGAAACTGGTTCATTTCGGTGTCAATAGCGCCGCAGGCGATCGCGTTGACCTGGATGCTGCTCGGTGCGAGCTCCTTGGCGAGGGCGCGGGTGAAGGAATTGATGCCGCCTTTGCAGGCGGAGTATGCGACCTCGCAGGCGCCGACATTTCCCCAGATCGAGGAGATGTTTAAGATTTTCCCGGATTTCTGGTGGATCATGTGTGGCAGGGCAAGCTTGCTCGCGGAAAAGACGGAGGTCAGATTGACGCCGATGATGCGGTTCCACTCATCGATGGTCATATCTTCCAGCAGACCGATATGTGAGATGCCGGCATTGTTTACGAGAATGTCAACGCCGCCGAAGCGGGCTTCGCTTTGGGAGAAAAGCTGTTCCATATAGGTATAGTCCGATACGTCGCCGATGCTGGTGAGTCCGTCCACATGGCAGGTTTCCCTTAATTCGTCTGCCAGCGCCAGCAGCTCCTTTTCGGAGTGGGAACAGTTGATGACCAGACGGCAGCCCTCCCTGGCAAAGGCGCAGGCGATCGCCCGCCCGATGCCGCGTGAGGCGCCGGTAATGAGTACGGTTTTATACATGATGAAAGACCTTTCTTCTATTTATATTGTGAATACGGTATATCCTCTTTTTGCGCTACTTTCTGCGCATCCGAAGTTCCGCAGGAACTTCTAATATGAACTCGTCAGAGTTCATTATATCAACTACACTTCGGCAAAAGTCCGGAAAAACTCCGTTTTCCCGGGCTCGCGGGCGTGTTCACATGGAACATATCCGCCCGACGCATGCAAGCATGCGCGTCCGTCTTTGCTCCATGCTCACTTTTGCCTTCGCGAACATTATATCACATTTTTGCGCTCAGGCAAAAGTCTGTGAAACCATATCCCCGTTTCCTAAAATACAATTCCACATGCTTCAACCACAACACCCCAGAACACACCGAGCGCATACATGGTGGCGATGATGGCCGCATTCTGCTTATAGTCGCGGTTGAGCCGGAACAGCACTAGAAATCCCACACCAGCGTTCACTAAAAGTCCTGCCATCATGGCTCCCGACCGGATAATTCCGTCCAGATACAACTGCGTGATCACAACGGACGACGCACAGTTCGGGATCAGCCCCACGAGGGCAGCAATCAGCTCTCCCACAACCGGAAGTCCGGAAAACAGTCCCGCCAGCGCTTCCTCTCCGATCAACCCGATCACACTGTTTAATACCAGTGAAATCAGGAAAATAAAACAGAAGATCTTTACCGTATGCTTAAGCGCGGAAACCACAATCCCATCCTCGCAATGGCAGTGCTCCTCCTCACACACGACATGAATGTCCATCTCCTTCTCCTGTTTCTTCAAGAGTCTCACATATACCAGTTCCACAATCAGACCGGACAGCACAGCAATGATTACCTTACTGCCAAGAATTTTCACAATCGTCACTACCGGCACCGACTCCGAAATCAGAATCGGAAGCATCTCATCCGAAGTGGACAAATAGATAGCGACCAGAGTTCCGACCGTGATGACTCTTCCGGCAAAAAGGCTCGATGCCGCTGCCGAAAACCCGCACTGCGGAATCACACCGAGCAGACCGCCCCACACAGGTCCCCATTTTCCGGCGGACTGTATCTTCCGGCTCAGCTTGCTTCCCGTATGATGTTCCAATGCCTCCATAAAAAGATAAGTCAAAAATAAAAACGGCAAAAGCCTGACACTGTCAAGCACTGTATCCAATAATACATCCAGCATAAAATCATTCCTCCCGGGCGCTGTCATAGCGCTTCCCAATGCGTCATCCCACCTGCATGCCGCACACATTTGCAACTCATTCGTTTTTGCAATTTACATGCATTTGCAACTCATTTGCATTTTGTATTATACATTGATATCGTGTTTTGTCAAGCTTTTTATCGTATTTCTTTCGAGTGCCACATTTGGCACCACACTGCTGCCCGGCTATAATTCTCTCCACTTCTTTGCGCTTGCATTCTACACAAAACAGGAAGCAGACTCCGTTCAGGCTCATATTTGAAATCCATCCAGATACCCTCTGTCCAGATACAGTTCTCTTAATTTTTCGCGGTACACTTCCTTTGTATTGTACGGTCTGCCAAAATGAATTCCGTCCGAAAACTGGTCCGCCGGATAATAGGTAATTTCAGAAAAATAATCCGGGAAAAGCCGATCCAATCCCCGTGTTTCAAAATCCTGCCGGATCTGCTCCACCTGCTTGCGGCGCGCCGGTGTATCTGCCAGCGGATCGGGGATCAGATAGCATGCCACCCCCTGCGTGTCGCACAATTCGTAAATTTTCCGCAGATAGCGCTCTGCCAGATCAGACATGCCGTCTGTCCGGTCATCTCCGCTTTTCCCCTTCTTCGCCGCTTCCTCCCGCTCCTTCACATAATTCAAATACAGCTTGCGGTTTACCGCCGAACCGGCGATCAGTTCTGCCACCGGCTTTTTCAGGAAAAAGCTTCCGAACGTCTCCTCCATTTCCTCTGCGGTCTCCTCGTCAAGTTCGCCAAGCAGATCCGCCTGCAAAAACGGAAGAACCACATAAGAATAGCTGTATGTGGCATCAATCGACGTCTGAAGCAGATCCGGTCCCGTCATCAGCCAGACTTCCGAGACATTCTCATGCGTCTCCAGAAATTCTTTTACCAGAAGATATTCCCCCGCCATGGTCAGCGCGCGATTATTTCCGACCAGACAGTATTGTTGATTACAATCATAAAACGCTTCCGTCATCTGGGCGCAGACACTGTCACCGACCAACAGCTTCGTGTAACTGCCCGGCGTTCTGCTCTTTGCAAGATACGCAGCCACTTCCCGCTCGGCTCCCTCCTCGTAATCATTGCTGTCCGTCAACGTGGCAAACACACCGCGAAATCTCTCCGTCGCCGACAACAGATCAAAGGTCAGAAGCAGTACCGCAAATATTCCTAAAAAGGCGATCAACTTTTTTGTAAAACGCTTCATGCCTTCCTCCTAAAATTGAAAATAAAGAAACTCCGCCGCCGCTCTTCCGTAATTCTGCAGCAACAGCACGACAAATCCCAGAAGAACCAGCATGTAAATACTCCAGCGAATCACAAGCACCTGCTTTGCAAGCCAGGCACGTATGGAAATCCCGGATTCATGCAGGATATCCACTACAAGCAGAACTCCGATGGCAAATGCCAGCTGATACACCTCCAGTCTGCAAAGCCCCATGCCAAATAATGTGCCATCGGTAAACTGTCCCAGCCAGTTACCATTTTGCACAATCCGCCGAAGCATCGCCACAGCTCGTCCCAAATGATCTGCCCTGAAAAAAAGCCACGCAAAATCCGTGAGGATAAATGTCACACAAATCCGGGTAGCGCGCGTCAGTCCCTGCGTTTTTTCCGAAAAAAAGCGTATCTTTTTCTCCGGTAGCTTCTTTTGTGCGGCCTCACTTACATATCTGATGCCTCTGCCCGCCACTTGATAGCTTCCATGGATTGCTCCCCACACCACATAGTGCCAGCCTGCGCCATGCCAGAGCCCGCTGACAAGAAATGTTATCATCAGGTTTACAGCGGTTCTCCCACTGCTGCCGCGGCTTCCTCCCAGCGGGAAATACAGATAGTCGCGGAACCAGCTCGAGAGACTGATATGCCATCGTCTCCAGAATTCCCGGCAATTCACTGCAAAATAGGGCTGTCGGAAATTATCCATCAGGCGGATGCCAAGCACCTTGGCCGCCCCGATGGCAATATGGCTGTAACCGCCGAAATCACAGTAGATCTGTACCGCAAACAGCACCGTGGCAAACACAAGCATGCCGGAGGAATAATTCCGGTAATCCTGATAGACCTGATCGACCAGAATCGCAGCACGATCCGCAATCCACATTTTTTCAAAATATCCCCACAGCATCAGAAGCAGTCCATCTTTTACCCTGTCATAGTCAAACTCTGCCGGCTCCCGCAGCTGTGCAAGCAGACTGCTGCTCCGCTCGATCGGCCCCGCAACAAGCTGCGGGAAAAATGACACAAACAGCGCAAAACGCAGGAAACTTTTTTCCGCTTCTGTCTTCCCTTTCCAGACATCGATCAGGTACCCGATGGTCTGGAACGTGTAAAAAGATATTCCGACCGGAAGAATGAGATCCGGCACCCTTAACGCCCGCACGCTTCCCACCGCACGGAGCAATTCGTTGATATTCTGCACTGCAAAAGCAGAATATTTGAAAAAAAAGAGGATTCCGACACACAGAAGAACACTGCCGGTCAGCACCGCCAGACGTCTCTTCCCTTGTCGTACTTTATTTTGTGCCAGCAAAAGTCCGCCCCCATAACCGATTGCGGTCACAAGCAGAATCAGACAGCCATACTGCACATTCCAGCTCATATAAAAATAATAGCTCGCCACAAGCAGCCATAACTGTTTTGCCCTCTTTGGTATCAGAAAATACATTCCCGTCACCAGCGGGAAAAACAAAAGGAATGAAAACGAATGAAACAGCACTTAATTCTCCTCTCATGAAATCAACAGATGCCTTTCCTAAAATCCTTTGACGCAATACCCGTCAGCAAATTTTCTCAATCCGGCGTTCTTTGTATTTGCAAAAAGGAGACACGGTCTTCACTTGCCATGTCTCCTCTGTCTAATGCTTTTTGTTGTAATGTTCCTACAGCATCTTAATGCGCTCTAACGCTGCCAGTGTATTCTCATAGCTTCCGAATGCCGTCAACCGGAAATATCCCTCACCGCTCGGTCCGAATCCGGAACCAGGTGTTCCAACCACGTTGGCGCGTGCGAGCAGATCGTCAAAGAATTCCCAGGATGTCATCTCTCCTGGTGTCTTCAGCCAGATATACGGCGCATTCACACCACCGAACACCGTGTAACCGGCATCCCTTAATCCCTGCTTGATCGCTTTCGCATTCTTCATATAGTAAGCAACCTGCTCTTTTAACTGTGTCTTTCCTGCCTCGGAATAAACAGCCTCTCCTGCCCGCTGCACAATGTACGGCGCACCGTTGAACTTGGTTCCGTGACGTCTTGCCCACATGGCATTCAGCGATACCTCACCGCACTTTAATTCCTTCGGAACAACCGTATAACCCAGACGCACCCCGGTAAAACCGGCATTCTTAGAGAAACTCTTCAGTTCAATCGCACAGGTCTTGGCACCCTCACACTCATAGATGGAGTGCGCCACATTTTCCTCTGAAATATAAGCCTCATACGCTGCATCGTAAATAATGACCGCTTTGTTCTTATTTGCATAATCTACCCAGCCCTGCAGCTGATCTTTTGTGATGGTGGTACCGGTCGGATTGTGCGTCAGACACAGATAGATGATATCCGGTGTCTCTTTCGGAAACTCCGGCACAAAATTATTCTCCATCGTACACGGCATGTAGATCACATCGCTCCACATCTCCGTCTCCGGATCATAAGTACCGGTACGTCCCGCCATAACATTGGAATCCACATATACCGGGTAGACCGGATCACACACTGCAATGCGGTTATTCTGTGCAAAAATCTCCTGAATATTACCGGAATCGCTCTTTGCTCCGTCCGATACAAAAATTTCATCAACCGTAATATCGCATCCTCTTGCCTGATAATCGTTCTTCACGATTGCGCTGCGCAGAAATTCATATCCCAGATCCGGTGCATATCCGTGAAAAGTCTCCGCATGCCCCATCTCATCGACGGCTTTATGCATAGCTTCAATAATTGCCGGTGCAATCGGCTGTGTCACGTCACCGATGCCAAGGCGGATAATCTTTTTGTCCGGATTTGCTTCGCTGTAGGCATTTACCTTCTTTGCAATCGTACTGAAAAGGTAGCTTCCCGGAAGTTTCTGATAATTATCATTGATCTTGTACATGTCTCTCTCCTTATTCCTTCCATGCAGAATTCGTTCTCTTTCAAAATGTCGCCAACGACACAACGCATTGCCACTCTCTGTCACCCATTATCTCATACTTAAATCCAATCCGCAAGCACTTTTTGATTCCTGGTAAACAAAATTCTCCTGTCTGCGACTTTTCCTATTCGCACGGGTATGCATCCCCGCGGAGCGTTTTTGTATAAC
>ENA-ORND01002908-ORND01002908.1-human-gut-metagenome-genome-assembly--contig:-NODE-2908-length-10038-cov-3.073625_pt1 | contig 10038 bp, 6 predicted proteins | sample MGYA00242111_ERZ509014 | MGnify/ENA primary metagenome ERZ509014 (study PRJEB26280, sample SAMEA2338694) | human gut metagenome | biome: human gut; feature: human-associated habitat; material: faeces... | reverse complement strand
TGCGCAGATCAAGGTCTCGACGACGTATTCCAAATGGTCGAAGGTGCCTTCCTCCCGTTCGCGGGCGATGGAGAGCGCGCCGGAGAGGATGGAGTTGATGAGCGCGAGCACGGCGATGAGGCCGGGAACGATGAACCAGCGGGTGATGAGGTTGGGGTTGAACCAGGCGCGGGATTCCGTTTCCACCGGGGAGGAGCCGCCGTTTTTGGAGAGCAGGTCCGCCCCGTAGGCGGCAGCGATTTGCTGGCCGTAGCTGAGGGCGATGGCCGCCGTGTTCGTGTTGCGCCCGTCCGCAATGAGCTGGAGGGAGGCGGGCCTCCCCGTCTGAATGTTGCGGGAGAAGTCCGGGGGGATGGTGAGCCCCACGACGATTTCCCGGTTGTCGATCATGCGGTCAATATCCTTTTCCGTGGCCGCCGTGGTCTGCCTCTGGAAGATGCCCGTGCCTTCCAGGTCCGCGATGTACTGAGAGACCGCTTCTCCGCCGTCCTTGTCCAGCACGGCGTACGGCACGCGGGTGACGTTCATGGTGGCGGCATAGCCGAAGATGGCTATCTGGATGATGGGCGGGATGATGAGGGCCAGCCGGCTTTTTTTGTCCCTGAGCACGGCCAGCAGTTCTTTTCTGACGAGGGAGGCTATTCTGACGAGAAAGTCCATGGCGTTATTCGAGGGATTTGGGGGCTTTCAGCCGGGCGATGCCCATGAGCGCCACGGCAAAGACGCCCAGCGTGATGCAGCAGGGGATGATGACGGAGGGGATATCCCCGGCCAGGAAGAGGGTCTGGAGCAGGGTGACGTAATAGCGGGCCGGGATGATGCAGGTGATGGCCCGGACGGCGGGGGGCATGTTGAGGATGTCATACAGGAAGCCGGAGAGCATGAGCGCCGGCATGAAGGTGCCCATGATGGCGAACTGGCAGGCCAGGAACTGGTTTTTGGCGGCGGTGGAGATGACCAGCCCCAGCCCAAGAGCCACAATCAGGAACAAGGCGGAGACCGCCAGCAGCAGCGTGAGGGAGCCGCGGATGGGGATGCCGAAGACGAAGGCGGCGAAAATCATGGAGATGGCCAGGCTGACCATGCCCAGCAGGAAGTTGGTGGCGGCCTTGGCCGCCAGGATTTCTCCGCTGCCCACGGGCGTGACGAAGAGGCTTTCCAGCGTGCCGCGTTCATATTCCCGCGCCATGACCAGGGAGGTGAGGAGCGCCCCGATCATGGTCATGATGGTGACGATGACGCCGGGAACCAGGTAGTAGTGGCTGTCGTTGGCTTCATTGAAGCGGGTGCGCGTCTGCACGTCCAGCACGGGGGCTGTCCGCCCGCCCAGGGAAGACGCCCAGGAGCCGACGACGGCCTGAAGGTAGTTGCGGATGAGGGTGGCCTGGTTGGCGTTGACTCCGTTGACGACAATCTGGACTTTCGTGGTTCCATTGTGGAGCGTGTCCGGCGCGTTGCTTTGCAGGGCGATGAAGGCGTCCGCTTCATGGGTGCGCAGTTTTTCTTCAGCCTCCCGGGTAGAGAAGACGCGCGTGGTCTGGAAATATCTGGAAAGGGTAAGCCTTGTTTCCAGGTCCGTGGACTGGCTGGAGGCGGGGACGGCCAGGTACGCGATGCGCACGTTTTTGATGTCCATGCTCATGCCGTAGCCAAAGAGGAGCAGGAGCACGGCCGGAAGGATGACCGCAATGCCCACATTGCCGGGGTCCCGGACCACCTGGTGGAGTTCCTTGACGATGAGGGCTCCTATTCTTTTGAGGGAGGCGGTCATGTTTCTCCTCCTTTTTTCATGTGTTCTTCCGTGATGGCCAGGAAGGCGTCTTCCAGAGAAGCGGGGGCTCCGTCTTCACGCGGGGGAGCGTGTTTGCGGATATCGTCCGGGGAACCTTCCGCCAGCGTGGTTCCATCCATCATGATGAGCATGTTATCGCAAAATTCCGCTTCTCCCAGGAAGTGCGTCGTGATGATGATGGTGACGCCTTTTTCCGCCAGGGCGTTGATGCGCAGCCAGAAGTCGCGCCGGGCCAGGGGGTCCGCTCCGGAAGTGGGTTCGTCCAGAAAAAGGATGTCCGGGGAGTGGAGCAGGGCGCACGCCATGCTGAGGCGCTGCTTATAGCCGCCGGGCAGGTGCGCGGCGGGGGCGTTCATGTACGGAGTCAGGTGGAATTCTTCTTCCATGGAGCGGATGGCTTCCTGCCGCTCCTTTCCGGACATGCCGTAGGCTCCGGCGAAGAATTCCAGGTTTTGACGCGTGGTCAGCATGCCGTACATGGAAAATTTCTGGGCCACGTATCCAACTTTCCTGCGCGCTCTGGCGGCGGCGGTCCGCAGATCCGCCCCGGCCACATTGAGCGTGCCGCCGCTGGCGGGCAGCAGCCCGCAGAGCATGCGGAAAGTGGTGCTTTTCCCCGCTCCGTTGGGGCCCAGAAGGCCGAAGACCTGCCCTTTGCGGACGGAGAAGCTGACGTGGTTGACGGCAATGAAACTGCCGAATTTCCTGACGAGGTCCGTTACCCGGATGACGGTGCCGCCGTTTTCCGTCCGCTCCGGTTCCGGCGTTCCGGCAGGGGCGGGGATGTCCTGCGGGGCGAGGTCCACTTGGTCGGCAAGCAGGGTCATGAAGCCGTCAGAGAAGTCCGGCTGCGCGGGGGCGGGGTGGTATTCCTCCAGCTTTTTCCGTGCGGGGTGGCCGTGGGGAACGATGATGCGGACGGTGTTCCCCTGCGGGGTGGCGTTGATGATGCCGGGCACGGCGCCCAGCCTGCTCTGGAATTGGCGCGCATGCAGCCCCTCCGGCGTGCGCACCGTCACGCACATGCCTTCCGCCCGGGCGATGACGTCGGCGGGAGGGGCGTCCATAAGCAGGCGCCCTTCATACATGATGAGGGTTCTGTTGCAGTAGGCCGATTCGTCCATGTAGGAGGTGCTGACCAGCACCCCCACGCCTTCCTCTCCGGAGAATTGTTTCAGGATGCTCCACAGTTCCCGCCGGGAGAGCGGGTCCACGCCCACGGTGGGTTCATCCAGCAGGATGAGGGGCGGGGAGGAGACCAGGGAACAGCACAGGCCCAGCTTCTGCTTCATGCCGCCGGAGAGCTTTCCCGCAAGCCGCGTGGTGAAGCGTTCCAGGCTGGTCATGGCGAGCAGGCTGCGGAAGCGCTTTTCCCTGTCCTGGCCGTAAACGCCGTGCATGCGGGCGTAAAGCTCCATGTTTTCCCGGACGGTAAGGTCTTCATAAAGCCCGAATTTCTGCGGCATGTAGCCTATGGAGGCCTGGATGGACCGGCTTTTTTTCACGGAGTCCAGATTCAGGACGGAGATAGACCCGCCATGCGGTTTCATCAATCCCGTGATGAGGCGGATCAGAGTGGTTTTTCCCGCTCCGTCCGGCCCCAGCAGCCCTACGATTTCCCCCGCGGACAGGCGGAAGGAGACGTCGTCCACCGCCGCAAAGGGGACTCCGGCGGAGTCCGGAAATATTTTCCGGACGTTCCGGCAGTCAATCAGGGGCTGGGATTCCGTGGTCATGGCCTGGGCTGTTCCGGGGTCTGTGTTCCGGCGTTCTGGTCCAGGGGGATGGTGACGGTGGCGGGGGCTCCCAGGCGCAGCCGGTTGTCCGGATCGTCCACAATGATGCGCACTTCATAGACCAGTGCCGTTCTGAGATCCGGCGTTTCCACGTTTTTAGGGGTGAATTCCGCTACGGAGGAGATAAACCCCACCGTCCCTTTGAAGCCGGTGTCCGGGAAGCTGTCATTGCGCACGGTGGCGGAAAAGCCGGGCTTTACTTTGCCGAGCTGGGATTCCGTGAGGTAGGCCCGCACCCATTTGGTATGGTTCAGGGAGATGTTGTAAACGGGTTTCTGCGGGGAGGCCATGTCCCCCTTTTCCAGAATGCGGTTGCGCACCACGCCGTTGCCGGGGGCATAGAGCACGGCGTCTTTCAGGTTCTGCTCCCTGATGGTCAGGCTGGCTTTGGCCTGGTTGTACTGGGCCAGCGCCTGGGCTACGTCTTCCTCACGGGAACCGGCCAGCAGCAGTTCCAGCTGTTTTCTGGCTACATCCAGATTGGCGGCGGCCACTTGCCGGGAGGCGACGGCGTCGTCCGCCTCCTGGCGGGAGATGGATTTTGTTTCAGCCAGCGCCTCCAGCCTTTTGCTGCGCATTCCGGCGTTGTTCAGCGTAGCTTCCGCGGCCTGAACGTTTGCCCTCGCCTGGGCTATTTCTTCCGCGCGCGGGCCGTTTTTAACGCGCAGGTAGTTTTGGCGGGCGGCTTCCGCTATCTGCCGGGCTTCGTCCGCGGCCTGCCGGAGCCGCACCGTTTCCAGCGTGGCGAGCTTCTGGCCGGGAACAACCGTGTCCCCTTCGTCCACCAGCACGGAGTCAATACGTTCGGAGATGAGGAAAGCCAGATCCACCTGGCGCAGGTCCACATTGCCGTAAAGAACGGCTTTGTCCTCGGGCCCGGACGGAGTTTTCCGGTAGATGAGCCAGGCGGCCGTTCCTGCCGCCGCAAGGAGAACCAGGAGGATAACCAGCTTTTTCATAGTTTTATTTATACGTGTGTATAATTTATTGCAAGTAAAAATGGAGCCCGCATGACGGAGAAGGAATTAGCGATTTACTAACGGAGGGAGAACAGGCATAATCCGGCGTCTTTTACTTTTCCCATTATCTGTTATGATGACCGCCACCGAGATACGCCAAAGCTTTCTGGACTTTTTCCGCGAAAAACAGCACACGGTCGTGCCTTCCGCTTCTTTGATGCCCCAGAGCCCCGGTTTGTTGTTTACAAATGCCGGCATGAATCAGTTTGTCCCGTATTTCCTGGGCGTATGGACTCCCCCGTGGACGCCCGCCCGCGCTACGGATACCCAGAAGTGCATCCGCGCAGGCGGCAAGCACAATGACCTGGAGGATGTGGGGTATGACTCCTACCACCACACGTTTTTTGAAATGCTGGGGAACTGGTCCTTCGGGGATTATTTCAAGAAGGAAGCTATCCGCTGGGCCTGGGAGCTGGTCGTGGAGCGGTGGGGATTTCCGGCGGAACGCCTGTACGCCACCGTGTACGCGCCGGACAAGAGCAAGGGCGACCCCGGAGAGTTTGACCGGGAAGCCTGGGATTTCTGGGCTGAGCTGTTCCGTTCCCGAGGGCTGGACCCGGACGTGCATATCGTGCACGGGAATGTGAAGGATAATTTCTGGATGATGGGGGAAACCGGCCCCTGCGGCCCCTGTTCCGAGCTGCACGTGGACCTGACCCCCGAGGGGAATACGAAGGGAAGCCTGGTAAACAAGGATTCCGACCAGTGCATAGAAATCTGGAATCTGGTGTTTATCCAGTACAATGCGGAGAGCGACGGCTCCATGCGCAATCTTCCGGCATGTCATGTGGATACCGGGATGGGGTTTGAGCGCGCGTGCTCCATCATGCAGTGCACGAACGGATTCAAGGATTTTTCCCGCAAACCGTCCAATTACGCCACGGATGTATTCCGCCCCCTGTTTGACCGCCTGGAAGTTTTGAGCGGACGGAAGTACGCGGACGTGTATCCGGCGCCCGGTTCCAAAAGGGTGGATGCGGAGGACGGGACCCTTCAGGAGGCGATTGCCTTCCGCGTGATTGCCGATCATCTGCGCACGCTCAGTTTTTCCATTGCGGACGGCATTCTGCCGGGCAACAATGGCCGTAATTACGTGCTGCGCCGCATTCTGCGCCGTGCCGTGCGCTATGGGCGCCGCCTGGGCTTTACCCAGCCGTTTTTGGCGGAACTGGTGGATACGCTGGTGGAGTCCTTCGGACAGGTGTTCCCGGAATTGGCCGCCCGCGCCGCTACCGTGAAGGAGGTGTTGAACCGTGAAGAGGCCAGTTTTAATGAGACGCTGGACCGCGGCCTGGAATTGTTTGACGCGGAAACGGCTTCCGCCGGAAAGGTGAGCGGCGAGTTCGCCTTCAAGCTGTATGATACGTACGGGTTCCCCATTGACCTGACCGCCCTGCTGGCGGAGGAACGCGGCCTGGATATTGATATGGAGCGGTTCAACAGGCTGATGGAGGAACAGCGGGAACGCGCCCGGGCCGCCCGCAAGAGCGAGGTGGTGCGCGCCCTGGATTTGAAGACGGACGCCGTGACGGAATTTACGGGATACGATGTGGACGAATGCGCCGCTACGGTGCTGGAAGTGAGCCGCCAGGGGGATTCCCTGTTCATCATCACGGACAAGACTCCGTTTTACGCGGAAATGGGCGGGCAGGTATCCGATGCCGGTTTGATTGAAATCGGCGGGGAAAGCTACCATGTGATGGCCGTCCAGCAGATAGGGAATGCCCGAGCCCATGTGGTGGAGGCCCGTCCCGGGCTGGAGGTGAGGCCCGGCGACCGCGTGCATTTGAGCATTGACGCGGAACGCCGCCGCCGCATTGAGGCGCATCACACCGCCACGCATCTTCTTCACTGCGCCCTGCATCAGGTGGTCAGCCCGGATGCGGCCCAGCAGGGGTCCTTTGTTTCGGAAGACCGGCTGCGCTTTGACTTTAACAGCAGCGCCGTTTCTCCGGATCAGCTCCGCCTGATTGAAGAGAAAGTGAACGGCTGGATTGAGGAGTCTCTTCCCGTGCACTGCACGGAACGCGCCTATGCGGACGTGAAGGGCAATGCCGCGATTGCCCAGTTCTTCGGCGACAAGTACGGGGATGTGGTGCGCGTGGTCCAGGTGGGCGGATGCAGGGATGGGCTGGACGGGGTTTCCATGGAATTCTGCGGCGGAACTCATATTGCCAATACGAAGAATATCGGCCTGTTCAAGATTAAGAGCGAGGGTGCCATCGCTTCCGGCGTGCGCCGCATTGAGGCCGTGACGGGTCTTGCGTTTATCAGCATGGTCGATAAAATGAACATGCGCATCATGAAGGCCGCGGAAGCGCTTAAGACGACGCCGGGCGAGCTCATTGCCAAGGCGCAGAGCAGCATGCAGGAGATGCGGAACCTTCAGCAGACAATCGAAAAGATGAAGGACAAGGTCTTCGCGGGCGATGTGGACAACCTGATGTTCTCGGCCAAGAAGGTGGGAGATCTCAAGGTCGTCACGGCGGTCCGTCAGGGCACGGACGCGAACGATCTTCGCAAGCTGGGAGACTTCCTGCGCGACAAGGACGCGTCCATCGTGGCTGTGCTCGGCACGGTCAACGGCGAAAAGGTGACGCTGCTTGCAGTCTGCGGCAAGAACGCGGTCGCATCCGGCATCAAGGCCGGCGATATCATCAAGGCGATTGCTCCGATTGTCGGCGGCAAGGGCGGCGGCAAGCCGGATTCCGCGATGGGCGGCGGCACGGATGCGCTCAAGCTGGACGATGCGCTGGCAGCGGTTGACGATTTCGTCGCGGAACATCTGAAATAAGGAGAAAGTCATATGTCTGATTGCCTGTTTTGTAAGATCATCGCGGGAGAGATCCCGACCACGAAGGTCTATGAGGACGATAAGTGCCTCGCGTTTCTGGACATCGCGCCGCTGGCACCCAAGCATTTTCTCGTGATCCCGAAGCAGCATTTTGCCTCGGCTGCGGAGGTGACGGAAGAAAACGAGGCGCTGATTGGCCACATTTATACCGTCATCGCGAAACTCGCGAAGGAGCAGGGCTTCGCGGACGGCTACCGCGTGGTCACGAACGTCGGCGAGCTCGCCGGCCAGACCGTGCACCACATCCATTTCCACGTGCTCTCCGGCAAGCAGCTCGGAAGCTTCAATTGATTCTCCGGCAAAAGCTTCATAAGGATACAAAGGGCGGCGCATCATTTTGATGCGTCGCCCGCCTTTTTGTTGGATTTTCAATGGAACATCACGCCAAAATCGGGTAAACTATGCCTATAACGAACAGGAGGGGTTCTATGTACGGAATCAAGAACATCGAAAAGGCGCAGGTCCTGACGCTCAAAAGCGAGGTCGCGTATCAGCCGGGGCAGGTCGTGAGCAAGACGCTCGCGCAGAATAACGCCCTGAGCGTGACACTCTTTGCGTTTGACAAGGGCGAGGAAATCAGCACGCACGAATCGGGTGGCGACGCATTTGTCACATGCTTAGATGGCGTGGGCAGAATCACGATCGATGGAAAAGACTACGAGCTGCACGAGGGCGAGTCCATCGTCATGCCCGCGCGCCATCCGCACGCGGTATTCGGTCAGGAGCAGTTCAAAATGCTGCTGGTCGTCGTATTCTAAAACGTGCAAACGCAAAAAAGAGGCTGCAATCCGAGCTTGGGTTGCAGCCTCTTGCTTTGTCTATTTGGAAAGGCGGGACGCGGCGGTCTCGCGTGCTTGGCAGAGTGTCCAGCATTCAAAAAGCAGCTCCGCCGCCTCGCGCCGGGTGAGATTTTCAGCCGACGTTGTGACGGGAATGACAATTCCGGCTTCATTAAGAGCTGAGACGGAAGCCTGCGCCCAGACGGGGACGGCGCTGTCTTCTGCAAAGACGGCGGTTTCCTGCGGCTGCGGGAGCTGTAAGATATTCTGGAGCATGACCGCGGCCTCCGCGCGCGTGAGGTTCGATTCCGGCCGGAAGACCATGCCGCCGGGAGACGTCACGCCAGAGATCATCCCGCTTTTAAACGCCGAGACGATATAGGGCCGCATCCACGCGGGGGTCTGGTTCTCGTCGGCAAACCCGGAGGTCAGGCGCGCGCTTTCCGGCTCCGCGCCGAGAAGCTTCATGGCCATGACTAAGAATTCGCCGCGCGTGAGCGTGCTCTCCGGCTCAAAGCAGAGATTTCCCGCAATGCGCTTGCCGGTATAAACGCCCCGGTCCTTGAGCCACATTGCCGTATATGCAAGCGAATCCCCGGAAAGGTCCTGATACATCGCACGGTCGGTCGGCTTGACGATCTTGACGGTGACGGTTGCCGCGTTCGACACGTTTCCGGCGGAGTCCGTCGCAGTGTAGGTAAAAACGTCCTTGCCGACCTTGTTCTGCGCGGGCGTGTAGGTGAAGCTGCCATCCGGCGAAAGTTCCACGGTGCCGCGCTTCGGCTCCTTCACGAGCTGATAGGTGAGCGTGTCGCCCTCGGGGTCGCGCGCGTCGAGCGCGCCGGTATTCGCGATGTTTTTATACGTCTCGAGCTTCACGTCCCGGCAGACGGGCGCTTCGTTTTTGCCCGTGAGAATCGAAAGCGACAGCGCGCGAGAGGGAAGAACCTCGCCGTTTTCAATCGGAAAATAGACAAGCTCGCAGCCGGAATCCCGGTTTGCCGCGGGTTTCACGCGAAGCTGGCTGAGCATCGTCCGGTCAAGTACGTCTCCTGCGCGAAGCGTCCGGCCGCCAAGCGTCAGTTCTGCGTCAAGGCTCGACGGGACGCTCGCGACATAAACGCCCTCAAGCGCCTCGCTCTCGGAAAAGACCTCCGCGCTGAGCGCCAGTCCATCCGGCGAGTCGACGCGAAGATCCGCTGCAAAAGCAGTTGACGCAAACATGAAAAGAACCAGCATCAGGGCGACGAGTTTTCGCCCAAGGTGATAACGGTGTTTCAAAATGATAACCTCCTGCTTGTTTGATGACGCTGGTAGTGTTTGTTATTCTTTGCAAAATATGCAGAGGTTTTATTTTGCCGCCACGGACGGCAAAAACAAAAAGTACCCTTGGCAGGCACTGCCGGAAAAGCAAAAAAAGAGCCGGGCAGCTCTCACTGCCCAGCCTATGCTAATTGAGTTTTGGCCTGATATACATGGCGCTGATATCGGGCGCCGGCCGCATGTGGATACCGGAGACAATGCCCATGGCAAGGAACATCGTGACGATCGAGCTGCCGCCGTAGCTGAAAAACGGGAGAGTAAGACCGACGACGGGGAAAATGCCGAGGCACACGCCGACATTGATGATCGTCTGCGAGGCGAGCATGCCCGCGATACCGACGCAGATGAGCCGGTTCATGTTGTTGCCGGAGCGGATGCCGACGTGGATGATACGGATAATAATGGCCGTCAGCAAAATCAGCACCGCGAGACATCCTAAAAGCCCGAGCTCTTCACCGATGGACGAGAAAATCAG
>ENA-ORND01002907-ORND01002907.1-human-gut-metagenome-genome-assembly--contig:-NODE-2907-length-10038-cov-6.145047_pt1 | contig 10038 bp, 9 predicted proteins | sample MGYA00242111_ERZ509014 | MGnify/ENA primary metagenome ERZ509014 (study PRJEB26280, sample SAMEA2338694) | human gut metagenome | biome: human gut; feature: human-associated habitat; material: faeces... | reverse complement strand
TACTAATTTAGATATGAATTATCCTTAATTATTAATTCTTATTATATTAAAGAGTCTTCCCCATCTCCCCTTGAAAATTGTCCACAGCTGTGCTATGATTAGTGTGTATAATTTTGTGCTTTTTCTGCCCGCGCGGCAAATACAGAAAGGAGCTGCGCCATGTATTCTTCCGCTTACGTCTGGGCCAAGGTTTTGGGTCATATGGAGTCCCGCCTGACCCCGCAGGTTGTGTCAACCTGGTTTGACGATACTGAGATTCTCGAGTTGACGGATGAGAAACTCGTGCTCTATTCCCCCTCCTCCTTCCGAAAGGATATCATCGTCCGCCGCTGCACCGGCTACATCAAAGAGGCCATGCAGGAGATCTTCCAGATGAACGTCGAGGTCGAGGTTTTGGACGAGACGGAGATCGAGGCGTACCGCGGCCGGTCGCAGAAGCCGGAGTTTATCGAGTTCAACCCGCAGTTCACATTCGACAATTTCGTTGTCGGCTCTTCCAACCGCTTTGCGCATGCCGCCGCCCTTGCTGTTGCCGAGCAGCCGGGCATGGCGTATAACCCGCTGTTCCTCTACGGCGGCGTCGGTCTGGGCAAAACACACCTGATGCAGGCTATCGGCCATCAGTACATCAAAACGCATCCCGGTGCCCGCGTCCGCTGTATTTCGGCCCAGCAGTACATCAATGAATTTACCGATGCCGTCCGCGGGCTCAACAACAATCATCCGGAGAAAATGCAGACCTTCGAGAACCGCTACCAAAATCTCGATCTTTTGCTTATCGATGATATTCAGAGCTTTGCAAGCCGCGAAGGTACTCAGACAAACTTCTTCCTTGCTTTTGAGCGTATGGTGCCGCACGGCAAACAGATTGTGCTCACAAGCGATACCTATCCCCGCAATCTGAAGGCTTTCCAGGAACGGCTGCTTTCACGTCTGACGCAGGGGCTGGTTGTCTCGGTTGAGCCGCCGGAACTGGACATGCGTATTCAGATTCTACTGCAGAAAGCCGACAGATCCGGGCTTGAAATGCCTGAAGAAGTTGCCGTCATCATTGCCAAACGGCTTAAAAGCAACGTACGCGAACTCGAAGGTGCCGTTCAGCAGATTCTGGCCTACACGAATTTCCACAATCTTCCGGTATCCGTTGAAACCGCCAAAGTCGCCCTGCGTGACGTCTTTAATGTGAGTGCGGTTCCCGTGACGGTGGAAAATATTCAGCAGGTCGTCTCCGAGTACTACAACCTGAAGGTTTCGGACATGTATTCGAAATCCCGCAAGGGCCCTGTGGTGTATGCCCGACAGATTGCCATGTACTTGGCTAAGGAACTCACTCAAAAGAGTCTTCCGGAAATTGCTTCGTTTTTCGGTAAAAAAGATCACACTACCGTGATGTATGCCTGTAAAAAGGTCATGACAAGCCGCAATACGGACGAAGCTCTGAAACACGAACTCAACATTTTGGAACAACGCCTGAAGAACTAACCCGGTTCTTCCCGTGAAAAGTACGGAAAACAAGGGTTTTCGGACGTTTTTTCGATTAAAATCCACTGATAATATTGAAAATTCAAGTCATCACGACTTGTTGTTGAACAGAAGGAATTCTTAAATGCCGTTTATTCAGTGCACCCGCGAAGCACTTCTGAAACCGCTGCAGACTGTCGGCGGGATTGTGGAAGGGCGTCAGACCGTCGCCATCTTGTCCAACATCCTGATCGAAAAGCAAAACGAGACGGTTTACTTCACAACAACCGATCTTGAAATTCAGACCAAAACCAAGGCCGCCGTCGGCTGCGGAGAAGGCGATTTCAGCACCACGCTGCCGGCAGCCAAACTCACGGCACTGTTAAACGCCATTTCCGGTAACGGCACGGAAGTCAGCCTTGAAAATGACGGCCGTCATATCCTTTTGAAAGCCAATGCTTCCAAGTTTAGCCTCGTGCCACTGCCGGCTGACGGTTATCCTCAGCTGCCCGTCTCCGAAATGGACGTGCACATCACACTGCCCGCATCGGTTTTAAAGCATCTGATTCAGATGGTGCACTTTGCCATGGCTCAGCAGGACGTGCGCTTCTACCTGAACGGCATGCTTCTTGTGCTGGACGGGAAAATGGTGCGTGCGGTTGCCACCGACGGCCATCGCCTGGCGTGCTGCGACTCTGAAATGGACACGGAAGTCACGGAAAAAGTCGAAGCGATTCTGCCGCGCAAGACCATTCAGCAGCTCATGAAACTGCTGCCTGACAATGATGATCCCGTGACGATCGACATGGGGCCGCAGCAGGCCCGCTTCACGTTCGGTGAAATTGAGTTTCTGACAAAACTCATTGACGGCAAGTACCCCGATTACAGCCGCGTTATTCCCACCAACAATGACAAGCGCTTTCTTGTCAACCGCGAGGAACTGATCGGAGCCCTGCGCCGCGCCGCCATTTTGGCCAACGAAAAATTCAAGGGCCTGCGCTGGGTCATCACACCGGGCAAGCTCCATATCCAGAGCGCAAACAACGAGATGGAAGAGGCCTCGGAAGACATCAAGATCAATTATGAAGGCCCCGATCTCGATCTGGGCTTTAACGTGACGTACCTGCTTGACGTGCTCGGTAATCTGAAAAACAGCGACGTCTGCTTTGCGTTCTCCTCTTCTCAGGGGGCGACGCTTCTGACAATGCCCGAGAGCGAACAGTTCCGTTACGTACTGATGCCGATGCGCATCTGACGGCAGTGACGGTTAACTCCGTCAGAGAGTCCGGCAAGAACTGCGCCAATGCAGACTGTGTGAGTTAGTTGCATTGGCGTAGTGCGTATCTGAGTAACATTTTTTCTGAAGAACAAACCGGCGCAAGTGACATAACCGCCGCCGGAAAAAAGCTTTTTATCCGCCTAGTGAATATTTTGTGACTGATATGGAATCTCCTGAAAAAAACACAGCCGGCAATACGTCTTCCACTTATAACGAGACCAACATCAAAATCCTTGAAGGTCTGGAAGCCGTACGGAAACGCCCCGGCATGTATATCGGCGACGTCTCCGACGGCTCCGGTCTGCACCATCTCGTCTATGAGGTGGTGGACAATTCCATCGACGAAGCCATGGCCGGCTATGCCAAAAATATCTTCGTCACAATTCACATGGACAACTCCGTGAGCGTTGTTGATGACGGCCGCGGCATTCCCACCGCCATCAAATTTGACGACAAACACGAACCCAAGCGTTCGGCTGCTGAAATTGCACTGACCGAACTGCATGCTGGCGGCAAATTCGACGACAACGGCTACAAAATTTCAGGCGGTCTGCACGGCGTCGGTGTTTCCTGCGTCAACGCGCTTTCCTCCTGGCTTGAACTCAAAGTTCACCGTGACGGCAGAACGCACTTTCTGCGCTTTGAAAAAGGCATCGTTGTCGACAGACGCATTGAAACCGTCAAGTCGCCTCTGACCGGTGAAATGGTGGAAGTCAGCCCCATGAAGGATCTTGGCGAGACCACAAAACGCGGCACTGAAGTTCATTTTCTGCCGGAAAAGTCCATTTTCGAACCTGTCACTGATTTTGACTACGACACGCTGCTGCTGCGTTTAAGAGAGCTCTCCTACCTCAATTCCGGTGTGGATATTGAATTAAGCGACGAGCGCTCGGGAAAGCATGTCCGCCTTGAAAGCGAAGGAGGCGTCCGCTCCTTTGTACTTTATAAAAACACGACGCGCCGGGCTATTCATAAAGATCCGATTTATATCCAAAAGACCATTGAACAGAAAACCGCCAAGGACAACACCAAGGAAATTCCGGTTTACGTTGAAGTGGCTCTGCAGTGGAATGACTCCTACAACGAGTCGCTTGCCGCCTACACCAACAACATTCCTCAGCGTGACGGCGGCACGCACGTCACCGGTCTGCGCCTGGCAATGACCCAGGTCTTTAAGAACTACATCGCCAACAATGATTTTCTGAAAAAAGGCGATAAGTTTGAAATTTCCGGTGAAGACATGCGCGAAGGTCTCACCTGTGTTTTGTCAGTCAAAGTCCCGCAGCCTTCTTTCAGCTCACAGACAAAAGACAAACTTGTCACGAGTGAAGTGCAGCCCGCGGTCTACGCAGCCGTCAGTGAAGGCCTTGAAACATTCCTGGAAGAAAATCCGGATCAGGCCAAGGAAATCTGCAACAAAATCGTGGGGGCTGCACGCGCCCGTGAGGCGGCCCGTAAAGCCCGTGAAGTCACACGTAAACAGATTTTCGGCGGCGGCCTTCCCGGCAAACTGGCCGATTGCTCCAGCAAAGACCCCGCCGCAAGCGAAGTCTTCATTGTGGAGGGTGACTCGGCAGGCGGCACGGCCAAAACCGGCAGAAAGCGTGAATTCCAGGCAATTCTTCCGCTGCGCGGCAAGATTCTGAATGTGGAAAAAGCTTCTGTGGACAAACTGCTCGATTCCGAGCAGATCCGCACACTGGTTCTTGCGCTCGGCACGCAGCTCAAGGATGAGTTCAATCTCGAAAAACTGCGTTATCACCGCATTATTCTGATGACCGATGCCGACGTGGACGGTGCGCACATCCGTACGCTGCTTCTCACGTTCTTCTATCGTCAGATGCCGCAACTCATCGAGGGAGGCCACGTCTACATCGCCCAACCTCCGCTTTACGGTGTTCTGATCGGCGGCCGCGACAAAAAGATGAACAAAGAACGCAAGATTTACCTCAAAGATGACGCGGAAATGGCGCGTTATCTGCTCAATATCGCCTTAAAGGATGCCATCCTTTATAAGAGCGAAGCCGATTTTGAAAGCGGCATCGGGCTGCGCGGTACCGAACTGGAAAATCTCATCAAGGAATTTGAAGCCTCTAAGTCCGTGATCGAACGCCTGAGCCAGGTTATCGACCGGGCTGCGCTCTTGTCGATTTCTTCGGGCGTAAGCATCGATCTGAGTGACGAAGAGAAGGCCGCCGCAAGCGCCGCCGCTCTTCAAAGCGATATGCGGGATCCTGAGATCAAAGCCGAAGCCCTTTGGGATACCGATAAAGAACGCTGGCACATCCGCATCAGTCATCACATCTACGGCAACACGCACCACAGTTACCTGGAACCGGAATTTCTCCGTTCCCGCGACTACGCCGTCCTTACGGAGTGCTCAGAGTCTCTGAAGGGCGTCATCGGCGAAGGCGCCCGTGTCGTGCGCGGCGAGAAAACACAGCAGGTGAAAAACTTCGGAGACGCTGTGCGCTGGCTGCTTGATCAGGCCGAAGCCGGTGTGAGAAAACAGCGCTACAAGGGGTTGGGGGAAATGGATGCCAATGAGCTTTTTGAAACGACCATGAATCCTCAGACACGCCGCCTGCTGCGTGTGCGCCTTGAAGACACGGGTAAAGCCGATGACATTTTCTCAATGCTGATGGGCGATGAAGTGGAACCGCGCCGTGACTTCATTGAAGAAAATGCGCTCTTTGCAAGCAACATCGACGTCTAGTCACACTGACCTTTAAGTTCCGGGAGGACACCTTGAAAACAACAGAAAACCAACTCGTTGTCGCGGTGTCATCCCGCGCACTGTTTGATCTGGAAAGCGAGCACCGGCTGTTTGAAGAAAAGGGAATCGCCGCTTACAGGGATTATCAGGAAAGTCATAAGGACGATCCACTTGCCCCGGGCGTCGCCTTTCCCTTCATCAAACGCCTGTTAAAGCTTAACGAACTGTTCGGCGAGGCCGAACCCTTCCGTGTGGTTGTTTTAAGCCGCAATTCGCCGGAAACCGGTGAGCGCTTTTTCAGCTCCTGCCGCCACTACAATCTTCCCGTCAAAGCCGGTGCCTTCACTTCCGGGCAATCTACGTTTCCCTACATCAAATCCTTTGACGTATCGCTTTTTCTGAGCGCCAACAGGGAAAACGTCATGTATGCGATCCAGCAGGGTTTGCCCGGCGGGTGGGTTATTCCGAGCGGAAAGAAGGCCGAAGAAGACGACGGAGACGACAACGAGCTTCGGATCGCCTTCGACTTTGACGGTGTCATCATTGATGATGAGGCCGAACGGGAATATCAGAAAGAGGGACTCGCCGGATTTCAGCACCTTGAAGTCACCAAGGCCAATACGCCCCATACGCCGGGGCCTTTAAACCGGCTTTTCACCAAGATTGCAGCGTTTCAGAAAATGGATGCGCAGCGGGGGAAGAATGATCCTTATTACAAGCCCGCCATCCGTGTCTCCATTGTGACTTCCCGCGGAGCGCCGAGCGAACAGCGGCTCATCACCACGTTAAAGACTCTGGGGATGAGTGCTGCAGAGCTCTTTCTTTTGGACGGGCTCCCGAAGAGCAACATTCTCGCTGCGCTCAAACCCCATATCTTCTTTGACGATCAGCTCACACACCTCGAGAAAACGGCAACAACAGTCCCCAGCGTCCTTGTGCCGTTCGGAATTACAAATTTCGGCAAGAAATCTTGATTTAAAACACATATTTGTTTTAAATAGTTAGTAGAAGATCGTGTTATTTGACAGCAAAATAACGATATCTCCCGTTAATTAATAAAAAACTCATCTTCGGATCCTGACAAGACGGAACTTCTGATTGCATCGCTTTATAGAAGTTCCGTCTTGTTTTTGACTGCACATCGTTCAGCCGGAAGACTGGTTGCTCCATTTTTTATGTGCGATCGGGTGTTTTTCTTATCTTATTGATTTTTATTTGTTTTCTATATTTTCCGTGAGTATCGGCCTTGAGATTTTTGTTGTTCTTGAGTTTTATTTGTTTTTAAATCTTTAAATTAACAGTAGTAAACAATAGGTGTGGAAAAAACTGTTGATAATTCAATAAACTACTTTAAATTCAATGTGTTAGCTTGTGGATAACCTGTTGGATAAGCTTTGAAATGCTTTGTGGAAACCCTGTGGAGAGCTGTGTGTAAAACTTTGCCCTGATTTTTGAGTTTTCCCTTTTCCCTTCAGCATTCTCTTTTATCCTCAGCTTTTTCCACAGACTTGTTCACACGGGGGGGGGGGCCGCTGAAGGCAGCTCCGGCTCTTGCAGTCTTTGGTTTTAGACAGTATTGTCCGTCTGTCGTTAGAGTATGAATAGAAGCAGTACATGCAGAACTCTGAACTAATGCCTTGGTTCGCGCCGGTTTTATCGCCGGAGATGATGCGTGTCATGCATAACCTGGGCAGACGCCTCACTCTGTGGCCCGGGGATGCCGCAGGGCGCACGTGGTTTAACCACGTTGTTTTTGTGGAAAGGGGATTTTTGGCTCAGGCGCTGCTGAATCCCGGAAGCCATTCTCCGTTTATGCTGACGCTTTCCGGCCCCGGCAGTTTTGCCGTAACCACGAATGCCTTCAGCCGGCTGGATAATCTGCCGAGAAAGTACTGGGCACTGACGCAGTCAGAGATTCTCACGGTCAATCCTTCGATTTTGCTGCGCCTGGCGGAAGTTGATGCCGGATGGAATCACGAGCTTACGTCGTACCATATGCGAAGAGCCGTCAGTGAACGGCTGGGGCTTATGGTGTGTCATGTGGCCAAGCCCGAGCGGCGGCTCGGCGTATTTCTGACGGCGGCTCTGGTGAGCGCTGTTAAAAGCGTGATTCCAAAGCTTGAGTCTTCGAACACATGGATCCGGCTTCCGGCACTGCCTTCAAGAAAGCTCATGGCTTCCGTGATTTCCTGTTCCTCCGCAACGATTGATCAGATCATCAGGGACTGGATCGCGAGAGATCTGTTTATGCATTCCTCCGGAGCCTTATGGATGCGCAGAACAGAGCTTCTGGACCACTGGGTATGGCTTAAACCGTTTCTGCAGATGCAGAAAGATATCGAGCAGTCGGTGGCTGTCCCTGATACGATGGTTATGCCTGACGTTGAAAGATAACAGTTATGGATAGAAAGATATGGCAATGAACAGAAAAGCTGTCTGCGCGGTGCTGATGTGCGCGACCGCAGGTACTTCTTTACTGATGTCGGGGTGTGCCCCGCTGATTTTCGGCGGCGCCGTGGCTGTCGGGAGCACCACTGTGTCAACAATGGCTGACCGGCGTTCCACCGGGGCCGTCTTAAATGATGAAGTGCTCGAAAAGCGTGTCGGCTGGGAGATCTCCCGTGCGCTCGGAGCGGCTGAGCAAAATCACATCACTGTGACGGCCTATAACGGTTGGGTGCTTCTCACCGGTGAGGTGCCGACGGAAGAAGGCCGAAAGACCGCGGAAAACACGGCCCGAGTGAGCCTTGACGTAAAGCGCGTCATTAATGAACTTGCGGTGATGACGCCCTCCGGTCTCGGACAGCGTATGAGTGATTCAACACTTGCCGCCAAGGTCAGGGCCAACCTGATCGGTAACCAACGCGTCTCCATTAATCAGATGAAGGTAACGGTGGACCGCGGTATTGTTTATCTCACGGGGCTTTTAAGCAGTGAGGAAAATGAGGCAGCCTGCCGAACGGCGGCAGCAACGGGCGGCGTCGTGCGGGTTGTGTCGCATGTTGAGTTACTCAGTGCCCTGAGGCTTGAGCAGATCCGCAGAGAACAGGAAGAGCATCAGAAACGGATGAGTCAGGAATAACTCTGTACTGACTGCGGCCGGTGTAAAGCCCCGGCCGTATTGTTTGGGACGGGCCGCCTTTTACAGTGCGGCCTTTTTTAAAAACCGTTTGTGAGCAGAAACGTCACTAGGGCTCCTGTCATCAGGCACACGGCAAAGCGAAGTTCCAGTTTAATGGTGCCGAACATCACATCATTAAGTTCGAGTCCCTTTTTTAGGCCGAGATCCCGGGCAAGTTTCAGTGCGGAAAAAACGGTGACGGCGCCAAGCAGGCAGGGCCAGTAGGAGGGCTCAATAGCGATTAAAAGCGCAATCAGAGCGTAGGGTGCGAGAATGAGTACGCGGTAGGCGGTCAGCATTCCTTGATGACCTAAAAGCACCGCGAGTGTTTTTCTTCCGACCGAAGCATCATGCTCAAGATCTCTGAAATTGTTTACGGCTAAAACGGCCGCTGCCTGCAGGCCCAGAGCTGCAGAGGCAATCACGACTTCCGTGTTAAGCGACAGTGTCTGCAGATAAAAGGTGCCGCAGACAGCGGTAATCCCGAAAAAGATGAAGACAACCGCTTCTCCGAAGGGGGTGTAGGCAATCGGTCTGGGGCCGCCCATGTAACAGTAGGCGGCAATGACGGAAGCCAGACAGATCAGAATAAAACCCCAGCCGCCTTTATAAACGAGGAAGGCTGTGTCCAGAACAGCAACGAGGGCAAGCAGGCGGATGGCATTTTCCACGGCCTTAACCGTGAGCCAGCCGTTTGCGGTGGCGCGGGGCAGTCCCTTGCGTGTCGATCGCTCGGCCTTTCGTTTCGTGTAGCCGGCATCGTTTTCCATATTGCTGATGACCTGCATCAGCACGGCAATTAAGAGCGTGGCAGCGGCTGTGGTGATATCAAGTGTCTTGGTCTCAGCCAAGGCAAACAGTAACCCTACCAATACCGGGGAGACGGCAATCAGCCAGGTTTTCGGGCGGGCGCAGGCTACCCAGGCAGCAAGACTGCCGGGCTTTACGGTTTTATCCGGAGTCATTTGGTATCAGAGAACAACCTTGACCATCGGGTGCGAGGTGAGCATACGGTAAATGGTGTCGAGCTGATCTTTGCTCTGAGCATTTACAACAACCGTCAGGGATGTGTATTTACGGGTTTTGGAATATTCGGTTTTGATGCCTGCCGGATCAAAGTCCGGTGCGATTTCCCGGACGGCACTGCCGATGACTTCGGCAAAATCCGGCGTGGTAAGTCCCATCACCTTAATGGGAAACTCCGTCGGAAATTTTAAAAGTGAGTCTTCACCGGAGGTTTCCGTTATTGTGACGCGGTCGGTTTTCTGTTCAGTCATTTTTTCTCCGTCGGTTCGGCATTGAGTTTGAGCCGCACCGAATCAATAAAGCGGCTCAGGGTACTGCCTTCGCCGATATCGTACATGGCTCTCAGCGGAAAAGACGACAGTTCTTTTCCTTCAAATTCCCACTACTGTCCAAAACGGATTTGTGCATCAAAAAATAGTTTGTTGATTTAAAAGA
>ENA-ORND01002906-ORND01002906.1-human-gut-metagenome-genome-assembly--contig:-NODE-2906-length-10040-cov-2.429644_pt1 | contig 10040 bp, 10 predicted proteins | sample MGYA00242111_ERZ509014 | MGnify/ENA primary metagenome ERZ509014 (study PRJEB26280, sample SAMEA2338694) | human gut metagenome | biome: human gut; feature: human-associated habitat; material: faeces... | reverse complement strand
GTATCTTCCTGATAAGATTGCAGGCAGGGTATTCTATGAGCCGTCGGACAATGGTTATGAGAGAGATATCAAGGCGTATTTTGATAAGATAAAGAAGAGAGACTGATATGGATATATTGAAGAGAATTGGAGCTATAGTGCTTGTACTTGTGCTCATCGGAATGTATGTTGCGACATTTATAATGGGAATAACCGGAAGTGATAATCTGATGGGTATGATATTCCTTGATGTGGTCATTCCTGTTGTGTGCTGGGGAATATGGCTCATCGCCAGGGTGCTCAGACGCAAGGGCGAAGATATGAGAGATCAGAACAAGTAGAACAAATGTGTTGAAAAAAATTACATAATTTGATATACTCTTTAAAGTTCAAAAAATACTTAAGAGGTAGATGAAATGAGTTTATTAAAAGAATGGCGTGATTACGCATACGGATTAGATGACAGAACACCTGAGGGAAAGGAATTCTGGGTTAGTTATTTCCAGGCAGAGAAGGGCGTATATGAGCAGCTTCTTGCTAATCCTCTTGCAGACCCTGTACATGGAACTGTAAAAGAGCTTGCTGAGAAGTACGGACTCACTATTCAGTATATGATCGGATTCCTCGACGGAATAGATGACAGTCTTGCAGAATCAAACAATCTTGATGATGTGACAGAGGACTCAGAGGTTAAGCTTCCTATAGATTATGAGAAGCTTTATATGAACATGGTTGAGTGCAATGCAGAGTGGCTCTACACTCTTCCTCAGTGGGATGGAATATTCTCCAAGGCAAAGAGAGACGAGCTCTACAAGATACAGAAGTCATCTAAGACTATCATCAAGGCACCAAAGGTTGGAAGAAACGATCCATGTCCATGTGGAAGCGGACTTAAGTACAAGAAGTGCTGCGGTAAGTAATGATATATATCATGCTGATATAACTGGCAGATATGAGAAGGCGGTTAAAGGGTAAACTTTTGACCGCCTTTTATATTTGCGTGAAAGGATATACAGATGGAATTTAATGAATCCCAGAAGAGAGCGGTGAGACACTGCGATGGGCCGATGCTGCTGCTAGCGGGGCCTGGTTCAGGTAAGACTACGGTCATCACCCACAGGATAAAATACATTACAGAAGAACATGGTGTGAGACCTGACAATATTCTGGTCATAACCTTCACGAAGGCTGCGGCAAATGAGATGAAGGGGCGGTTTCAGGAGCTGTGTCCGGGCGTCCGCGGGGTAACCTTTGGCACGTTTCACTCTGTATTTTTCTGGATGCTCAGAAATGCATATAATTACACAGCAGCGAATATCGTCACGGATTCAGAAAAGTATGGAGTCATAAGGGACAGCATAGACAGGCACGGCTTCAGGTATGACAGTCAGGAGGATTTTGCCAAGAATGTTGTCGGGGAGATAGGCAATGTCAAGAGCGGGAGAGTGAGTCTTGAGAACTATGAGAGCACAACGATGAAGCCTGAGGATTTCCGAGTTGTGTACGATGAGTATGAGAATTTCCTGAGAAGATGCGGGAAGATAGATTTTGACGATATGCTGGTGTTCACATATGAGCTATTGTCGGAGAGACCAGACATACTTAAGATGTGGCAGAACAAGTTTCGGTATATACTCATAGATGAGTTCCAGGATATAAATATGATCCAGTATGACATTGTGAAGCTGCTGGCCGGAGAGAGACAGAACGTATTTTCCGTGGGTGACGATGATCAGTCGGTGTATGGCTTCAGGGGGGCTGCTCCGGCTATAATGAAGAAGTTCCCGGAGGATTTCCATGGTACGGTCATAGAATACCTGAATGTCAATTACCGCTGCAGCTACGATATAGTTGAGTGCTCGAAGCGGATAATACAGAACAACCGGGACAGATATGAGAAGCAGCTCAGGTCGGCATTTGCCGCGGGACAGAGCGACAGAGTCCATATAGTTAAGACGGACAGCACGACGGAGCAGAATAAGAAGATCATAGACAGGATAACAGAGCTTAACCGGGCTGGTATTCCATACCGTGAAATGGCGATCATATTCAGGACGAATACCGAGCCGAGGGCGCTGGCTTCAAAGCTCATGGAAAATGGCATACCATTTTTGATGAAGGATAACATACCAAATATCTTCACGCATTTTCTTGCTGAGAACATATTTGACTATATAAGGCTTGCAAGGGGTAACAGGGACAGGAGAACAGTTCTCAGAATCATCAACAAGCCGAACAGGTATATAAGCAGGGATGCATTTGACTCGCCGGTGGTGAACTTTGAGGAGCTGAGGCAGCATTATAAGGATAAGTACAGAATAGTCAACAACATAAATGTCCTTGAGAACGATCTGGAGAGGATAAGCAGACTTGCGCCGTACGCGGCCGTGAATTATATAAGGAAAGCGGTTGGACTGGATGCGTATGTGAGGGAATATGCTGAGTACAGGGGCGTGAGTGAGGATGATTATATTGATATCCTGGAGGAGATACAGGACAGTGCAAAAGACTTCCTGAGCTTCGACGGCTGGATGGAGTATATAGACGAATACACAAAACAGCTCAGAGAGCAGAGCAGGCAGGGCAGTGTGGCAGGTGATACAGTCACACTTTCGACTATGCACTGTTCAAAGGGACTTGAGTATTCATATGTATTCATAATGGATGCTGTTGAGGACATAACGCCTCATAAGAAATCGGTCGGAGATGGAAATATAGAGGAGGAACGCAGGCTGTTCTATGTGGCAGTCACGAGGGCTAAGTATGGACTGTATGTGTATGTTCCCCAGAAAATGTATGGAAGAAAAGCGGTGACCTCGAGATTTGTCCAGGAAATGCTTGTGGACAGGTCTCTGATAAAAACAGGAAACACCATAATCCACAAGCGGTATGGACGTGGAGTCATCACATATGTAGATGACAGAAAGCTGTGTGTCCACTTCGATGATATACATGAAACAAAGACGCTCAGCCTTGAATATACGATAAATAACGAGCTTATAGAAAACGCATAGATGTACGGATATTATTCCTCGTCATCTGAATTGAATTCCAGATCGTCGAGGGCGTCAGCGACATCGTTGAACTCAGCCTCGTCGGTGATCTCGTCGAGGGTGACATCGTCTCCCTGCTCGCTGTATCTGTACACGATGATATCGGCATCCTCGTCATCTGCAGGAAGCAGAGCGGCATAAGAGATGTCATTTACCTCGAATTTGGCAATGATCTCACATGTGCAGGATGTTCCATCCTCGTATGTTATATCGATCATCTCGATATCCATTTCGTCGGTTTCGTTATTGTTTATATCTGACATATAGGTATCCTCCTGATTGTTTTATTCAGTTTATTCTAGTAAATAATCGGTGCTATGTCCAGTACAATTATAAAATGAAATTATTGACAAAGCCTGCACCCGCACATATACTAGACACAAAAGGCGAAGAACAGGAATTGTAGTATTTAATACAATCAGAGTGGAACCGCGGAGATAATACTTCGTCTCTATATGCATATCATATGTATATTGGGACGAAGTTTTTTGTTTGCTTACAGATATATTATCGACCAATATAGAAAGGACATTATATTTATGAAGATTTTAAACACGCTCACAAGAAGAAAAGAAGAGTTTGTGCCTATCAACGAGGGTAAGGTGGGAATATATGTATGTGGTCCTACTGTATATGATTATATCCATATAGGAAATGCCAGACCAATGATAGTATTTGATACGCTCAGAAGATATCTGGAGTACAAGGGCTATGATGTCAATTATGTATCGAATTTTACTGATGTCGATGACAAGATCATAAAGCGTGCAAATGAGGAGGGTGTGGATGCCAGCGTTATATCAGAGCGATATATCGCAGAGGTCAAGAAGGATATGGCGGCTCTCAATGTGCGTGAGGCGACAACACATCCAAAGGCAACAGAAGAGATACCGGATATGATTGAGATGGTAAAGACTCTTATAGAGAAGGGATACGCTTACGAGGTGAATGGAACCGTATACTTCAGAACCAGAAAGTTCAAGGACTACGGCAAGCTGTCCAAGAAGAATATCGATGACCTCCGTTCAGGTAACAGAGACCTTCTTGTATCAGGTGTTGATGAGAAGGAGGATCCGCTTGATTTCGTTCTCTGGAAGCCAAAGAAGGAGGGCGAGCCATCATGGCCATCACCATGGGGCGATGGAAGACCAGGCTGGCATCTTGAGTGCTCGGTTATGTCCAAGAAATATATCGGAGATGTAATAGATATACATGCGGGTGGAGAGGATCTTGTATTCCCACACCATGAGAACGAGATAGCACAGAGTGAGGCTGCAAATGGCACAGAGTTCGCAAGATACTGGATGCACAACGGCTTCCTCAAGATCAACAATGAGAAGATGTCCAAGTCACTTGGCAACTTCTTCACAGTCAGAGAGATAGCAGAGAAGTACCCTCTTCAGGTCATTAGATTCTTCATGCTGTCAGCCCATTACAGAAGTCCGCTCAACTTCTCAGCAGACCTTGTTGAGGCTTCAAAGAACGGCCTTGAGAGAATCCTTACAGCAGTTGACAGACTGAAGTCTATAAGCGGAACAGAAGGAGAAGTAGATAAGGCAGTTGCAGACGAGATGGATGCATTTGTGAAGAAATATGAGGCAGCCATGGATGACGACCTCAACACTGCAGATGCGATCTCAGTTATATTTGAGCTCGTAAAATATGCAAATGTAAATGTGACAGAGGAGTCAACAAAGGCTACTGTGGAGCTTGTGCTCAATACAGTGACAAAGCTCTGCGACATACTTGGAATCATCACAGAGAAGAAGAAAGAGATACTTGATTCAGATATAGAGGCTCTTATCGAGGAGAGACAGGCTGCAAGAAAGGCAAAGAACTTTGCTAGGGCAGATGAGATCCGTGACCAGCTCAGTGATATGGGAATTATCCTTGAGGATACCAGAGAGGGCGTAAAATGGAAAAGAGCATAGACAGTTACTTTACTGAGATACTCGGGGTGACATACACTAATCCAAGGGAGTATTCGCCGCTTTCACTTGCATATATAGGTGACAGCGTGTTTGATCTTCTCATAAAGACCCTTGCTGTCACAAAGGATAACAAGCAGGCATACAAATACCACAAAGAGGTGAGCCAGCTTGTGAAGGCGGAGGCTCAGGCGGGATATATAATGTATCTTCTGGACAACGGACTGCTCACCGAGGAGGAAGAGTGGATATACAAGAGAGGCAGGAACACCAAGACTCATTCAACAGCCAAGAATGCGACTGTGGGACATTACCGAATGGCAACGGGCTTTGAGTGCCTTATAGGCTTTCTGTATCTTGATAAGCAGTATGACAGGATGTTTGAGATCACGAGGATCATACTGAACCATGATCCAGTTGAAACGGACAGGGCAGAACAGCAGCACAAGGATCCGGGCAAAGCAGCACAGGAAGATACAATAGAGGATACCTCAACACTTGAAAAGAGTACAGAGAGTACAGATGGAGAAAAAGATGCAGAATAGAGAATTTGAGAATAACATTAAGACAGAGAGCGATGAGGAAGCATTTGTCATAGAGGGAAGAAATGCAGTCCTCGAGGCTTTCAGATCAGGCAAGACCATAGATAAGCTGTATGTCCTTGACGGATGCAGGGATGGAATCGTGAACAGCATAGTCAGGGAGGCGAAGAAGCAGGATACAGTGATAAACTACCTCTCAAAGGAAAAGTTAAACCAGATGTCACAGGCTGGCAAGCATCAGGGAGTGATTGCACATGCAGCGGCATATAAGTACGCAGAGATAGAGGATATGTTTGCACTGGCTGAGAGCAGAGGAGAGGATCCATTTTTCTTCATACTTGATGAGATAGAGGATCCACACAATCTTGGTGCGATCATCAGAACAGCGAATCTCTGTGGTGCCCACGGTGTGATCATACCTAAGAGGCGTGCAGTCGGAATCACAGCTACAGTTGTAAAGGCATCAGCGGGAGCTATCAATTATACACCTGTTGCAAAGGTGACAAATATCAGCAAGACCATAGAGGAGCTGAAAGATAGAGGCATGTGGTTCGCCTGTGCGGATATGGACGGAGAACTCATGTACAAGTGTAACCTCACAGGTTCCCTTGGACTTGTCATAGGTAATGAGGGAAGCGGCGTCAGCAGACTGGTCAAGGAGAAGTGTGATTATGTCGTATCTGTTCCTATGAAGGGAGACATAGACTCACTCAACGCGTCAGTTGCTGCCGGAGTTCTGGCTTATGAGGTCGTAAGACAGAGGATGAACAAGTAAAGGTAGAGTATATGTATTCGGAATTATCAGATAATGAACTGCTGGAGCTTATAAATGAACAAAAGGATAACGATGCTATGGAGACACTTATCAAGCGCTATGGCCCAATGATAACGGGACAGAGCAGAAGCCTTTATATCATAGGTGCTGATGAGGAGGATCTTATACAGGAGGGCATGATCGGACTGGTCAAGGCTGTGAATAATTACAGACCTGACAAGGGCGCGACATTCAAGACCTTTGCGTTCATGTGCGTGAGAAGGCAGCTCATTACCGCGGTGAACAATTCAAACAACAAGAAAAACGGACCGTTGAACTACTATATATCGATCTATGGCGATGGCGGGGGAGATTACTCCAGCCCGCTTGATGAGATAGATTCGGGTGTCATAACTAATCCTGAGGATATCATGATGGCGAAGCTGCGTGAGTCAGATCTTATAAAGCTCATCGACAGTAAGCTTTCTAAGCTTGAGAAGCGTGTTCTTGACGAATATCTAACAGGCGCTTCTTATGAAGTGATAGGGGAGAGACTCTGCAAACCGGCAAAATCCATAGACAATGCGGTTCAGAGGATCAGAGCTAAGCTCAGGGATGTGTAATTAGAATAATAAAATTTTAAGTTGTTTAATCAAAGACAGGAAGTGGCAATATGCCGCTTCCTTTTTTGCAAAGAATTTGCTAATAAGCCTGCATATTAGCTTGAAATAAACTAAAATAAATGTATAGCCAACCTTAATCGAAAGTAACAAAAGGTAAAAATGATTATTTTTTATTGATCATCAGATTAAGGAGTGGTGGCATGAGAGCGGAGAGCAAAGCTAAAAAAGGTAAAGGTAAGGTGGGAACGATCGTATTGTTCCTGGCTTTGCCGGTATTGCTTCTTATCGTATTCACTTATATACCATTTGTGTATATGTTTAAGAACAGTTTGACGGACTGGGATGGAATAAGCGAGACATCCAATTTTGTTGGTCTTAAGAATTTGAGAGCATTGACCTCATTGCAAACAATGCAGCAAGCGTCGACAATAAGGGAAAATGGACTAATGTAAATAAAGCTTCTGAGCTCGATCTTGACAAGGGTTCACAGTATCAGGTCGATCTGATCGACACAGCACTTGGACAGTTACACCGCGGACATAAGTCACTGAACGATGTCATGAGTGAGTGGAATAAGAAGTGGGCTGATGGAATATACGAAGTTGAGACGGCGAGTGGAAAGTAAGTGATCCGCCTGATATAATGTTCAGAGAAAAAAGCACCTAAGTGGGGCGCTTTTTTCTTGCAAAAAAATAAAGCCGCTCAAGGCGGCGTAAATATGGACAAAAAAATAAAAGCTACTAACGGGAGTCGGACCCGTGACCTCAACATTACCAATGTTGCGCTCTACCACCTGAGCTATAGTAGCTTGCTTTTCAAAAGCAATAATAACTATAACAAAATGGACATCAAAAATCAAGTAAAATATTTACATTTGTGCGAAAAATAATGACAAATCAAAAGATAATTGTGGTACAAGCAGTAAAAGTATGGTAAACTAACTGTAATCGTGTGCAAATTCGGTTGCAGACATTTAGAATTATCAAAAAAAGCGGGAGGCAGTTTGGAAATGGCTGAAGAGATGACAGGTAAGAATTTCATTGAACAGATAATTGAGAAAGATATCGCAGAGGGTAAGGTGCCGAAGATCGTTACCAGATTCCCACCAGAGCCAAATGGATATTTACATATAGGACATGCCAAGTCAATACTTTTGAATTACGGACTGGCACAGCAGTATGGCGGACAGTTTAATCTCAGATTTGACGATACCAACCCTACAAAGGAGAAGACAGAGTTCGTAGAGTCAATACTTGCAGATGTCAAGTGGCTGGGAGCAGACTTTGGAGACAGAGTGTTCTTTGCATCAAATTACTTTGACCAGATGTACGAGGCTGCCATAAAGCTCATCAAGAAGGGCAAGGCATATGTGTGTGACCTCAGTGCAGAAGAGGAACTCTCACTGAGCCGGGCAAGAACAGCCCATACAGAGACAGAAGCATAGAGGAGAATCTTGATCTGTTCGAGAGAATGAAGAACGGTGAGTTCCCTGACGGAAGTAAGGTACTCCGTGCAAAGATAGATATGGCAAGCCCTAACATCAACATGAGAGATCCTATTATCTACAGAATAGCGAGAATGAACCACCACAACACAGGTGACAAGTGGTGCATTTACCCTATGTATGACTTTGCACATCCTATCGAGGATGCCATCGAGGGTGTTACACATTCTATATGTACACTTGAGTTTGAGGATCACAGACCTCTGTATGACTGGGTGGTTATGGAGCTCGGTTACAAGGATTCACCTGAGGGCACACCAAAGCAGATAGAGTTCGCAAAGCTTTACCTGACAAATGTCATAACAGGTAAGAGATACATCAAGAAGCTTGTCGAGGACGGAATAGTAGACGGATGGGATGACCCACGTCTTGTAAGTATTGCAGCCCTCAGAAGAAGAGGCTTCACACCATCAGCTATTAAGAAGTTCATGGAGCTGGTTGGAATATCCAAGAGCCAGTCGTCTGTTGATTACGCTATGCTTGAGTATTGCGTGAGAGACGACCTGAAGCTCACAGCCAAGAGATACATGGCAGTTGTTGATCCTGTAAAGCTTGTCATCGACAACTATCCTGAGGATCAGGTTGAGTACCTCGATGTCGAGAACAATCAGGAGAACGAGGAGCTCGGAAGCAGAAAGGTAGCATTCAGCAAGTATCTGTATATAGAGAGAGAGGACTTCATGGAGGAGCCTCCTAAGAAGTATTTCAGACTGTTCCCTGGCAACGAGGTTCGTCTTAAGAATGCATATTTCGTAAAGTGCGTGGGATTTGAGAAGGACGAGGACGGCAATGTCACAACAGTACATTGTACATATGACCCAGAGACAAGAAGCGGTTCAGGCTTTGAGGGACGCAAGGTCAAGGGAACCATTCACTGGGTATCGGCAGAGAGCGCAATAGATGCAGAGGTTCGTCTGTATGAGAATATCATCGATGAGGAGAAGGGGAAGCTCAACGACGATGGTACATTGAATCTCAATCCAAACTCACTTGTTATCAAACAGGGATGTAAGCTTGAGAAGGCATTTGAGGAGGCTCAGCCGGGAGAGGCATTCCAGTTCCTGAGAAATGGTTTCTTCTGTGTTGACTCAAAGGATTCTACAGCGGAGCATCCTGTATACAACAGGATCGTGTCACTCAAGAGTTCTTACAAGCCGGGCAAGTAATTACCGGGGATGCGTTTATAATTTATGATGTGGGGATTGGCGCTTATCCTGTGGGGGGATATGCGTACATCAAAATAGGTGATTGGAAACAAAAATATGAAAGATGAGAGTAAGAAGGTATACATACTTTTGTCAAAGACAAAAACAGTTCCTTCAAATCTCATAAAGCTTATGACCAGAGAGCCGTATTGTCACACATCTCTGGCACTGGACATAAGTCTTGATGAGATGTACAGTTTTGCAAGGAAAGGTGTATACAATCCATTTAACAGTGGATTTATCAGTGAGAACATAGAAAAGGGAATATTTGGAAAGCACAAGGGAACCAGATGCGCTGTGTATGAGCTGAAGGTCACGAGTAAGCAGTATGACAGGATACAGCAGGAGCTCGCCAGATTCAAGAAGCATCCGGACAGATACGGATATAACTTCATGGGTGTATTCAGCGTATTTTTCCATCTTGCGTATGAGAGGGAATACAGTTTCTTCTG
>ENA-ORND01002899-ORND01002899.1-human-gut-metagenome-genome-assembly--contig:-NODE-2899-length-10048-cov-3.475133_pt1 | contig 10048 bp, 6 predicted proteins | sample MGYA00242111_ERZ509014 | MGnify/ENA primary metagenome ERZ509014 (study PRJEB26280, sample SAMEA2338694) | human gut metagenome | biome: human gut; feature: human-associated habitat; material: faeces... | reverse complement strand
AAGAGTTTTGTACTAAATTCAATGATTCAACTAGAGATAAAATGGGAGATATCGTTCCAGTAGTTATTACAATTTATGATGATAGAAGTTTTGATTTTGTACTTAAGACTCCACCTGCTGCTTTCTTATTAAAGAAGGTTGCTGGTATTAAATCTGGCTCTAGTAAGGGCGAAGTAGTTGCAACTATATCTAAGGATCAACTTAGACAAATTGCAGAAACTAAATTACCTGATTTAAATGCTTATACAGTAGAAGAAGCTATGAAGATAGTTGAAGGTACTGCTAGAAACATGGGAATCAAAATCGCAGAATAATAAAAATAATTAATATGTCATATAGGTTTATACCTATGTGGAAGGATGCATATTAGTCCGCAAATACCACATAAGGAGGGAAGAAAAATGAAAAGAAGTAAAAGATATGTTGCTAACTTAGAAAAACTTGATAAGAATAAAGCATATTCAGTAGAAGAGGCTGTTAAATTAGTTAAAGAAACTTCTAATTCTAAGTTTGATGGTACTGTAGAAGTAGCTATGAATTTAAACTTAGATACTAAAAAGAACGATCAACAATTAAGAGGAGCAGTTGTTCTACCAAATGGTACTGGTAAAAGTAAGAAAATTTTAGTTCTTGCTAAAGGTGACCAAGCTAAAGCTGCTAAAGAAGCTGGAGCTGACTTTGTAGGAGATGTTGATATGATTCAAAAAATCGAAAAAGAATCTTGGTTCGACTATGATGTAATCATTGCTACTCCTGAAATGATGCCACTTTTAGGTAAAATCGGTAAATTACTTGGACCTAAAGGTTTAATGCCAAACCCTAAGACTGGTACTGTTACTACTGATACTGCTAAAGCAATTGAAGAAACTAAAAAAGGTAAAGTTAACTACAGAACTGATAGTTTCGGAAATGTTCATGGCATTATTGGTAAAGCAAGTTTTGATGATGCTAAATTAGCAGAAAATCTTAAAGCTTTTGTTGAAGCAATAATGAAAGTTAAACCTTCAACAGTAAAAGGTGCTTATGTTAAGAATATTAGTATTTCTTCAACAATGGGACCTGGTGTTAAAATTGATTTAAATTCATTTGACAAATAATTTTATTTAATATATAATAATGTTGTTTGAAAAATATTATGCCAAAGACAGTAAGGGCGTTAAGCTTGAAAATCTTACCGAGGAATAAAAAATAACAAGTCTTTTATCCCTCGCAAGTGAGGGATTTTATTATGGCATAGGAAAGGAATGATACTATGGCAAATGCAAAAATATTAGAAAAAAAGTCTTTAGTTGTAGATGAAATAAAAGGTAAATTTGAAAATGCCAAATCAGTAGTAGTATTTGATCCAAGAGGATTAAATGTTGCTGAAGTAACTGAACTAAGAAAAGCTCTAAGAGAATCAGGTTCTGATTATAAAGTATATAAAAATACTTTAGCTAAAAGAGCTGCTGATAGTTTAGATATTAAATTAGATGAGTATTTAGAAGGACCTTCTGCAATAAGTTTTTCTAGTGATGAACTTGCTCCTGTTAAGATCATCAGTGATTTTGCTAAGAAGCATACAGCACTTGAATTAAAAGCTGGTATCGTTGAAGGAAAAGTTGTAGCTGCTGATGAATTATCTGTATATGCTGCAATTCCATCAAGAGAAGGATTGCTTACAATGCTTGCTGCAGGACTTATGGGTACTGTTAAAGATTTATCTATCTGTTTAGATTTATATGCTAAACAAAAAGAAGAAAATTAATAAAAATATAGTTATAAGAAAGGAAGGAAATTAAAATGGCTAAATTAACAAAAGAAGAATTTATTAATTCACTAAATGAAATGTCTATTCTTGAAATTAAAGAATTAGTTGACGCAATGAAGGAGGCATATGGTGTTGACCCATCAGCAGTTGCTGTAGCAGGACCTGCAGTAGCAGCTGTTGAAGAAGGACCAAGCAAGGTTAACGTTGTATTAACTGCTGCTGGAGCTAACAAAATTGCTGTTATTAAATTAGTTAGAGATTTAACTGGTTTAGGATTAAAAGAAGCTAAAGACATTGCTGACAATGGTGGAAATGTTAAAGAAGGCATCGACAAAGAAGAAGCTGAAAAAATTAAAGCTCAATTTGAAGAAGCTGGAGCTACTGTTGAAGTTAAGTAATTGATGTAAAACAGGTACAAAAATAATGAATTAATTTTGGAAAAGGTAGCAATATGCTATCTTTTTTGTTATCCTAATAATAGGAGGCTTGTAACTATGATTTGTGATAAATGTAAGAAAAAGATTGATACTTACCCTTGTTATATATGTGGTTATGAAGGAAAAGAAAGCGAAAAACAAGTTTCTTCCTTTTCTATTACAGATATTATAGATCAAGTATTTCATCCACCATATCAGGATGATTCTAAGAAAGAACTTTTAATAATTTTTCTATCTTGTGTAGTGGGATTTATTACCTTTTTAGCTAATTTGTTGTTTTTTAAAGGAAAAAATTTAACTTTAATGGTATCCTATGGAATTAACCCTTATGTTCAGTTACTAGTAGCCATAGTATTTGGAACTTTTTTCTATTATCACCGAAAGGTTTCTTGTCTTACTTCATTTGTTACTTGTGTAGTTATATCAGCTTTTAATTTTTTTATAACAGCTTTAATGTTGTTTAGAACCACTTATTCGTTTGTTTATTTAATTCTTATTTATTATTTATTCATGAAAGTTTTCTTTACCTTCTTCATGAAGAAAATATCTAGTTATTGGCTTATACCAACAATATTTGTGTATTATGCTATTAATTATTTTTTAATATCATTAACTTTAATATTATTATATTGTTAGATTTAGTAAAATATTGTTAACTGGAATAAAAAAATTAAAAAAATGTTGACGATTTAACAAAAGTATTGTATTATAACCATACGAAAGGAGACAACTGTTTATCTATAATGATGGAAGGTTGTCTTTTTCTTGTTTGGAGTGATAAAATGAGTCACTATTTTGAAAATGACCAAAATTTAAAAAGCCAGTTAAAAAAGACTAGCTGTTCTATCTTTAATAAACAATTTACTTTCTATACAGATAATGGTGTTTTTGCTAAGAAAGGTGTAGATTATGGTAGTAAATTATTATTAGAATCAATTAAAGATGAGGACTATAGTAGTATTCTTGATGTTGGATGTGGTTATGGAACATTAGGAATAATTTTAAATAAGAAATATAATTGCTATACAACTATGGTTGATGTTAATAAAAGGGCTTTGCATTTAACTAAAAAAAATATAATGGAAAATAAGTGTGATAATGTAGAAGTGTTTGAAAGTGATGCTTATCAAAATGTAGATAAGAAATATGACTTGATAGTTACTAATCCACCAATTCATGCAGGCAAAAAGAAAGTCTATGAAATATTAATAGATGCTAAGAAATATCTTAATGATAATGGTAAACTTTACTTTGTAATTCATAAAGACCAGGGGGCTAAATCAGTAGTAAAAGATTTGAGTGATATTTATAAAATTGAAGTAGTAAAAAAAGATAAGGGATTTTTCATAATTTTAGCTGAAAACAGTTGACTTGTTGCTAAGATTGTGTTAATAATATAAATTGGCAACGTGTTATTTTTGAAGTAACATTTGTACGAAAAATTGTGTATAGGGGTGAAGATGAGTGGCATATAAAATAGTAAAATATGGAAAACATCATGAAAGAAGAAATTATTCAAAAATAAGAAATACTTATGAATTAAAAGATTTATTAGAAATTCAAAAGAAATCATATGATTGGTTTATTACTACAGGAATCAAAGAGGTATTTGATGATTTATTTCCTGTGGAAAATTTTTCTGGTACTTTATCTTTAGAGTTTGGTGATTATCATTTCGATAGTCCAAGATATACTATCAAAGAAAGTAAAGATAGAGAAACAACTTTTGCATCTCCTTTGAAAGTTGATGTTCGTTTATTTAATAGGGAAACTGGTGAAGTAAAAGAACAAGAAATTTTTATGGGTGACATGCCTACTATGACTGATAGTGGTACTTTTGTAATTAATGGTGCGGAGCGTGTTATTGTATCACAATTAGTCCGTAGTCCAAGCGTTTATTATAATAGAGAGATAGACAAAAATGGTCGTGAATTGATTACATCTCAAATCATTCCTACACGCGGTACTTGGTTAGAATTTGAAACAGATGCTAGAGATGTTTTATATGTAAGAATTGATAGGACTAGAAAAGTAACACTTACTACTCTTTTACGTGCTTTTGGACTTTCTTCTGACGAAGAAATCTTAAAGATGTTTGGAGAAGATGATTACTTAAAAAATACTATTCAAAAGGATTCAACTAAGAATACAGATGAAGCCTTAATTGAAATATATGAAAAATTAAGACCAGGTGAACCTGCTACTCTTGATTCTTCTAAGAATCAAATTATTACTAGATTTTTTGATGAATTTCGTTATGACTTAGCTAAAGTAGGACGTTATAAATTCAATAGAAAATTAAATATACTAGATCGTTTGTTAAATCAAACATTAGCTGAAGATGTAAAAGTTAATGGTGAAGTTAAATTTAGTAAAGGAACTAAGATTAATAAAGACGTATTCCTAGAATTAAAGGATATTCTTGCTGACGGTTATGGGGTTAAAGAAGTAACAGTTAATGAAGACTTAGATACTTATAATAAGATTCAAGAAATTAAGATAGTTGATCCATCAGATAAGAAGAAAAACTTAACTGTTATTGGTAATGATCAAACATTAGAAGTTAAAAGATTAACTATTTCTGATGTATATGCTTCAGTATCTTACTACTTAAATTTATTACATGGTGTTGGTAACTTTGATGAAATAGATCATTTAGGAAATAGACGTATTCGTCAAGTAGGAGAACTTTTACAGAATCAATTCCGTATTGGTGTATCAAGAATGGAACGTGTTATTCGTGAGAGAATGACTACTCAAGAAATGGAAGAAGTAACTCCTAAGACATTAATTAATATTCGTCCAGTAACAGCTGCTATGAAAGAATTCTTTGGAAGCAGTCAGTTATCACAATTCATGGACCAAACTAACCCAGTTGCAGAGCTTACTAATAAAAGACGTTTATCAGCTTTAGGACCAGGTGGACTTTCTCGTGATAGAGCAGGTGTTGAGGTTCGTGACGTTAATGCTTCTCACTATGGTAGAATTTGTCCAATAGAGTCACCTGAAGGACCAAATATCGGACTTATTACTTCACTTGCAAGTTATGCTAAGATTGATGAATATGGATTTATAATGACTCCATATCGTAAAGTTGAAAATTGTAAGATAACAGAACATGTGGATTATTTAACAGCTGATGAAGAACAAGACTATATAATCAGTCAATCTACAGTAAATACAAATGAAGATAATGTAATTATAGATAAACAAGTATCTGCAAGATTCCGTGACGAGAATATTCTTGCTAAACCAGAACAAGTTGATTATATTGACGTATCACCACAACAAGTTGTATCTGTAACAACAAGTTGTATTCCATTCCTAGAACATGATGATGCTCATAGAGCCTTGATGGGAGCTAATATGCAACGTCAAGCTATGCCACTTTTAAAAACAGAAGCTCCTTATATTGGAACTGGTGTTGAACATATTGCAGCAAAAGACTCAGGAGTTTGTATTGTTGCTAAAGCAGATGGTATTGTTTCTTATGTAGACGCTAAAAAGATTAAAGTAAAAACTAAGAATGGTGAAGATACTTATTATTTGGCTAACTTCGAACTAGCAAACTCAGGAATTTGTAATCATCAACGTCCAATTGTTCAAGTTGGCGAAGAAGTAGAAGCTGGTAAAACAATTATTGCTGATGGTAATAGTACTGATATGGGTGAACTTGCTCTTGGTAAAAATGTTACAGTAGCATTTATGACATTTAATGGTTATAACTATGAGGATGCAGTAATATTAAATGAAAACTTAGTAAAAGATGATAAATATACATCACTTCACTTGGAAGACTATGAAATGCAATGTAGGGAAACTAAACTTGGACCAGAAGAGATTACAAGAGATATTCCAAATGTTAGTGAAGAAGCAAGAAAGAATCTTGATGAGAATGGTATTGTAGCTATTGGTACTGAAGTTAAAGAAGGAGATATTCTTGTTGGAAAAGTTACCCCAAAAGGAATGGCTGAATTAACTAGTGAAGAAAAATTGTTACATGCTATCTTTGGTGAAAAGACTCGTGAAGTTCGTGATACTTCATTAAGAGTTCCACATGGTGGAGATGGTATTGTTCATGATATTAAAATTTATTCAAGAAAAGATAATGACGAATTACCTGCTGGTGTTTCTAAAGTAATCAGAGTATATATTATTCAAAAGAGAAAGATTCAAGTAGGAGATAAGATGTCTGGACGTCATGGTAATAAAGGTGTTATTTCCCTTATTCTTCCACAAGAAGATATGCCATATTTACCAGATGGTCGTCCAGTTGATATTATGCTTAACCCTCAAGGTGTTCCATCTCGTATGAACTTAGGACAGATTCTAGAGTTACATATGGGAATGGCTGCTAAGAAGTTAGGTGAATATGTAGCTACTCCAGTATTTGATGGAGCTCACATTTCTGATATTGAAGAAATGATGGAAGAAGCTGGTATGGACAAAGATGGAAAAACAGTTCTATATGATGGACGTACTGGTGAACCATTTGATAATCGTATTTCTGTAGGTATCATGTATATGATTAAACTTCATCACATGGTTGATGATAAACTACATGCAAGAAGTACTGGACCTTACTCATTAGTTACCCAACAACCACTTGGTGGTAAAGCTCAGTTTGGTGGACAGCGTTTCGGTGAAATGGAGGTTTGGGCATTATATGCTTATGGTGCTGCTTATACATTACAAGAAATGATGACTGTAAAATCAGATGATGTAGTTGGTCGTGTTAAAGTATTTGAATCAATTGTCAAAGGACAAGAAATAAATGAAGCCGGTATTCCAGAATCATTTAGAGTATTAATGAAAGAATTCCAAGCTTTAGGACTTGATATTTCAATCATAAATGATGAAGGACAAGCTTTAGATTTAAAGGAAATAGAAGAAGCTGAGGAGAAAGCTGAAGCAGAAGAACTTGATAGAGTAACAAGAGAAGCTATAGAAGATAATACCAGAGATATGGTAAAAGAAATTAAAGAAGAAATCATTGAAGATGATGAAGATGATAGTGATTTAATGGAAGGGGATGACGAAGATGATGGAAGTAAATAGATTCGATGGAATTAAGATTGGAATTGCATCTCCAGAAAAGATAAGAGAATGGTCACATGGTGAAGTTAAAAAGCCTGAGACTATCAATTATCGTACTTTAAGACCAGAACGTGATGGACTTTTCTGTGAAAAGATTTTTGGACCTACTAAGGACTTTGAATGTGCTTGTGGAAAATATAAACGTGTTCGTTATAAAAATATTGTTTGTGACCGTTGTGGAGTTGAAGTTACAAAGGCTAAGGTAAGACGTGAGAGAATGGGACATATCGAACTAGCTAGTCCTGTTTCTCATATCTGGTTCTTTAAGGGTGTTCCATCTCGTATGGGATTAGTACTAGATATGAGTCCAAGAGACTTAGAGGAAGTATTATACTTTGTTAGTTATGTTGTAATTGATAAAGGTAATGCTCCACTTGAAAATAAACAAACATTATCTGAGAAAGAGTATCGTGCTTACTATGAAAAATATGGTAATGGTTTCAAAGTAGGTATGGGTGCTGAAGCTATCAAAGCTTTATTAAAGAAAGTAGACTTAGAACATGACATTAATGAAATTAATAAAGAACTTGAAACTGCTCAAGGGCAAAAGAGAGTTCGTTTATTAAAGAGATTAGATGTTTTAAATGCTTTCTATCAATCAGGACAAAAACCAGAGTGGATGATTTTAGACTGTATTCCAGTTATACCACCTGAGTTACGTCCAATGATTCAACTAGATGGTGGAAGATTTGCTACTAGTGATTTAAATGATTTATATCGTCGTGTTATTAACCGTAATAACCGTCTAAAGAAATTAATTGATTTAGGAGCTCCTGGAATCATTATTCAAAATGAAAAGAGAATGCTTCAAGAAGCAGTAGATGCCTTATTTGATAATGGTCGTCGTGGAAGAAGTGTTACAGGTGCAGGAAATCGTCCTTTGAAATCACTTTCTAGTATGTTAAAAGGTAAACAAGGACGTTTCCGTCAAAACTTATTAGGTAAACGTGTTGACTATTCTGGACGTTCAGTTATCGTTGTTGGACCATCTCTAAAGATGTATCAATGTGGTATTCCAAAGGAAATGGCTCTAGAGTTATTCAAGCCACATGTTATTAATGGGTTAGTAAGCAGAGATATTGCTCATAATATTAAAGCTGCTAAGAGATTGATTGAAAATCAAGATCCAGTAGTTTGGGATATTGTTGAAGATGTAATTAAAGAGCATCCTGTTTTATTAAACCGTGCTCCTACATTACACCGTTTAGGAATTCAAGCTTTCGAACCAGTTTTAGTTGGTGGTAAAGCAATTAGATTACATCCATTAGTATGTCCTGCTTTCAATGCTGACTTTGATGGTGACCAGATGGCTGTTCATGTACCATTATCAGAAGAAGCTCAAGCAGAAGCTAGATTACTAATGTTAGGTTCTAATAACATTCTTCACCCAAAAAGTGGTGATCCAATTGTTACACCAAGCCAGGATATGGTTTTAGGTAACTATTATATTACTATGGAAAAAGCTGGTGAGGATGGAGAAGGGCGTGTTTTCAAAGATTGCAATGAAGCTTTAATGGCTTATGAAAGACGTGAAATCACTCTTCATACTCGTATTGCTATACCAGTAGATTCATTTAAATATAAAATATTTACTGAATCACAAAAAGGTAAGTACTTAGTAACTACTACTGGCAAAATTAAATTCAATGAAATCTTACCAGATTCATTCCCATATATTAATGAACCAACTGATGAGAATATTCAAAATATTACTCCAAATAAGTATTTCTTACCACAAGGAGCTAATATTAAAGAAGAAATTAGTAAAATGGATTTAGTTAAACCATTTGCTAAAGGAACATTAGAAAAGATAATTGCTCAAGTATTTAAGCGTTATAAAACCACTGAAACTTCTGCAATGCTTGATAAAATGAAAGACTTAGGTTTCTATTATTCAACAATAGCAGGTATTACTGTTTCAATGGCAGATATTGCTACAAGTCGTCATAAACAAGACTTTGTTAATGAAGGACAAGCAATGGTTGATAAGATTAATAAACAATATTCTCGTGGTTTAATTACTGAAGAAGAACGTCATGAAAAAGTTATTGAAACTTGGTATGGAGTTAAAGATAAAGTTCAAGCTGAACTTGAAGATATTTCCAAAGAACAAATTGATAACCCAATCTTCATGATGATGCACTCTAAGGCTCGTGGTAACATTTCAAACTTTACTCAGGTTGCTGGTATGCGTGGTTTGATGCAGAAGCCAAATGGAGACCCAATTGAAATTCCCGTTCTTTCAAACTTTAAAGAAGGACTTTCAGTATCTGAATTCTTCTTATCTACTCACTCTGCTCGTAAAGGTGATGCCGATACAGCCTTAAAGACAGCCGATTCTGGTTACTTAACACGTCGTCTTGTTGATGTCAGTCAAGATATGATTGTACGTGAAGAAGATTGTGGAACTGAGCAAGGAGTTATAGCTCATGCCTTTATTAATGAAAAAACAGGTTCTGTTATTGAAAGTTTAAAAGATCGTATCGTTGGTCGTTATGCTAGTAAAAAAGTAATAAACCCTAATACAAAAGAAGTAATTATTGATCGTAATGAATTTATTACTGAAGCTCTTGCTGATAAAGTAGTAGCTGCTGGAATAGAAACTGTAGAAATTCGTACAATTTTAACATGTAATACTGAAAAAGGTGTATGTCAAAAATGTTATGGTAGAAACCTTGCAACAGGAAATTTAGTTGAAATTGGTGAAGCTATCGGTGTTATGGCTGCTCAATCAATTGGTGAGCCTGGTACACAGCTTACAATG
>ENA-ORND01002896-ORND01002896.1-human-gut-metagenome-genome-assembly--contig:-NODE-2896-length-10052-cov-3.821146_pt1 | contig 10052 bp, 6 predicted proteins | sample MGYA00242111_ERZ509014 | MGnify/ENA primary metagenome ERZ509014 (study PRJEB26280, sample SAMEA2338694) | human gut metagenome | biome: human gut; feature: human-associated habitat; material: faeces... | reverse complement strand
CATCCACACCACCGGAGAGCACTTTACCGGAAGCCGGCTGAACCGTATTGTAAGCACGAGCCAGACGTGTGATAGAGTCTAACAGGATCACGACATCATGTCCACATTCCACCATACGTTTAGCCTTATTCAATACGATTTCGGCAATTTTCACATGGCGTTCAGCCGGTTCGTCGAAAGTAGAAGCAATCACTTCGGCATCTACGCTACGGGCCATATCGGTCACCTCCTCCGGACGTTCGTCGATCAGCAGGATAATCATATACACTTCAGGATGGTTGGCTGCGATCGCATTGGCGATATCCTTCAACAGCATCGTCTTACCGGTCTTCGGCTGTGCCACGATCAGACCACGCTGCCCCTTGCCGATCGGCGAGAACAGATCTACTACACGTACGGCGATATTATCATATACTTTCGAAGACTTGCGGGCCGTCAACATGAATTTTTCGTCCGGGAAAAGCGGAGTCAGATGATCGAAAGGAACACGGTCACGGACTTCTTCAGGCGTACGGCCGTTGATCTTGTCCACTTTGACAAGCGGGAAATATTTTTCACCTTCCTTCGGAGGACGGATAGCCCCCTCCACCACGTCGCCGGTCTTCAGGCCGAACAGCTTGATCTGCGACTGCGATACGTAAATATCATCCGGGGAAGTCAGGTAGTTATAATCGGAAGAACGCAAGAAACCATATCCGTCAGGCATCATTTCCAGCACACCGACACCTGTCAGTATACCGTCAAACTCATACTGTTTTTCCTGCACAGCATTGTTATTATTGTTGTTGCGCTGGTTGTTATGATTATTCTGGTTGTTCTGTCTGTTGTTATTCTGGCGAGGATTGTTCTGCTGCTGGGCGGCTGCAGGTTGTTCTTCACGCGCTTTCGGTTCCGGTTTTGCAGGTGTGGAAGAGAATGGGAAAAGTTGATCGAGAACTGATTTGGTGTCCGGATGGCGGAATACCACACGTTTAGGTTCGTCTGCCGGAGTCGAAGCGGCAGGGGAGTTTCCACGACAGCCGGTTCTTCCGTTACTTCGGGAGCGATTTCGGCCGGAAGCTCTCCGTTATCCGATTCCACGACAACAGGAGGAAGCAACGGTTTCTCTACAGGCTTGTCAGTCTTCTTAACCACTTTCTTTGCTGCCGGTTTTACCGTTTCGGCAGGGACGTCGGCCGTAGCATCAGCTACCTGGACAAGAGTTTCGGATACAGGAGCATTGGCTGAAACCGGACTTTTGGAAACGGCTGCCTCTTCGTTTTTCTGGACAGGAACAACAGCCGCGGCCACTTTTTCTTTCTTGTCAATACGAGTCCGTCTTTTACGTTCGGGCTGTTCCGGAGCTTCCGGAGCGACCTCTTCTACCGAAGCTTCAACGGGTGTGGCGGGAGCAGCGACTTTCGTTTTGGCATCAGCTTTTGCGCCTTTCGGAGCCGCAGCTTTTGTTTTCTTAGCCTTAGTCTGCCTTTCTGCTTTCTTTGCTTCCTTTTCTTTCTCCTTTTCAGCCTGGATGCCGGCGTATGAAATGGCCTGTTCGTCAAGAATTCTGTATACAAGTTCCTCTTTCTTAAGGGAACTTACTTTTTTAATACCTAACTCTTCCGCTATACTTTGCAACTCAGGAAGGAGTTTTTCATTTAGTTCTAGAATGTTATATTTTTGCATAATGCGAAGTGAATAATAAAAACGACGTACTTACACGACCGGACACGGCACGCGTACAACGCAATCATTGTATCTTTTATAATTTGATAATTAATAATTTCATGTGAAAACCGGATTGTTGAGCTAATTTGAATCATTAGTAACACATCTGCGGAGTAAATCTTTGCAAATGTAATAATATTTTCAGTTACTCTCGCTTTTTGTCGGAAAAAAATTCACAACTAACACACTTTTAGTTGTTTTGTCCAGGCAAAAACGATTATCGGAACGTTCTCCTACAATCCAGATAACAGCGCCTCCGCTGCATAAAAGCCACGTCCGTTCCTTATCTAAACGGCTGAATTTATGATCCGAGAAATAATCGCTTAATTTCTTCCGCCCTTTCATGCCAAAAGGAATAAACCAATCTCCTTCTTTCCATGTACGCAGGGTAAGCGGAAAAGTCAGTTTGTCGTAATCGAAATAAGCGATATTTTTATCTTTCCGGATATGGAAATCTTCCTTAATAACAATCTTCTCGAAAGAAAGTTCGACAGGACCGGACCAAACTTTCTCGCCACCGGTCAGTGTATATTCACGGACCTCTTCTTTTACAAGGGGAGATAACAATAAATAGTCCCGATCTTTTATCAACCGGTGCGTAGAAGAGAAAAAGGTTTTGCCCGATTCTTTCGTCAGGGACAAATAAACATCCTCCGCCACCGGACGAGTAAAGCCATAGGTTTTGAGTAACTCGTATAAAATAGCATCGGGCGACGGGTAACGCATCAAGGCGGCAATCGAAAGGCGGTCCCCTTGCTCGACCACAGCATTCCTCGCCTCTTCCACCACATGCAGATAAACGGCTTCGGCTGCCGACAGATGTTCGGACGTACGGGCGATCGCATCCTTCACGGAAGGATTGATTTCCTCCAGAAGCGGAAGGACACGCAGGCGGATAAAATTGCGCGTATAAGCATCGGAAAGGTTGGTACTGTCGGTCACATACGTCAAACCGCGTCCGGCAAGCCACTCCAAGATATCCTCACGGCTCACGGCAAGCAAAGGGCGCACCACGAAACCGTTCCTCGGACGAATCCCGCTCATTCCCCTGATGCCGGTCCCACGTACCAGATTCATCAAAAGCGTTTCCACACTGTCGTCACGATGATGAGCCACAGCGACAGCCTGCGCCCCGGTTGCAGCCCGTTGCTCTTCGAACCAGCCATAGCGCAACTCGCGGGCAGCCATTTCAATGGAGAGATGCCGGTCGGCTGCATATTTCCGGGTATCGAAGTCCGTCATCAGGAAAGGGACATCCAGTTTTCGGGCATACTCCCTTACAAACTGTTCGTCACGCAGGGATTCGTCTCCCCGCAAATGAAAATTACAATGCGCCGCAATACAGGAATAGCCCGACTCCACCAAAATGGTGAGTAGGGCTATTGAATCTGCTCCGCCACTTACACCGACCAGAACCGGACGGTTTTCCGTAAGCAACCGATATTTCTCTATATATGCACGGACAACGTCGCGCATCCGATTATTCTTCTATGCCTGCCAATTCAGGGTCGATCATGATACGACCACAGTATTCGCAAACGATCACTTTCTTACGCAACTTGATATCCAACTGTTTCTGGGGCGGAATCTTGTTGAAACAACCACCGCAGGCACCACGCTGTACATATACGACAGCCAAGCCGTTACGTGCCCCCTTGCGGATACGTTTGAAAGCAGTCAAGAGGCGCGGTTCGATATTCGCTTCCAGTTTCTTTGCTTTTTCGCGCAGTTTCTCTTCGTCCTGCTTGGTTTCGGAAATGATCTGCTCCAGTTCGCCCTGCTTTTGAACCAAATCAGCCTTACGGCCTTCCAGTCTTTCGGACAGTTCGGCGATCTCTTCCTTCTTACGGTTGATCGCTTCACCGAATTCACGAATCTTCTTTTCAGAGAACTCGATTTCAAGTCCCTGGAATTCTATTTCTTTTGACAAGTTGTCGAACTCACGGTTGTTACGCACGTTATCCAACTGCGCTTTATATTTTTCAATCAGACCGGTTGACTCCGTAATCTTATGTTTCTGTTCTACAACAGCATTCTCAAAGTCTTTAATTTCTGACTGATAGTTCTGAAGACGTGTTTCCAGACCAGCGATCTCATCTTCCAGGTCCTGTACTTCCAAGGGAAGTTCGCCGCGAAGTGTCTTGATCTTATCAATTTCAGTCATCATCGTCTGAAGCTGATACAGCGTAGAAAGCTTTTCTTCAACTGTAATCTCTTTTTCAGCTGATTGTTTATCTGTAGCCATTCTATAAATATTTTACCGGGTTTGAATTAACATTCGAAAAATGTACCGCAAAGGTAGGGAATTTTTTCGATATTATGTTATAAAAGATATCTTTTGTACAGACTTCACTTTCATAATGACCAATAACCGCCAGCAGAATCCGGTCTTCCACATCGTAAAAGTCATTATATTTAGCCTCCCCCGTAATGAAAACGTCCGCACCGTAACTGATTGCGTCTTTGATCAGGAAAGCGCCGCTCCCCCCGCATAAAGCGACTTCGCGTATCGGCTTGCCGGTCAGGGCGGAATGCTTCACGCACCCCACCTGGAACAGTTCCTTGATCCGTTGCAGGAAGCCCAATTCACTCTCTTCTTCGGGCAACTCTCCGACTACCCCCGAACCGACCTGGTTCCAGGCATTATCCAAAGGATAGAAATCGAATACCGGTTCTTCATAAGGATGGACGGAAAGCAACGCACGCGTCACCGTCGACTTACGGAAAGCGGGCAATATCGTTTCGATACGGATTTCCGACTCCACATGCAACTCGCCTATTTCGCCACAGAACGGGTTCGTCCCTTCGCCGGCACGGAAAGTCCCGCTCCCCGGCAGGCTGAAGCTACAGGAATCATAGCCGCCTATCGCTCCGGCTCCCGCATTGAACAAGGTCGTCCTCACCAAATCGGCATAGGCCTCCGGCACGAAAGTGACCAGCTTCAGCAAAGCACCTTTCTGGGGGCTCAGGACACGGACATTTTCCAGCCCGATCAGTTCCGCCAGACGGAAGTTCACGCCTCCCGCCGCATTATCGAGATTGGTATGGGCGGCATAGATCACCAAGTCATACTTGCAGGCCTTCATCATGCACCGCTCGATATAGGTCGAACCGGTCAGGGATTTGAAGGCTTTAAAGGCCAAAGGATGATGAGAGACAATCAGATTACACCCCATCTCTATCGCCTCGTCCACCACCTCTCCGGTGACGTCGAGGCAAAGAAGCGCACCGGTAGCCGGCTGATTCACATCGCCTACCTGCACACCTGCATTGTCAAAGCTCTCCTGCAATGGCAACGGAGCGTATTGTTCGATTTCTTTCAGTATATCCTTAACCCTTAACATAATCAATAATTTATAAATAAATCAATTTGCCAATAGGCCAGTGAACCATTCACCAGCATACCGGCAAATCGACCTATCGGTATATTACTCCTTAATATCTACTTTCAGGCATAATTCTTCCAACTGCGAATCATCCAGTTGTCCGGGCGCATCCAGCATGACATCGCGACCGGAGTTGTTTTTCGGGAACGCGATACAGTCACGGATAGAATCGAGGCCGGCAAACAAAGAGACCCAACGGTCCAGACCGTAAGCCAGACCACCGTGAGGAGGCGCACCATATTTGAAGGCATTCATCAGGAAGCCGAAACGCTCCTGTGCCTTTTCTTCGGTGAAGCCCAGCAACTGGAACATCTTATCCTGCAACTTGCTGTCGTGGATACGGATGGAACCGCCACCCACTTCGACACCATTGATCACCATGTCGTATGCATTCGCACGGACGGCTCCCGTATCGCTGTCCAGCAAAGGAATATCTTCGGGTTTGGGAGAAGTAAACGGATGGTGCATTGCATAGAAGCGCTGGTCTTCTTCGCTCCACTCGAACAGCGGGAAGTCGATCACCCACAGGCAGGCGAACTTGTTCTTGTCACGCAAACCCAACTGACCGGCCACTTCCAGACGCAATTCGCAAAGTTGTTTGCGCGTCTTCATCGCATCGTCGCCGGAAAGGATCAGAATCAGGTCGCCCGGTTTTGCGCCGAAGGCCTCTTTCATCTGCTGCAATACTTCCTGGGTATAGAATTTATCCACGCTCGACTTCACATTGCCGTCTGCCTCCACACGGGCATATACCATGCCCTTTGCACCGATCTGCGGACGTTTCACAAACTCGGTCAGCGCATCCAGCTGCTTGCGCGTATAAGAAGCCGCCCCTTCCGCACAGATACCGCCGACATAAGCAGCATTATCGAATACGGAGAAACCGTGTCCCTTCATGATGTCCATCAGTTCGACGAACTTCATATCGAAACGCAGGTCCGGCTTGTCGCTTCCGTAATATTTCATGGCATCGTGCCAACTGATACGCGGGAAAGCTTCTTTTATATCGATGCCCCGGATCACCTTGAACAGATGCTTGGCCATTCCTTCGAAAATGTTCAGCACGTCTTCCTGTTCCACAAAGCTCATTTCGCAGTCGATCTGTGTAAATTCGGGCTGGCGGTCCGCACGCAGGTCTTCGTCACGGAAACATTTCACGATCTGGAAATAACGGTCGAAACCGGAAACCATCAACAACTGCTTCAACGTCTGCGGAGACTGAGGCAAAGCGTAGAACTGTCCGGGATTCATACGGGAAGGCACGACAAAGTCACGCGCCCCCTCAGGCGTCGAGTTTACCAGCACCGGAGTTTCGACTTCCAGGAATCCTTGCTTGTCCAGATAGTTACGCACCTCGAAAGCCATACGATGACGCAGTTCCAGGTTCTTGCGGACGGCGTTGCGGCGCAAATCCAGATAACGGTATTTCATACGCAGGTCGTCCCCCCCGTCCGTATCGTCTTCAATCGTGAAAGGAGGAGTCACGGCAGCATTCAGGACATTCAGTTCCGAAACGATGATTTCGATCTCACCGGTAGGGATATTCGGGTTTTTGCTGGAACGTTCGCGAACGGTTCCCGTCACCTGGATAACATATTCGCGTCCCAGCTTATTTGCTTTCTCACAAAGAGCGGCATCCACTTCCTGGTTAAACACCAATTGCGTAATACCGTAACGGTCGCGGATATCCACGAACGTCATGCCACCCATCTTACGGGTTTTCTGTACCCAGCCGGCCAGCGTAATCACCAAGCCTTCATCGGCAAGGCGCAGGTCGCCACATGTTCTTGTTCTATACATTATATAATATGGATTAAACTGTTTTTCTTTTTTACGTGTGCAAAGATAATAATTTATAGGTCTCAAGAATATTTGAAATGGCATTTAAACGTTGAAAAGTCGTTTCTAATTTTCTTGAAGCCATTTTTCAATGGTGAAACCCATCTCCATTTTTCTTGAAACGGTTTTTCACCATTAAAAAGGCACTTCAAGAAATATTGAAACGGAGATTCAATAGTGAAAAACGGCTTCAAGAAAATTTGAAACCGTTTTTCAACGTTTAAATGCCATTTCAAATAAAATTGAGAGGGGAAATCAATGCTTGTTTTCCAGCGTGAAGCGCAATGTCCCGGCATTCACCAGTTCGTCTTGCGAAATCGTATACCCTTTCAGCTTCTTCCCGCCGGCTGTCACCTCTTTGATATAAATATCTTCCGGGGTTTTGCGGGCGGACTCGATCACCAATTCGCCTTTCGGATAGAACTTCTCGTCCAGCCGGATCGTCACCTTGTTGAAGGTCGGAGAAGTCACAACATAATCCAGGTCACCGGGACAGGCCGGATAGAATCCCATCATCGAGAAGATCGCCCAGGTAGACATCGTACCCGTATCGTCGTTACCCGGAAGCCCGTTCGGGGCATTGTGATAATATTTGCCCAACAGTTCGCAGACCAGCTTCTGCGTACGCCAAGCCTCTCCCTTGAAATAGCTGAAGAGGTACGGATAGGCGATATCCGGCTCGTTTGCCATATCGTAGTACCCTTTGTCGAAGACCATCTGCAACTTATCGACAAACTTCTTCTGACCGCCCATCAGTTTGGCAAGGCCTTTGATGTCATGGGGGACATAGAACGTGTAGTTCCAGGCGTTTCCTTCATGGAAACCGGGGCTCGGCTCGAAGTTCTCCCCCTGTTTCGGATCGAAAGGGGAATAGAACGTGCCGTCGGGCAGGATGGGACGAAGCGTACCGAACTCCTTGCAATAGTAATGCTTATACCCCATAGCCCGCTCACGAAACAGCTTAGCGTCTTCCTTCTTTCCCAACGCATCTGCCAACAACGAGAGATTCCAGTCGGCGATATAATATTCCAAGGCATGCGAAACCGAATTATCATACTGTTCGCGCAAGGGGACGTAGCCTTTGCTCATATAGTCGTTATTGTCCGGGCGGAGCAGGTTGAACTCTCCGGGAGTAGTAGCGCCCTTGCACATCCCTTCGTAGGCAGTCTCGATATCGTAATCGCGCAAACCGCGCATATAAGCATCCACGATATAAGGGATAGACGGATCGCCTTCCATCGTCAGTGTCTCGCGTCCGTACAGTTCCCACTTCGGAAGCCATCCGCTTTCCTTGTACATGTCGATCATGGTGCGGATGATGTCGAGCTGTTTTTCGGGATAGAGCAATGTCATCAATGTGCTGACATTGCGGTAGGTGTCCCAGAGCGAAAAGACCGTATAGCGGTTTCCGGTAGTATGGCCGACTTTCAGGCTTTCCATCATCGGATATTCGCCATTCACGTCCTGGATGATGTTCGGATGGATCAGCAGGTGGTATATGGCGGTATAGAAAATCGTCTTATCGTCGTTCGTCCCGCCTTCCACCATCACACGCGACAGATCGTCGTTCCACATCTTGCCGGCTGCCGCACGCACTTTGTCGAAATTGAAATCCGGCTGTTCGGTGTTCATATTCAGGCGGGCATTTTCGATGCTGACAAACGAGACACCCATCTTTACTTCGATCACTTCGTCTTCTTCGGTATCATACTTGAACCAGACGCCGATGTCGTCACCGCTCATCTCACGGTCATACTTCGTGTACAATTTATATTTGCCGGAATAGGCATCCCATTCGGCTTCCACTCCCTTCATCTCGCGTTGTTTCTTCCAGTAGCCGGCCTGCTTGGGGGCTTTGCTGAGCTTCATCACGAAATAGATCGGGAAAACAGCCTGCGGGTTATAGCAGAACGTACCGAGCAGCTTGCTTCCCTCTATCTCCGTATCGCTCACCATACGAACGGTCGCACCGGTTTCATTCGTCAGCCCCTCACCCAAATTCAAGAGGATATTCCCCTGCCCTTTCGGGAAAGTAAAACGTGTCAGGCCGGTACGCATGGAGGCGGTAGCTTCCGTCTTGATGTCATATTTCGTCAGGATATTACTGTAATAGCCGGGATGGGCCACCTCGTTCTTGTATTCGCTGCCGTATGCGTGATAATCCACATTCAGCTCCCCGGAGGTAGGCATCAACAACAGGCTTCCCATCTCCGGACAACCGACACCGCTCAGATTGACGTGCGCATAACCGGTGAAGAAATTATTATCCGCCGAATAAGGCGTGGACCACCACTGGCTGTCCTTATCAAACTTATTACTTTTCGACCCCATCACATTGAAGGGGGTAACACTCATCATTCCCTGGGGGCAAATCGCACCGGGATTGGTCGTCCCGTAGTTGCTTGTCCCGATAAACGGATTCACATAATCTACCGGCTGTTGCGCGGAAACCAGCAAAGAACAGCAACCCAATAAAAAAGAAAACAACACCATCTTCATAACACCAACTCTTATTTTTTAATTCTTAATTCTTAATTTTTAATTCACCAAACAACGATCTCATCCGCAAAAATAAAACCGGGATTCGCCCTCGGCGCTTTCAAACGGATATAACGGGTTTTCCAGTTACCGTCGAACGTATATTCTTGGAACAGGAGGTCCGGATCATCAGCCGGAACCGTTGTCGGAACAATCCCGCGGGAAATAAAGTTTTCACCATCTTCCGAAGTCAACAACTCCACTTGTCCGGGCTGGAACACCCCCGGACCGATCAATTGCATGAAACGAATGGACACTTTATGGATATCCGTATCCTCTTCCATATCGATCACACAGTCCAGGTCATCCAAATAACCTTGCCAACGTCCGTCCAGATAAGTCAGACCGCCCCGATAGCCGTCCAACAGGGCGTTCGTTCCTCCGGCCATATAGCCTTCGTAGAGCTTACTATTATAATGTATAGGCTTATTGATGGCCCGATGATAATCCACTTTCTTTTCCGTCGGTGTCCCCTGAAGCACACCGTCCCGGAAAATAGCGGCTTTGATATGGGCGGAATCTTGCACGGTTATCGGCCCGGCATAAAGGGCGGAAGATGCCACCGGAACGGAACCGTCCGTC
>ENA-ORND01002890-ORND01002890.1-human-gut-metagenome-genome-assembly--contig:-NODE-2890-length-10065-cov-2.924376_pt1 | contig 10065 bp, 9 predicted proteins | sample MGYA00242111_ERZ509014 | MGnify/ENA primary metagenome ERZ509014 (study PRJEB26280, sample SAMEA2338694) | human gut metagenome | biome: human gut; feature: human-associated habitat; material: faeces... | reverse complement strand
CTTGTCAACAAGTTTTTTACATTTTTTCAACATTTTTTTCAACTGTCCCTTTAGCAAGCTGCTGCGGCAAGTGCCGCAAAGCCAACATGGGACAGTCCGTCTCCGATCATAGAATATCTCTTAAGTACCATGCTTACGCCAAGAAGCGAGGCACACAACGACACCAGAAGGCCTACCGTAATTGCCCTTACCATAAACTGGTAATTAAACATATCCGCAAATATTTCCATATCTATCAAACCTCTTTTCTCTGTGCAAAACGCATGCCGTCTTCACTGTGCATAAATTCATCCTTCGTACCGTAGAAAATCTTATCGTGGGATAAATGAAGTATGTGTGAGGCATATTTAAGTGTCGCCTCTGTATCATGTGATACCATTATTACCGTTATTCCCATCTTTTTGTTAATCTGTTCAATCAGATCATACAGTTCCTGCGTTGCCACAGGATCCAGTCCCGCAACCGGCTCATCTAACAATATCAGCCTTTTGGTCGCGCACATAGCTCTCGCAAGCAGAACTCTCTGTTTCTGTCCGCCGGACAGATCATGAAAGCATTTATTTTTAAGATTTTCTATGCCCATAAGACGCAATTTATCCATTACATCCGCCTTATCCCTGCGGCCAAAAAAAGGCTTCATTCCAAGGCTGTTAAGTCTTCCGCTTATGACAACTTCATACACACTGGCGGGAAAATCTTTCTGAGCATCCGTCTGCTGCGGCATATAACCTATCTCGGTTCTTTTAAGATTATCCCCGGTTTCAATTGTGCCCTTCATAGGCTTCTTAAGTCCAAGAATAGTCTTGATCAATGTGCTTTTGCCTGCCCCGTTTTCTCCGACAATGCACAGGTATTCTCCGCCGTTCAGGCTGAAATTAAGATCTTTCAGTATTGTTCTGCCTTCATATCCAAGGCTTATATTATCGCATTTTATAAGTGCCATCAGTTAAGCGCCTCCTTAAGTGCCTCTGCATTCTCATACATCAGTGAGAGATATGTTTCTCCTGCTTCAAACTGGTCCTTTGAAATATTATGACCACTGTAAAAAGTCCTGACCACTGCTCCGGTATCGTCTGCAATCGTCTGTGCCATATTGGGACTGCTAAGTTCCATCTTGAATATTACCGGAATATTCTGCTCCCTTACCTTGTCTTCGAGAAAAGCAATTGTTGCCGCACTTGCTTCATTTTCCTGTGAGCATCCCGGAAATGCGGCATAATATTTTAATCCGTATTCCTCAATAAAATATCTCACCGGAAATCTGTCACCAAACACAATTGTATCACGCGGCGACTCAGTGACAATCTGCCTGATATATTCATCAAGTTTATCGAGTTCTTTTATATATTTGCTGCAGTTAGCTGCATAAGTATCTGCGTTGTCCGGATCTTCATCTTCTAAAACCGACGCAATTTTCCCACATATCTGCCCTGCATTTGCAGGAGAAGTCCACACATGTTCATCCCATTCATCATGTTCATCACCGTGTTCATCTCCATGTTCATGTTCATGTTCTTCATGCGCATCCATTCCTTCAACAGTTTCTTCTTCATACCGGTCATCAACACAATCCAGGAGCTTAATGGTACGCATTTTACCCGAATCTATAGAGTCCAGGATATTGTCTATCCATGCGTCATTTTCTCCGCCAACATATATAAAAATATCACAATTCTGTATTTCAATTATATCCCTGGGTGTCGGTTCATATGAATGTGCCTCCGCGCCCGGCTTAAGAAGCATTGATAAATCCACATTATCTCCGGCTATCTGTCTTACAAAATCATATCCCGCAAAAATAGTGGTTATTACCTTCAGTTTCCCGTTATCCGCATCGTTATTACTTCTTATTCCGGCGCATCCCGTCAAAAATGCAGTCAGTACAAATATCATCAGAAGTGCAGTAACTCTCTTAATTTTCATGATTATTCACTGTCCTTCCGACATTCAGAGCAGACTCCGTACAGCACTGATGATTCGCACTGAAGTTCAAATCCATGATGTTCCATAATGTGTCCCTTGATTTCATTCATGAATCCACAATCGAGATGAATTATCCTGCCGCATTTCACACAATGCAGATGCAGATGTTCTTTACAGTTATGCTCGACTCCGCCGCCTATATACTGAAAAGAAGACATCTCACCCTTTCTGGCAACATACTTCATAACTTCTCCGCTTGTACTTAATTTATTGAGAAATCTGTATATTGTTGATGAATTTACTTCAATTCCTTCACTTACAAGATACCTGTCAATATCCGCAACCGTAACCAGCTTATCATTATTGTCTGCAAGATATTTCATTATTTTCGTGTGACTTATAGTTGAATATTCTTTCGCCATAATTGCACCTTCTGTTCTTATACGCAAAATGCAAACAGACTGCTTTTGCAATCTGTTTGCATTTTATATTAGTACATATCGGCCGTTTTGTCAATAGCTTATTTACGCCTGTCATGTCCTGCTATCTTATAATATTCCGCTTTATCCTTGTACATAAGTGCTTCAGCGTCACTGATGATTTTTTCCATGTTATTATCTGAATTCTCACGCCACACATTGCCTATTGCAATTTCAACATTATTCTTACGCATGGCATCTTTTAGCAGACCAACTTTATTATTAAAATCTTCCTGTAAGATTCCATAACAGATAGCAAGCATCTCATCTCCGCCTATTCTGAACATACCGTAACCTTCAAAAACACTGCGGATGGCATCTGCTGCCCTTATTATCAAAGCATCACCCTGTGAATGTCCATAATTGTCATTAACGCGCTTAAGTCCTGTTATGTCACAATACACAACTCCGATACTCTTGTTCCCGTTGTTGTTGACAATATACGTATTCATCGCATATCTGTTGCCAAGTCTGGTAAGTGAATCCGTAAAGCTCAACGTCTTAAGCTGACTTAACAGGTTGCGTCGTTTCATTGATGACACAATAAAGTGTCCCATGATTTGAAGCATATTGGATGTGTAATCCAATGCATCAACCGGCGGATTATCCACACCGTAAAAACCCACTATTTTCTTCTCATCATAAAGCGGCACAACTACGAGTGAGCTGATATTCTGGCGTTTAAGATTATCATACTGCATCGGATCGCTGTCCTTGATATCTTCAAGGTTCCTGATCACAATGTTCTTATCTTCCCTGAAATCTCTATACCAGTTAGCACATAGTTCAGGTGGAAGGTCCTGAAGATTATCAATTTCCGGCATTACGCCGTTAGCAACCCATTCGTATGTATTATCATCCCTACCATGTGCATTTCTTTCAAAAATATATGTACGTTGACCGTTAAGGGCCTTGCCGAGATACTCAAGTTCAATCTGGATTGATCTGTCGGGTGAATCCTCCTGTAATGCCACCCTTAATCCTTCATTAACCAAAGCCTCCATATTACGGTAACTTACGAATTTATCACCCTGACGGTCAGCACCGACACCGATTGCAATTTCAAGGCGGTACCGTTTTCCGTTATCAACGACAAGCGTATCCTTGAGGGCAAAATACTTGTCAAAAATGGGATTATAATAATTCCATTCTCTAAAACTGCCCTCTCTGAGCTTGTCATTATTGCATATTACACATGGTACCGAACAATTCTGTATAATCTCGTGGCATTTTTTGCCGGAAAGCTCTTCACACGACTTAAATCCACAAAGCTTCCTGAGTTTCTTATTCATATATACAAGTTCGTATGTGTCCGGATCCGATACATATACACACTCATTCATATTTTCAAAAAAATCCCATATATGCTGCATTTTATTATCTCCTATACACAAGGGAACTAATCGTTTCTGTCAGTTCCCCAAAGTCCTTGCCTCTTCAGTTCCAGATATTGCGCGTATGCCTTCTCAAGCATCTGTTTCTCATTGGCAAACCTGAGAAGATGATACGCCTCGTGATACTTATAATATCCCGAATCCTCAAAATATTCCTCTCTCTGCGGCTTGCTGTAATAACTGTCTGCCATCATAGATACCAGTGAACCTCCTTATCCACTACATCATTCGGCACGCTGAAAGAATATCTGCTCTTACCTATATATTTAATAATAGAGGGGGTAACACCGGTCTCTTCACGAACTTCACGTAGCGCTGTCTCCTTGTAATCCTCTCCTTCTTCCATAGTTCCCTTTGGAAGAACCCATCCTTCATACTTATTCCTGTAATTCTTATACAGAAGAAGTATTTTACCTCGAAAAATTACCACACCCCCACAGCTTGTTGCTTCTATCATTGCAAACCCTCCTGTTTGGTGTGTCCTCATATAGACTTTAAAATAAGTATACATCCTTAATACGAATATATCAAACTTTTTTTATCTTGAGTAATAATAGTCATATATTTTCTTAGCCGCCTCTGCGCCACTTTGTGTTCTCTGCGGACCGCCCTCTATAAGCACCGTTACGGATATTTTGGCATCATCCGCCGGAGAAAAACTTGTAAAAAATGAATGTTCATACCCTTGTGTTCCGTACTGTGCCGTACCCGATTTGCCGGCAACCGTATATGATATATCCTTAAAAAGCCAGTTAAAACTGGTAGTGACCACAGCTCCCATATCTTCCTGAAGAATAGCTGCCTCATCAGCGGTAAGAAGTTTCCCATATTCCTCACCCTTGAATGTCTTGACGGTAAGTCCGTTAACGCTTTCGACTTTCTGCATAACATAAGGTGTCATAAGCATACCGTCATTGGCAACCGCACTCGTAATAAGAGCAAGATGCATAGGCGTTATAAGTGTTTCTCCCTGTCCGAAAGCAGTCTGTGCAATATCCCAGTCGCTGCTGGTATCTTTTAACACAAACTGGCTCTTATTATATTCCATAGGAACCGGAAGCTCCGAATTAAACAATAGATCTTTTGCAGTCTGGGCATAGCTGCCAATATTAAGTGTCAGTCCCATATTTATAAAAGAAGTATTACACGAGTTGGCAAAGGACATTTTCGTATCCTGAACACCATGCACAGTTCCATGTGAACAGCTTATGGATTTGCCCGAAACATCTATGCTGCCTTTACATTCATAAGAATAATCCTTATAATTATCCGGATTTTCCCGCAGATATTCAAGCAGTGTCACTATCTTAAAAGTAGAACCCGGCGGATACAATCCTTGCGTTGCCCTGTTAATAAGCACAGAATCACTGCCATCCGCGGTCACGCTGCTCCAGTCGGCAGCTATTGTGTTCGGGTTAAAATCCGGTTTACTTACCATGGCAAGGATTTTACCTGTTGACGGCTCCGTAATAATGACTGCGCCCCTGTCGCTTCCAAGAGCATCATAAGCCGCCTGCTGTAATCCCGAGTCAAGGGTTGTTATAAGATTATCGCCATGATTTTTCTCTCCGGACAGATCATTGGCTATCTGTTCAAAAAGATTCTGATTGCTCGTCAGCATATAATAACCCGCTGACGCCTCAAGTCCATATCCTCCGTTATTGATGTATCCCGTCACATGCGCAAAAAGATTATTATACGGATAATATCTTACATTTTTACCATTCTCGTCTTCAACCGTAGTTGCTATTATGTTTCCATCCGCACTTATTATTGAACCACGCTCTATTTTCTCTGCAAGTATGCTCTGGCGCTTATTATATGAGCTATTGATTACATCATCGGCTTTCACGACCTGAAAGTATATCATATAGCCTATCAGCCCCAGAAAAACCGCCAGGAATATATATGTTGAGACAAGAATTCCGGTATTGGCCGGATTATGCTTTTTTCTGTTCTTTGGATTCTGCTTCATCACCTTCATTCTCCTTTACAAGAATAAATACTGCCTGGACAATCGCGAACATAAGTATCGAACACAGGATTGAACTTCCGCCGTAACTCACAAACGGAAGTGTGACTCCGGTCGACGGTATAAATTTCGTGACTCCGCCGATTGTCAGGAAACACTGGAATATATACATAGTCGAAAATCCGACTGCTACAAGCTTATAAAAAATATCACGGCTTCTTGTCGCCACACGCATCATTGACATATAACTGCCAAAACATATCAGGATTACGCATATAGCAAATATCATACCAAATTCTTCCGACATCGCAGCGAACACAAAATCCTTAACAGCTACGGGAATTGTATTCGGAAGTCCCTGATAAAGCCCCATTCCGAACAATCCGCCCGTTCCTATCGCAAAAAGTGACTGTGTAATCTGGTATCCGCCTTTATCGATAATGCTCCACGGATCCCTCCATGCATACACTCTTGTACGTACATGTGAGAAGACTTTATATGCAAACACCGCTGCACCGCATCCGGTCAGAAGACCGGCAATAAGATATCGTATTTTACCAGTTCCGACGTACAGCATAACAATGTATACAACGAAGAATATCAATGCAGTTCCAAGGTCGTTCGACGCAACAAGAACAAGGACATGAAACGCTGCAATGGCTGCAGAAGCAACAACCTTGCCGAATGTTCTCGCTCTCCATAACATTGCTGCGACAAAAAGGACATATATTAACTTAACAAATTCCGAAGGCTGGAATGAAAAACCGGCAATATCGACGGAAATCTGCGCACCCCATGTGGTTTTTCCGAGCACAAGCGTTATGCCAAGCATTAAAATTCCTATAACCGCAAAAAGATATTTCATCTTCACGATGGTATGCCTCTTCCTCATGAAACGCGGGACAAAGAAACCTATGACCGTTCCGATAAGGACAATAACAAACTGTTTGAAAGCACTTGACGGAGCAAGCCTCTCAACCATAACAAATCCGAGCATCATAAGCATTGACATATTATTGACAATCTGTATTGAACAATCCGGATAAATCAATCTGTACAAAACTATAAAAAGGATCAGGTATACAAATTCCAGCAAAAAGAACACCAATGTGTTTACCGACCATTTATAATACATACATGTCACAGAACATATTGTGAATATCACAAACATGATCACGTTCTGGACAACCGCCCTTTTCTTTAATTTGTCCGCATCCTTAACCCGCATCATAAGGAAGCCGAACAATGTATAAAACAACATTAAAAATATCAAAATGTATTTGGATAGATTAATAAGTATTGTTGCCATATCACTCTACTCCTTTGGTAAAATGTCCTCTGGTAAAGCTGCCTTTTGCCGGTGCTTCCGCCTTTACTTCCTGTATGATCCGGCGTACGTCATTTGCATTTTCGCTGCAAAACGCACAGCTTATATGTAAAGGATCAATATCTTCTATCTCCGCTGACCGGTCTGCAATATACATCGGCACACTATTATATATAATATTATAGCAATGCCTGCAGCATGCAAGATAAGTAAGATTTGCGTTTTTGCGATCCTTAAAAGTGCCAAATTCCGGATTCGGTCCATGACAGGACGTATAATTACAGTCTATGCATCCCGCACTTACCATAAGCGGTATTCTTAAGTACACCATAAGTTCGGCATCCGGAATATTAATATGCTTTATCTCTCCCCTGTTAAGTTCTATCGGAATCGTTATCTCATCAAATCCGTTGTCTAACAGAACTTCTGCAGCGATATTGTTAAATGCATATACTGTATAATCAGCTACATATTTGCAGTCCAATCCGTGTCCGCGTAAAAAAACGTATTCCGCTATATTTCTTATAAGAAATCCATCTGCCGAAAGAGCTTTAAGCCTGTCAATATATTCCTCTTCAAAATAACCGTTGTAACCCTTTCTGAACACTCTCGGAGCCGCCATAAAAAACTCCGTTTTCGCAGCCGCACAAGCCTTCCTGATACGCAATATCTGATCCATATCCATAATCTCACTCTCGATATAAATCCTGTCGGCCTTACATTCGATGGCTGCCTCGGCCTGTTCATAGGTCATCACGCGCGCTGACAAAAATCTTCTGTCGTGTGCTTTGCTTTTTCTCCCTGTATACTCTGTCGCACGCGCCGGTGCCACACGCTTATATAAAGATGTTATTTCTCCGGTAAGTGCCTCTGCTCCCGCACGTCTGAGTTCATTCAGGCTTTTGTTCGGTATAAATATGTTGTCCTGCATATCCACATCAGCGTTAGCTGCGCGATAACATGTATTACCGAATCTGGATATCTGCTTCTTAATGTCTTCAAGGCTCATTGGCCTGTTGGATGCAGTCTGCACAATATCACCGCTTACCGAGACGGAAACATCCCCGGTCGAAAGTTTCATTACTGCCGGGCGGCCTGGTTCAAGTTCCAGCCCGATATTAATATCTTTCCTGATATCTTCAAAATCAGCTGCCGCACCATTGCTGCCCTGGCTTCTTTTCATCCCGGCAATCATCTCCCGGCCGTTATGACGTACATAATATCCGTTCGTCATTCCTCCCCTGTCAAAAAGATTGTTAAGATAATCTATGTCCTCACGTCTGACTCTGTAATGTTCTCTGTTATTAATGCATTCATCGACGTAATGCCTGTACACGCCCGTCACGCCTGCCGCATATGATGCACTCTTCATTCTGCCCTCTATCTTAAGCGAATATACTCCTGCATCAAGAATATCCGGAAGTATATCAAGAGTACATAAATCCCTGAGACTTAACAGAGGAGCTTTGATTTTATTCTTCTCATATTCAAGCCTGCATGTTCCGGCGCACCTGCCGCGGTTGCCACTTCTTCCTCCAAGGAAGCTGCTCATAAAACACTGTCCCGAATATGCATAACACAAAGCGCCGTGCACAAAACACTCAATTTCCATCGGAGTGTCCTTGCCCACGGTATCGGCATGTTCTCTTAATCTTCTTATGTCACCAAGACTCAATTCCCTGGCCGGAACAATTCTCGTAACATTATAACGGCTTAAGAAATCAATATATTCCGGTTCTGTGATAGTCATCTGGGTACTGGCATGAATGTCCAGTCCCGGAAAATTATCATTAATAAACTTCATAACCCCGTAATCCTGAACAATAACAGCGTCCAGTCCCGCCTCATATAAAGGCAGGATATACTCATACAAACCGTCCTCTATCTCCCTGTTCTTAAGCAGTGTATTAACGGTAAGATAAACCTTCCTGTCAAATATATGGGCATAATCTATAGCCCTTAAAAGTTCTTCATTATTAAGATTACCGGCATAAGCCCTCGCTCCGAACTGCGTTCCGCCCAGATAAACCGCATCTGCACCGGCATTGACCACCGCTTTGAAAATATCGTAACTTCCCGCAGGTGCAAGTACTTCTGCCATTAAATTCTTATTACTCATATTAAAATACTCTATTTATCAGCATTATTAAGTTCTGTTTCAAGCCTTACGATTGTTCTCTGATTCTCAACAATCTCCGCCTTAAGTTTCTCAATTTCCTGATTGGCAGCGTCAAGCTTAATCTGCTTGGAGATACCGTCATGTTTAAGGTTATATATCTGCTTATCCTTATCGCTCATGTCCGATTCTTTCTCATCTGCTGCTTTCTTAGCCTTAAAATAATCATCAGCTATGTTAAGTTCTATCATAACGGCCTGCATATCAGGCGTCTGACGTCTGTATACATCGGATTTCCTGAAATCGGAAATCTTGCCGTTAATGTATGCGGCAACCTTCTGAAGATATTCCTCGCTCTCATAGCCGCTTAATGTGTATGTTCTGTTTCCTATTGTTACTTCCGTTTCATTCTTGGCCGACAATGTATTTTCTCCTTCTCTTATGGATAATATATATGTAAAATTGTACCACACAAACCGCATTATGTCAAAAGGGTGTCAGCCGGTACATTGACGAAATACCGCTATTGAATTATCTTTGATTTTTGCTTATAATATTGAATGTTTGCGGGGTTACCCGGATTGGAGATTATAATATGACAATTGAACTTAATATGTACCAGACTCTGGCGATGGCTGTCATTGTCCTTGTTTTTGGTACTTTCCTTAAATATAGAATTAAATTTCTTGAGAAATTCTGTATACCGTCCCCGGTTATAGGCGGGATTATATTCGCTATACTTACATGTGTGTGCTATAGCACCGGTATTGCAACCTTTGTATTTGATGATACCCTTCGTGAAGTATGCATGGTATTTTTCTTCACATCGGTAGGATTTCAGGCTAACCTTAAGG
>ENA-ORND01002889-ORND01002889.1-human-gut-metagenome-genome-assembly--contig:-NODE-2889-length-10067-cov-3.685278_pt1 | contig 10067 bp, 9 predicted proteins | sample MGYA00242111_ERZ509014 | MGnify/ENA primary metagenome ERZ509014 (study PRJEB26280, sample SAMEA2338694) | human gut metagenome | biome: human gut; feature: human-associated habitat; material: faeces... | reverse complement strand
CCGGCACCCAGAGCGTGAAGGTCGCCGTTTACGATGAGACGTTGACGCCCCTGGCGCAGGCAACGGCCGCGACAACCCTGCACTACCCGCATCCGGGCTGGGTACAGATGGATCCCGATGAGTTTCTCAGCATCACACTTACCTGCATGAAGCGCTGCACGGATGAAATCCGCGGCAAAGGCTACGACCCCGCCGACATCCGCGCCGTGATGGGTGACGGCATCATCTGCGGTATCTGCGGCGTAAACGCTGAAGGCGACGCCGTGACCCCCTACATCAATTACCTTGACAGCCGCACGCAGGCTGACGCCGATGCCATCAACGCCAAAAACCTCGACATTTGGGGCAAAGAGACCGGCAACCCGGAAGCCAACTGCATGTTCCCCGCGCTTTTTGCCCGGTGGTTTATCAAAAACTCCCGCAAGTTCCGGGAAAAGGGCGTGAAGTTTGTGCACAACGCCCCGTATATCCTCATGCATCTGGCGGGCCTCAAGGGCAAAGACGCCTTTATCGACTGGGGCGCAATGTCGGGCTGGGGCTTAGGCTACAAAGTCGAGGAAAAATGCTGGAGCGACGAGCAGCTCGCAATCCTCGGGATTGACAAGCGCTTTATGCCCGCCGTCAAAAAGCCCTGGGATGTTGTGGGCACGGTCACCCAAGACATTGCCAGGGTGACGGGCCTTGCGGCGGGGACTCCCGTGTGCGCGGGGGCCGGTGACACCATGCAGTCGATGCTCGGCGCCGGCGTTTTTGAAGCCAATCAGGGCGTGGATGTTGCGGGCACCTGCGCCATGTTCTGCGTTTCTACCAAAGGCATTGTCCCGGAACTTTCTAAAAAAGGCAGCGGCCTCATTTTTAATTCCGGGTCGCTGCCGGACACCTACTTTTACTGGGGCTTTATCCGCACAGGTGGTTTGGCGCTCAGGTGGTTTAAGGACAATATCTGCGGCAAGGCCGATGATCCGCGCTACTACACGGAGCTCTCGGAAAAAGCTTTAGCCGTGCCCGCGGGCTGCAACGGGGTGCTGTTTCTGCCCTACCTCACCGGAGGCGCCGGAGAGTTAAAGCACGCAAGCGGGTGCTTTATGAACATGACCCTGGACGATGACCGCTTCGTGCAGTGGCGCGCCGTGCTTGAAGCGATCGGCTACGACTACATGGAAATCACGGACACGTACCGCGCCGCGGGCGTGCCGCTCACCCGCATCACGGTGACCGAAGGCGGCAGCCGCGATTCGCTCTGGAATCAGATCAAGGCCGATATGCTCGCTGCCGACGTTGTGCGCTTTCGCAACGCCGGGGGCGCCGTCGTCACCAACTGCGTCTTTGCGGCAATTGCCGCGGGCGACGTCACCGACGCCAAAGCGGCTCTTACCAAAACGATCGTCAAAGACGCGCAGTACACGCCCGACGCTGAAAAGTCCGCTCTTTACCGCCGTCTTTTTAAGCTGAAAACACGTTTGGTGCAACAGGATATGAAGACCGCGTTTGAAACGCTCACCGCCATGCGGCCGGTGAGAAGCGAATGACTGACGGGCGGGCTGCAGTCAGCGTGATCTGCCCCTAAAATACCCGACAACTGTGCCCGAAGGCCTCTGCCCGTAACATGGGTATGCAGACAAAGAGGGACGTTTAGCCGACAGTGCTTGCGCTGTCGGCATTTTCATATCGGAAAGTGTCGCCTGAGCGCAGCCCCGTCTGACTCGAGCAGTCCAGTACCGTCACCAGATTTCTTTGCCTCTCGGAGGATTATCTTCCCGGTCCGGAAGGTTGTCCGGCGTAATCCTGCTCACTCGTTTCTCAAGACTCTCACTGGTAAGCCGTAGCGGACGCAGACACCAACCGGCTGGGGTCTTTACGACCTCGAGACGCGTTCCTTCACTGAGTTCAGGTCTTCGATGCACTCGTCCGGCAGGACGTCTGATTCGTGTTTTTCAATCTTCGCGAACAGTATTCTCTCCTCAATGACTTCCGAGATTACCGAAAGCGTGTTGAGATGGCACGGTTCGCGAACACGGCAAAAACTCACCGGGAAAAAACGCCCCGCTCCGCAGTACATGCAAAACGGGGCTCACGCGTTAACGGGGAAAGCGCCGATTAACGGTCGTGCGTTTCAGACTTTGCCTTCTGAGGCTTATAGCCGTCGGGCGCCACAAGCGCCGTATCAAAGCCCGTGATGCGGGTCTTGCCGTTGACGGTGTAAAGCCAGAAGTCGTAGACCGTCCCCGGGATCATGAATTTCGCCAGGTCCTTCGCGGCAAAGTTAAAGACCATATCGGCCTTGCCGTCCTTGTTGAAGTCCATGGTGCGGGTGGAAACGGGCTTGGCGAGCTGATCAAGCGTCACCTTGGTGGTGACCGACGACCGCCCCGCGCCCGCGACGGTCTTTTTGACGTCAACCTTGGTGGCGTCAAGGGTCTTGTCCGAAAGAAGCACCACGTCAACCCTCTGATCGCTCTTGGGGTCAATGACGTCTGCGAGAACCACAACCTTGTGCGGCATCAGTTTGGCAACTTCCTTCTGAGCAAGCGCAGTTGCGGCGTCAAAGCTTTCGGCATTAAAGGCGTGCAGATAGCGCGCGGCTTTTTCCGGCGAGAAGCGGCAGATCTGCTGCGCAACGGCGGCGGTTTCGGCTGCCTTCTTGCCCCAGACCTTTTCAAAGCCCTTGATCAACTTGGTGTTTGCCTTCATGTCGGCGCCGCGCTTATATTCGAGGGCGTTGGCAAGCTCCACGGAAGCAAAGACGGGCCAGTCGGGGTTGAAGCTGAAGAGTTCGGGCGTCCCCTTAAAGTGTTCGGCAGTCGCCTTTTCGGCCGTGAGGAACCCTGCTTTTTCCGCTTGCTTGGCAAGCGGGAAGAAGGGCACATAAGGCGTTTCGCAGGGACGCGCGATTGAGCGGTACCCCGTTGTGAGAAGCGCATTTTCATTCATCACCCAGACGCCCGACTCGTGCGTGGTGGGACGGCACAGGCCCAGTCCCTTGTAGTGGTACCACCCGGCGTCAGCGCCGATCCCCTTTTCATGCGTTCTCAGAAGGTCTTTCACTTCCTCTACGCCCATCTTCTTGGGGTTAACGGCGGCGTACGGGAACTTCTCGGGATCGGTGATGTTTTGTCCGAGAATCTTCTTCCACGCGAGGTTGTTGCGCGAGAGGTTGTAGTCGGCGGCACGGCGTTCGGCCGGAGCCAGGGCCGCGCGGAAGTTAAAGTCCTTGTAGACGCCGGGCTCAGCGGGCTTATAGCGCCCGTTTTTAATGGCGCGCTCAATCATGCCGGGCGCAAGAATCACGTTTTTCGTATCCGTGGCATCGAGCTTATCCATCATGAAGTTGTTCGGGATATAGACAACTTCATTGTCCAGCACGCGGCGGGCCGCCCAGGTGTTGCCTTGGTGGATGGCGATCTGCCAGGCTTCGTTGGCGTCCGCGACCGTATAGGTGCGGCCTTCGGAGAAATAGCCGTAGGTCGTGAGAAGGTCAATGGCGATGTCAATGGCGTGACGGGCGCTTGTGGCGCGCTCAGCCATCAGGCGCCGGATACCGTAACCGATACCGCCGTCTTTGACCGGCATGATGTCGTCCTTGTAGATCCCGGTGCAGGCGTTTGAGACAATCACTACACCGTTTTCATTTACAAAGCCGTCGGAAAAGCTCGCTCCGTTGGGATCGAAGGTCTGAGACCAGTAAAAACCGAACGTCTTTTCGACCTGGGGGATCTTCGCGGCCGTCGGTTCAAACGTAATCATCTCGCCTTTGGCGTGCGTCGCTGCAGGCACCCAGTACTGCGCCGAGAGAATGCGCCCGCCGTTATCTTCATTGTGACCCACGATGATCGTGCCGGTTTTACTGACGTCCTTGCCGACGATGACCGTGGAGCAGCCGATTGCGTTAAACGCGAGCGACGCAATAGCTACGCCCATGGCGGCTGAGAGAGCTTTGATCCGTAATGACATACTTTCCTTCCTTCTTGTTGCTGCGGGCCCGATTGGGATTGCCGGACCCATTGTTTCTGGCGCCTCTCGGGGAAATGACAGGCACCTCGAGGAAGGATTATAGGCGCACTGACTACGGTAAATAACCTAGGGTTATTACCCAATAACCCATACGACACCGACCGTCAGGATGAGGAGCTGCCGCGACGCAGCCGGTAAAGAACGAAGCGCCCCGTCATTACGAACGCAAGGACCGCCACGGACGTGAGCGCAATGAGCCCCCCGGGCGCCGCGTCCACGATTGCAGCAAGCATGAGTCCCCCCACGCTGTCAATGAGGCTCACAATCATGGCTGCCGCAAGGGTCCTTGCAAAGCCCTGCCGGAACTGCAGTGCCGTGGCAACGGGAACCGTGAGCAGCGAACTCATCACAAGTACGCCCGCCACCCGAATCGATGACGCAACAGCCGCAGCAGAGATGAGGGCAAAGACCGCAGCGGTAAGCCGCACCTTAACGCCCGCGGCACGCGCCGCCTCTTCGTCAAAGGCGATGCAGACCAGGGCGTTGTAGTTCAGTGCCCCGAGAAGAAGGGCCGCCGCGGTGAGAAGCCCCACGATCACTAGGTCTTCGTCCGTGACCGTGAGGATGCTGCCGAATAGAAAACTCTCGGCGTTCGCGTGCACCGCACCCGAGGTGATGAGCGTTACGGCTATGCCGACCGAAAGCGCCAGAACAATCGTGAGAATGAGGTCGGAAAAGTTTTTAAACAGGCCCCTCAGCGCTTCAATCAGAAGTGCCGCAGCCGACGTAAAGATAAAAGAAGCCCCGACGGGATTGACCCCGCCCGCAAGGCCCACGGCAACGCCCGCAAGGGACGCGTGCGCGAGGGCGTCGCCTGTCATCGAAGTGCGCCTTAAAACGAGAAAGATCCCGATCACCGGGCAAAGCACTGCCATGCAGACGGTGGCTGTGAGCGCTCTCTGCATGAAGTCATAGGAAAAGAGTTCCGTCATGGCGCACTACTCCAGCCAGGGTTTCTCATCAAAATAGGCGTCGGGCGTCATCGTCCGGGCATGCCCCTCGGCAAACGCGACGATTTTCGTGGCGTTTTCCCGCACGGCCTCAAAGTTATGCTCAACGCTGACAACCGTCACGCCGTGGCTCACATTTAAGTGCTTTAAAAGCGAATAGATGTCGGTGGCGGACTTTTTGTCTAAGCCCGTGGAGGGTTCGTCAAGAAGCAGGAGCTTACGCTGCGCCAAAAGCGCCCGGGCAATGAGAACGCGCTGCCGCTGCCCCCCTGAGAGCGTGCCGATAAGCGCATTGCGGTAAGCGGCCATTCCGACAGTGGCGAGCACGTGCTCGGCTGCGTCTTTGCCGGCCCTGCAAAGTGCCGCATAGCCCTTTAAGACCTCAGAGACCGTAATCGGAAAGGCGCTCATCGCCGCGGGATCGGCCTGAGGTACGTAGCCCGACAAGGGAGCATTCACGGTCACCGTGCCGCGGCCGGGCTCGATAAAGCCCAGGATCATCTTCATGAGCGTGGTTTTGCCGCAGCCGTTGGCGCCCATCAGGCACACGTAGTCACCCTCTTGCACCGTAAACGAAATATTCTCAAGAAGCCACGGTGCGGTCCCCGTGTAGGAAAACGAGAGATCTTTGACGGCAATAACGCTTGACACGGCAAACTGCCTCCAAACCGCAGAGAACCGGCTGTAACCGGACAAAAAAAGAGCCCGCGGGCTCTCAGAATTGGTGCCTCCGCCGGAACTCGAATCCGGATCTAACCCTTAGGAGGGGCTTGTTCTATCCAGTTGAACTACGGTGGCACAACCCGTGACGCAAACATTGCGCGTCGGGGCGGGGATTGTAGCAAAGTTACGCCGCCCGTTTTGATCGTTTTATGCTCCGGCCGGAACAGGGAAAGCCTGAGCCAAAGGCACAAGTTTTATAAACGCGGTCTTTAGAATCATTTCTCCAACACTATTTTCCTTAGCCTGAATTATGCACCAGCTTGATCGGAATCTGCCCGAAGGTCCTCGCCGCACGAAAGCAGCTGATGGCTTTCAAGCCCGTTTGGGAAAAATAACAGCCTAGTTTCGGCCGCCCGTAAAGACGCCCCGGCCCACCGTGGTCCCGAACGCCGCACAGGCAAAAATCGCCGGAAGAACCCCCGACAAAGCCCAGGCCGCGGAAAAGTACCAGGCGAGCGTCTTCTCCATCCCGTCGCTGCCGAAAGCGATGTACCACAGGGGCACAAGCGCAAGCAGCACAAAATTAAAGACGTTGGTAAAAACCGTAAGCCGCAGCCACGAGGTTTTCTTCGCAGCAAGCCAGGCGGGGAAACCCGCAATCACCATCGTGAAAGTGATAAACCCCATCCAGGTCCAGTTGATATCCTGCATCTGGGGGTTCACATAAAACTTAAAGATGCAGTGAAAAATGAGGCCGGCCAAAACGCCCGCCACCGCCAGGAACGCTTCAAAAATCCAGAAACTGCGCGTCATCTTAGTCAGAATCCTTTTTCCAGTACTTCGATGTCCTCGCGCCCGCGCACGAAGTTTCGCACCGAAAGAATCAGGTCGCGGATCCCGTAGACCGTCATAAAAAAGGCGCTCACCGGAACCGCGGCATAGGCCCAGCGCATCTGAAGCCACGGGATGGACTGCATGTAAGCCTGCGCGCGCATCACCCAGACAATCCCGTACCAGCACACCGCGGCATAGGTGACGCACTCAATGAGACAGACGAGAATCCTCACAAAACGCCCGGTCTGCGTGCCCGCCATCCGTTCCGTTAAAACGTCCACCACAAAGTGACTGCGGGTGCGCACGAGTTCCTGGGCGCCCAGGAAAATCATCCACACGAGGCACAACTGAATCCAGTCATCGGTCTGCGTGAAGTTATAAACCGGCACAAACCGCACGAAGACGTTTAAAAGAAACATCACAAAGATCGCGGCCAAAGCCACGATACAGATCGTGCGCGTTGTGACGCTTACCGCGTGATCGAGTTTCTTAAGCCATACGAGCAAAGTCTGCATCTTCCCTACTCCTACGGCACGAGGCGCGCAAGGCCCAGCGACAATTCGGGGATAAAGGCGACCGCTGCTGCCCCGAGAATCATGATGAGCACATAACCCAGGGCCTCTCTGGCAATCGCCATGACCTTCACGCCTGAGATCGAGGCCATCACATAAAGATTCAGCCCCACGGGCGGCGTCAGAACGCCCACCGCAAGCGAAATACACATCACGATTCCGAGCTGCACCACGTCAAACCCAAAGGCCTTTGCCAGGGGCACAAAAATCGGCACGGTAATCAGGAGGATCGCGGTGCCTTCCATAAAGCAGCCCATGATCACAAGAAGCGCAATGATGATGAGAAGCACCGGAACAATGGACGTGAAGCTCGTCGAAATAAAGGCAATCGCTTCCTGGGGGATCCGGGTGTAAAGAAGAACGTACTGGAAGAAGCCCGCCGTCGCGATCACAAACATGACTTTCGCGGTCTGCTCGGCCGTCGCCCAAAAGATTTTGGGAAGGTCTTTGACCTTGAGGGTCTTAAAGACAAAGAACCCCAGAATCATCACGTAAAAGGAGGCAACGGCCGCAGCTTCGGTCGCGGTAAAAAGCCCCGCAAACATACCGCCGATCACGATGACTGGTGTAAGCAACGCAAAAAACGCCTCCTTAAAGGCGTACCAGCGCTCGCGCCAGGGGGCAGCTTGCGTTTTGGCGTATCCCTTCATGCGGCAGACGCACGAGGACCACAGCATGAAGGCAAACCCGATGATGAGCCCGGGCACGGCGCCCGCGGCAAAAAGGGCGTTGACGCTCGTCTGCGTGAGCCCGGCGTAAAGAATCAATGTGATGCTCGGGGGAATGATGGGCCCCAAGGCGCCGCCTGCCGCAATCGTTGCACAGGAAAAGGCTTCCCCGTAGCCGGACTTTTTCATTTCCGCAACGGCAATCATGCCGATCCCTGCGGCGCACGCGGCGGCGGAGCCTGACATCGCGGCCATCACGATGCAGGCAGCAATCGCGGCGTTGGAAAGTCCGCCCCAGCGGTGCCCGAGGCTGACGCGTCCGAAGGCAAAAAGGCTTTTACTCACCCCGCCTTCGGTCATGAGGTTACCCATGAGAAGAAAAAAAGGAATTGACATGAGGGTGATGCCTGAGACCTGCGCAAACATCCGCTGCGGCACAAGAAAAAGCCGCGCCATGTCCCCGCCCTCAAGTAAAAACGTTGCGGCGGAGGCAAAGCCCATCGTCACGGCCGTTGTGACGCCCAAAAGCATCAGAACGAGCACCGAGGCGAAGATGACAAACATCACCATGACGCAGCCACCCTCTTATTTTGCGGTCTTTGCTTTTGCAACCGCATCAAGAAGATTCTTCATTTCTTTCGTGCCCGCCAAGGCTCCCACCTTTTCGTAGGCGGGCTGCATTTTCTTTACGAAAGACGCTCGGTCGGGGTTCGTCACATGCATCCCCTTCTTTTTAAGCTCTTCAATGACAGCGGCTTCCCCGTGACTGATTTTTTCGCGGGTGAGGTTTTGGGCGTTGACGGCCTCTTCCTTCAGAATCGTCTGCAGTTCCTCGGGCATGCCGTCAAAGAGCATCTTGTTGATCAAAAGCACCTGGCAGTCAAAGTAGTGGTTTGTGAGCGCCAACTCATCCTGCGTTTCATAGAGGGAATCCGCAAGGATTGTGAAAACCGGGTTTTCTTCGCCCGTCACCACGCCCTGCTTTAAGGATGTGTAGAGCTCTGAGTACGCAATGCGCTGGGTGTTGGCGCCCAAGGCGTCAAAGGCCGCAAGAAGGCCCGTTGAAGGCGGCACACGGATCTTGAGGCCCTTTAAGTCGTCTGCGGAGTTAATCGGCACGCCCTTGGTTGTCGTCTGCCGGAAGCCGTAGTCAAACATGGAAAGGCCCACGGCGTCGTGCTGCGAGAGGCCCGCATTCATCCAGTCCATCACAAACGCGTCAATCGTGCGGTGGGCGTGGTCGTAATCGGTAAAAAGAAAGGGCGCCGTCATGGCGTTAAGTTTCTTATCGTACATCGCCATGTTGCCTAGACTCACCACTGCCATGTCCATGGCGCCTAATGTCACCTGCTCAGCCAAAGCCGGCTGGTCTCCGAGTTCGCCTGCGGGATACACCTCAACCTTCACCCTCCCCTTCGTTCTGTCAGAGACATTTTTGGCAAAAAGCTGCGCGGCTTCATGGTGCGCGTGGGAAACCGCCGCGGTGTGCGCCAGGCGTATTGTTTGCGCGGGGATTTCAGCCTGAGCGGCAACACCGGTAAAGGCCGCAAGGGCGGCGGCACAAAGGGAAGCTAGGATCTTATGCATCGGGTTCTCGGTCTAATGGCCGGCAAAGCATGAGCTGACTCAGAGCGAAACCCTGAGCCCGTGCGGCACTTTGCCTGATTTTGGGGCCGCACTGCGGGCATTCTAACAACCCGCGTCAGGCCCTGCCCAAGGCGGACGGGGCTTTAAAGTACCTGCCAGAGGCCGCGGCGGTTGTTGCCGATGCGGCGCAGGCGCTTTTCTCTTTCTGCAGGCCGGCAAAAAGGCGCTTAACGGTAATGACGCAAGCCCCCAGGGCTTTAGCTTCCTCAGACTGCGTCGCCTGCGGCGTGTCTCTGAGACAGGTCATGAGCTTTTCCCTGAGCGGATCGGGAACCTCAGGATCAGAAGCGGTCAATGTATGCGGCAGGGCTCCGTAGGCATCGGTTGCAAACGGCCTGCGCGGTACCGCAATGACGGTGCGGTCAGACATCTCCCGCAAAACCGGTTCTCCCAGGTGCCAGTCCCTGCAGACACCGGCAATCAAAGGCAGCGCATTGCCCAAAGACTTCATCAGCCCGATCCGGCGGAAAAGGGCGGCAAGCGGGCGGTTGCGGGTCTTGAAGTCAAGGAAGGCCCCGTTTCCACCGAAGTCATGATCGAAACTGCCGCCGGCGAAAAGATCGTCTCCTCCATCACGACGACTTCTGCGAAAAACCTTGACCTTAAGGTGGGCGGCAAGGCCTACGCGATCATTAAGGCCTACAACGTCATGATCGACATCGAAGACTAAGGAACTGTTAAACAATTACTAGGAGTATTAGCCTGTCGGACATGGTATCATA
>ENA-ORND01002882-ORND01002882.1-human-gut-metagenome-genome-assembly--contig:-NODE-2882-length-10076-cov-3.937731_pt1 | contig 10076 bp, 6 predicted proteins | sample MGYA00242111_ERZ509014 | MGnify/ENA primary metagenome ERZ509014 (study PRJEB26280, sample SAMEA2338694) | human gut metagenome | biome: human gut; feature: human-associated habitat; material: faeces... | reverse complement strand
ACCCACCTGCACGCCGCCGATGGGGCCGTTCCACGGGATGTCGGAGATGGTCAGCGCGATGGGCTACCTCTACGCGCCGCGCAATCATCCTGCGACCGTTTCCCTGATTGAACGCCGGGACAGCGAGGGCAAGCTGCTTGTGCAGATTTTCGGCAAAGAGGCGGATTTGATGGCGCGCGCGGCGGAAGAGCTGTCCGCCATGGGGCGCTTCGACGGCGTGGACGTGAACATGGGCTGTCCGGCGCATAAGGTCGCCGCATCCGGCGAGGGAAGCGGGCTGATGCGCACGCCGGAAAACGCAGAAAAAATCCTCCGTGCGGTCTGCAAGGCGAGCCATCTGCCTGTGTCGGTCAAGATGCGCCTTGGCTGGGACGACGAGCATATCAACGTCGTGGACATGGCGAAAATGGCGGAGGACTGCGGCGTGTGCGAAATTGCCGTACACGGTCGAACGCGGATGCAGCAGTACAGCGGTCACGCAGACTGGACGTATGTGCGCAAGGTAAAGGAAGCCGTGCATGTGCCGGTGATTGGCAACGGTGACATCTTCACGGCGGACGACGCCGCCCGCCACTTGGAGGAAAGCGGTGTGGACGGACTGCTGATTGGGCGCGGCGCGCTTGGCAATCCGTGGCTATTCCGTCAGGTGAAGCAGCGGCTTTCCGGCGAAAATGTGACCGAGCCGACCGTTCAGGAGCGCGTGGAAACCGCCCTGCGCCACTATGACATGCTGCTGCAATGGAAGCCGGAGCGCGTGGCGGTGAACGAAATGCGCAAGCATGTCGGCTGGGATGTCAGTGGAATGCGCGGCGCGGCACAGCTGCGGGCATCCATCAATCTGGTTGAAGACCCGAACGAAGCAAAAGATATGATCCGCGCCTTCGCGGAAAGCGCGGAATAATCACCCGCCGTAATGAAAGGAACGTGAAGATTCATGCGGAAACTGCACTCGCTGATATCGCTCCTGCTGGTGCTGCTGATGCTTGCACCCTGTGCACTGGCAGATGCGCCGCTGCTGCAAGCCGCGTCGGACTGGAATTTGGCGGATACGCCCCTGTCGGTTACGCTGTCCATCAGCCTTCAAGCACATGCGCCTTTTGATGAGACGCGCACGGCGATGCTTGACCGTGTACTTGCGCCGCTGTCGCTGAATTTGTATGCATCGGACGGCGAAAGCGGCGTTTCCGTGCTGATGAATGGCAACGAACTGCTGACGATGGCGCAGAAGGGCGACGCAGTGCAGTTCTCCTGTATGCCGAACGTTTCCTATGCGTCGCTGGACGGGAATGCGCTGGAACTGCTGCTCGGCACGACGTCGGATTCCCTCGACCTGCGCGCTGTTGACGGTACGTTTGAGAAGTGGATTGACGACGGCTGGGTGCTGTCAAACGCGATTTTAGAGCCTTTCGCGGAGTACGGGAAACGCAAGAGCGTCAAGACGACCATCAAGGACATGGGGCTGGCGCGCTCCTGCACGGATTATACCTTCTCCAAGTCGAAGCTGGAGGAAATGCAGCAGACGCTTTTGTCCCTCTGCCCGGAAGGCGATTTGCATGACCTGATTGCGTCGCTGACCTTCTCCGGCACGCAAAAACTGCGCGTCTATCGCACAGAGGACGAAGTACCGCTGCGTGTGGAGTACAACGGCGTTTGCGGCGTGGATGGCAAGCTGCGCACGGTCAAGCTCGTCTGGCGCACAAAGCGAGAGAGCGGCGAGACGCGCGATGAAATCACGCTGACGTCCCCCGCAAAGAGCGGCACGGACAAGAACACGCTGGATTTTGAGCGTATTATGACCTTTTCCAGCGGCAAAATCACCATGCAGGGCACCTGCTCCTACAAGGTGACGGCGAGCAAACAGACGACGCAGACCGAGGTCACGTTTGACTTGACGAACCGCTTGGAGAATGACAGCGACAACGTGAGCGGCAGCGTGGCTATCAAGCAGCAGCTGCCGGACGAAGATTACGCCACGAAGCGCACCATCACGCCGAATGTCGTCCTGTCCGGAAACGCGGAAGCGCCGGAGATCAGCGGGACAATCGGTTATCAGGAAGAAAAGCGCTACGGCACGACTGAAGAATGCGTGATTACGCTGCGTGCGGCACGCGCAAGCGAATCCCTGTGGAAGGACACCGCGGCGACGATGGAACTGTCCACGCTCAGTGCGGAGACGCTGCAAAATCTGCGCAGCCAGCTCAGCGGCGCAATTGCGACTGCTATCGTCCGCCCGCTGATTCAGGTTCTCAGCGCGGAGGACGCGGCGTTCTTCTTCTACGAAATGTCGGATGAGGACGTTCAGACCATTCGGCAGGCGGCAGAATCCGCCGTCGAAATCGAATGACACCCGATAAGGAGGGTAAACCCATGCTGAAACGAATCCTGTCTGTCCTGCTCTGCGCGGCGCTGCTGCTTGGCGGCACGGCGCTTGCTGCCAAAGAGGATGACTATACGCTCCCGGAACTGCTCTACCAGCAGTTTGCTGTGCAGGATTACCCCATTCGAGGCTCAGTTGCGGTTACGGCGTCCGGCACGGCGTCGTGGCTGGATTTCCTGCTGCCGTTGACGGCTTCGACGCTGCATGTGCGCCTGCTGAATCTGGAGGACAGCGACGATTTCCAGTATCAGGTGTTTTCGCAGGATGACAGCGGCAGTCAGCAAGGCTTGACGCAGCTGTACCGCGTGGGCGACACGCTCTACCTGCGCACGGATGTGCTGCCGGATGTGCTGCTGTCCATGCCGCTGGCGGAATCGGGAAAAAGCAATCCATCGTTCTACTCTGTGCTGGCGGAGATGATGGCGCAGCCTGACATCCTCTGGGAAAGCATGTGGCAGCCGGCGCTGGAGGAATATCTGAACGAACTGGAGCTGTGGCTGGCGGATTACGCCGCTGAACCTGACACGATGACTGAAAACGGCGAGCTTGTCATGCGCGTCAGCTATGTGATTCCAGCGGACGACGTGAAAGAGCAAACGAAGCTGATGTGGAAGCAAGCGCTCTATGACGAGACGCTGCTGACGCTTTTGCGCCCGATGATGACGGAGGAGCAGCAGGCGGCCTACCTCAATCCCGCGCTGGGCTACTTCTACGATGCCTGCATTGACGCCCTGCCGCTGTCGGGCGATTTGCGCCTGTCACGCAAGTTCTCCGCGCGTGGCGATACGCTGTCCGTGGCGGTGCCGCGGCGCAAGCGCAATTTCTTCCGCCGTTTCGCCGACCTGTTCAGTCCTCCCAAAGAGGATTCGAGCATCGTGATCTCCCACCGTGAGCGGGTCGTCGATTCGCTCCCCGCGACGGCCGTGAAGGATACGATCGCCATCGTCCTCAGGACGTTGCAGGATCGGGTGACCAGCGACCGCATCGGCATTTACGACCGGGCGTGGGACGAAGGGATGCGCCTCCGCTACAGCAACGAACTGGTGAATACGAAGATTTACCGCCTCATCATGGATTTCGAAGCCGAGGATACGGCGTTCCTGCTGGGCAAGATCGACCAGACGGAGGCTATCCGTCGCCGGTCGTCGTACGTGCTGGGCGGTATCGCCGCCGTCGCCGTCGTGCTGATGCTGTTGTTCGTGGGTATCCTGCTGCGGGATATCAACCGCAGCAACCGTTACCGGAGGGCGCTCGAACGGGCCAACCGCGACAACGAGGCGCTGCTGGCGGCGCGTGAGAAACTGATGCTGGCCATCACGCACGACATCAAGGCGCCGCTGGGGTCGGTGATGGGGTATATCGATCTGCTTTCGCGCCTCACCACGGGCAAACGAGAGGGACTTTACCTGCACAATATGAAGGAGTCGTCGGAGCACCTGCTGGCGCTGGTCAACAGCCTGTTGGACTTCTACCGGCTCGATATCAACAAGGTCGACGTCGACAACGTGGCGTTCTGCCCGGCACAACTGTTCGAGACGATCCGCGAGGGGTTTGCGGCCATGGCCCAGGCAAAGGGCATCGCCCTGGTGCTCGAAGCCGGGCCGGGGGCCGGGGACGAGGTGATGGGCGATCCTTTCCGGATCCGCCAGGTTGCCGATAACCTGATATCCAATGCGCTGAAATTTACGGACGAGGGCAGTGTGACGATCCGGGCCGACGTCGTGGAAGGACGGCTGGTATTCTCCGTGCGCGACACCGGGCGGGGCATCGGCCGCGAGGAGAAAGAACGCATTTTCCAGGAGTTCGTACGCCTGCGTTCGGCGCAGGGCGTCGACGGGTTCGGTCTGGGGCTTTCGATCGTCGACCGTCTGGTAAAACTGCTCGGCGGCAGCATCTCGCTCGAAAGCCGCCTGGGCGAGGGCAGTAAGTTCATCGTCTCGGTACCGGTAGGCCGCAGCAGCGGGAAGAAACCCGACGGCCCGCAGCAGCCTGCCCGCACGGCCGCCCGCCCGGACTTGAAGGTACTGCTGATCGACGACGACCCGCTGCAACTGGAGATGACTGCCGGGATGTGCCGCCAGGCCGGGGTGGCTGCCGAGTGCTGCCAGTATCCCGAATATGCCGCCAAACTGGTGGCCGAAGGGGTGTTCGACGCTGTTTTTACCGATATACAGATGCCGTCGGCCGACGGGTTTAGCGTATTGGCCGCGGTGCGCGGGGTCGACTCTGCAATTCCCGTGGTGGCCGTTTCGGCGCGCGGGGAGATGGATGCCGGGGATTTCTCGGCACGCGGGTTCGCGGGATGCCTGCGCAAGCCGTTTACGGCGAATGAACTGGTTGCCGTGCTGAACACCGTCTGCGGCGCGGATGCCGCGGTGGCGCCCGTCGGGTGCGGGGTTGCCGCGGCCGGGGCGGAACAGGCGGACGGAGTGGATTTCAGCGCTCTGACGGCCTATGCGGGTGACGACACGGCGGCGGCACGGGGAATTCTGGAATCCTTCGCAGAGCAGGGCGCGGCCAACTGTGCCCTGCTGGAGCGGGCGTTGGACGAAGGCGATACGGCGGCACTGAAAGCCGTGGCGCACAAGATGACGCCGATCTTCACGATGCTCGGGGCCGTGCAGGTGGCGGCGGCGCTGCGGACGGCGGAAAGCTGGGAAGGCCCCCTGACCGACACGTTATGCCGGGAGGTACGCACGGCGGCAGAAAATATCCGTGCGATTATCGCGGAAGCGCAAAAAAAGGTATCTTTGTCGTGAATATGGAACGGATTCTGATCGTAGACGACGACATCACCTTCGGCCTGATGCTCAAGACCTGGCTCTCGAAAAAAGGGTTCGGGACACAGACCGCAGCCAGTGCGGCGGCAGCCCGGACGGCTCTTGCGGAAGGAGGGTTCTCGCTCGTGCTGAGCGATATGCGGTTGCCCGACGAGGACGGAATCGCCCTTTTGCAGTGGATGTCGGGGCAGCGGATCGAAGTGCCCGTGATCGTAATGACGAGCTATGCCGAGATCCAGAACGCCGTGCGCTGCATGAAACTCGGCGCCCGCGACTACGTCGCCAAACCCGTCAATCCCGACGAATTGCTGAAAAAGATCCGCGAGGCGCTTGATGCCCCGGCGCCCGTGGGCGATGTCCCCCCGGTAACGCCGGAAAAGGCGCCGGAGACTTCCCGGGCTGCGGGCGGGGATATACCCAACTATATCGAGGGGCAGAGCGATGCCGCGCGGCAGCTCTACGAATATGTGCGGCTCGTCGCGCCGACGAACATGTCGGTCTTGGTGAACGGCGCCAGCGGCACGGGCAAGGAACATGTGGCGCAGCTGATCCACCGCCAGAGCAAGCGCGCCGGAAAGCCGTTCGTGGCGGTCGATTGCGGCGCCATTCCGCGCGACCTGGCTGCTTCGGAGTTCTTCGGCCATGTCAAGGGGTCGTTCACGGGGGCTGTCGGCGATAAGACGGGCGCCTTCGAAGCGGCCAGCGGCGGCACGCTCTTTCTGGACGAGGTGGGGAACCTTACCTATGAAACCCAGGTGCAATTGTTGCGGGCCTTGCAGGAGCGCCGCATCCGTCCCGTGGGCAGTAACCGTGAAGTTGCGGTCGACATCCGGCTGGTCGCTGCGACCAACGAAGACCTTGAAGCGGCAATTGCGCGCGGGACGTTCCGGGCCGACCTCTACCACCGGATCAACGAATTTACGCTCCGTATGCCCGAAGTGAGGCAGATGCGCGAGGATATCATGCTGTATGCCGATTTTTTCCTCGACCAGGCCAACCGCCAGCTGGACAAGCATATCGTCGGGTTCGACGGCGAAGCCGCTGCGGCCATGGTGCGTTATGACTGGCCGGGAAACCTGCGGCAGATGAAAAACACGGTGATGTCGGCGACGCTGCTCTGCCGGGGCGATTATATCTCCTGCCGCGAACTGCCGGCCGAAATCGCCGGGGTTTCCGGTGCGGTTGCGGTGCCGTTGCGCAACCCGGCCGGCGAGGAGGAGCAGATACGCCGTGCCCTGGCTCTGGCCGGGGGGAACAAGTCGCAGGCCGCCAAACTGCTCGGCATCGACCGCAAGACCCTTTACAACAAATTGCACCTCTACGGGATCGAGTGATGCGCCTGCGTGTGGAATTTTTCCACATACCTGTGGCGCGATTCCACACTTTTCCACATACCGCCGATTGTGGCACGTTTTGTTAACTGCTGTAATTCAGTGGTTTTCCGTTTTCTGTCCGCATGGCACGCCTCTTGGACTTTCCAAAGTCAGAAAGGTCGACGGGACAAATTACGAACCTGAAGAAATGAAGTGGAACCTTAAATCATTAAGAGCTATGAAAAAGACAATTGTAACGATGGCAGCTTTGATGCTGATGGCTGGGAGCGCATTCGCATGCGCACAGCAACCCGAGAAGAAGGACGCCTCCGCGGCGACCGAAGCTGCGGCTCCCGCAACGGAGTCCCCGGCTACCGATGGACAGGAGAAATCGGAGTCCGGCGATGCGGATAAGACTGATTCGACTGCCGGAGAATCAGCCAAGGAGGAGAACAAGGTTGAGAGTACAAGCACAAGTGAGGGCAACTCCTCCTCCGCATCGGAAGCTTCGGCTACCTCTAAGTAAGCTTCCGGGATAATCATCAGTTAAACGATTGTTTGCCGGGTACCCCGCCTGTATGGGCGGGGTACTTTCTTTGTGCCGCCGGGGCCGGGGGAACAGCGGCCTGTGCCCCGGCATGTACGGACGCAAAAGCGGAAGCCGGGATTCCCGGCCTCCGCCTTTGCGAAAGGGTCGTCGTGCGGACTACTCCTCGATAAAGTCGATGTTCACCTGGCGCTGGAACGCCTCCTGCAACGAGATCTGCGTCTCGGTCGAGGCGACGCCCTGGATACGCAGGATACCGTCGAAAATCGTACGCATGAGGTGCTCGTTGTCCACGCAGTAGAGTTTCACGAGGATGTTGCCCGATCCGGTGATGAAATGTGCCTCCACGATTTCGGGGATCTCCTTGAGCTGTTCCACGGTCTGCTTGAGCAGCTGCGGGTCTTTGAGCGTGATGCTGATGTGGGCGCAGACGTCGAAGCCCATCATCTTGGGGTCTACGATCAGGCGGCTGCCCAGGATCACGCCCGAATCGTCGAGCTTGCGGATGCGCTGGTGGATCGCAGCACCCGAAATACCGCATTCGCGGGCGATCTCGAGAAAGGGCATGCGCGCATTTTTGATCAGGTATTTGAGGATCTTGCGGTCGATTGCGTCTAATGAGGTCTTAGGCATATGAGGATTGGTTATTTAATGACATTCAATTCTTTGCCGACCTTGGTGAAGGCTGCGATGCAACGATCCAGCTGGTCGGTGGTATGGCCTGCCGATACCTGTACGCGGATGCGGGCCTGGCCTTTCGGCACGACGGGATAGTAGAATCCCGTGACGAATACGCCCTCGTCCTGCAGCCTGGCGGCGAAGTCCTGCGACAGCTTGGCGTCGTAGAGCATCACGGCGCAGATGGCCGACTGGGTGGGTTTGATGTCGAAGCCTGCGGCCATCATCCCCTCGCGGAAGTGCTCGACGTTGGCGACCAGCAGGTCGTGCAGTTCATTGCTCTCGGCGAGCATCCGGAACATCTCGATCCCGGCACCTACGACAGCGGGGGGCAGCGAGTTGGAGAAGAGGTAGGGGCGCGAACGCTGGCGCAGCATGTCGATGATCTCCCTGCGGCCGGTGGTGAAGCCGCCTACGGCACCGCCGAAGGCCTTGCCCAGCGTGCCGGTCAGGATGTCGACCTGGCCGCGCCGGTCGTAGAGTTCCGTGATGCCGCGGCCGGTTTTGCCCAGCACGCCTGCCGAGTGGCACTCGTCGACCATGACCAGAGCGTCGTATTTCTCGGCCAGGGCGCATATTTTGTCGAGCGGGGCGGCATTGCCGTCCATCGAGAATACGCCGTCGGTGCAGATGATGCGGAAACGCTGTGCCTGCGCCTTCTTGAGACACTCCTCCAGGTCGGCCATGTCGGCATTGGCGTAACGGTAACGTACGGCTTTGCAGAGACGCACGCCGTCGATGATCGAGGCGTGGTTCAGGGCGTCGGAGATGATGGCGTCCTGCTCGCCGAAGAGCGGTTCGAAGACACCCCCGTTGGCATCGAAACAGGCGGCGTAGAGAATCGTGTCCTCCGTGCCGAAATAGTCGGCAATGGCCTTTTCGAGCTCCTTGTGGATGTCCTGGCAGCCGCAGATGAAGCGCACCGACGACATGCCGTAGCCTCTGCTGTCCATGGCCCGCTTGGCCGCCTCGATCAGACGGGGATGGTCCGAAAGCCCCAGATAGTTGTTGGCGCAGAAATTGATCACCTCTTTTCCTCCGGCCACCCCGATCGCCGCGCGCTGGGGCGAGACGATCACCCGCTCGCGCTTGTACAGCCCGGCCTCGCCGAGCGAGTCGAGCTCGGCGCGCAGATGCTGTTTCATTTTCCCGTACATGCCTCCAAGAAGTTAAATTATAAGCAAAGTTACATTTTTCCGGCAAAATCTTATAGCGGAATGCGAAAAATATGAATAGATTGCGTAACTTTGGAGAGTTCTTAAATATATTTAAAAAGTTTAACCCGTAAATACAGACCGATTATGCAATCAATCGACACGTACGATTTCAAGGGCAAGCGCGCGATTATCCGCGTCGACTTCAACGTGCCCCTGAACGAGAAGCTGGAAATTACCGACGACACGCGCATCCGCGCCGCTATCCCGACGATCAAGAAAGTGCTCGAAAAGGGCGGCTCCGTCGTTCTGATGTCGCATTTGGGACGTCCGAAAAAGGGCCCCGAGGCCAAGTTCTCGCTGAGGAACATCATTCCCGGCATCGAAGCCCGTCTGGGCGTGAAAGTCGACTTCGCCGACGACTGCATGGGCGACGAGGCCGCGAAAAAGGCCGCTGCGCTGAAGCCCGGACAGGTGCTGCTGCTCGAGAACCTGCGCTTCTACGCCGAGGAGGAGGGCAAGCCCCGCGGACTGGCCGACGACGCCAGCGACGAGGAGAAAGCCGCCGCGAAGAAGGCAGTGAAGGCCAGCCAGAAGGAGTTCGTCAAGAGGCTGGCTTCATATGCCGACTGCTATATTAACGACGCGTTCGGCACGGCTCACCGCGCGCATGCGTCGACGGCGCTGATCGCCGAGTATTTCCCCAATGACAAGATGTTCGGCTACGTGATGGAAGGCGAGCTGAAAGCGATCGACAAGGTGCTCGACAATCCGGCCCGCCCGTTCACGGCCATTCTGGGCGGTTCGAAGGTCTCGACGAAGATCAGCGTGATCGAGAACCTGATGAAGCGCGTGGACAACCTGATTCTGGGCGGCGGCATGACCTATACGTTCAAGGCCGCTCAGGGCGGCAAGGTCGGCACGAGTATCTGCGAACCCGACCAGTTCCAGACGGCCCTCGACATCCTGAAGAAAGCCGAGGAGCTGAACGTGAAGATCTATCTGGCCGAGGACGCCGTTTGCGGCAAAGAGTTCAAGAACGACACCGAGACGAAGATCTGCCCGTCGAACGACATTCCCGACGGCTGGGAAGGTCTCGACATCGGCCCGAAAGCGATCGAAGCGTTCTCGAAAGTGATCGCCGAATCGAAAACCATTCTGTGGAACGGCCCGGTAGGCGTGTTCGAGATGGACAATTTCGCCAAAGGCTCGCGCGCGCTGGCCGAG
>ENA-ORND01002880-ORND01002880.1-human-gut-metagenome-genome-assembly--contig:-NODE-2880-length-10081-cov-3.321265_pt1 | contig 10081 bp, 9 predicted proteins | sample MGYA00242111_ERZ509014 | MGnify/ENA primary metagenome ERZ509014 (study PRJEB26280, sample SAMEA2338694) | human gut metagenome | biome: human gut; feature: human-associated habitat; material: faeces... | reverse complement strand
GAGGCCGGCGGGACTGTTGATGAGTTCCAGTTGAAGGGCTTCCTTGTACTTGCCGTAAAATTTGGACAGGGTGACGAAATCCACTTTCTTCACTTTGGATTTGCTGAACATAATCCTATATAAAGGAACAAAACACACGCGAGAGCAATCAAATATTGTTCCCGGCGCCATGTGCGGGCTCCATTTTTTGAAAAAAGGCCCGTTCCGGCATGGAATGCCACACTTTACCGGTTGATTTGAAGCCCCAGGCATGGTCTGATGAAGGCATGAACAGACTGGATCAATTAGCCACCTTGTTGAGATTTCCAAGCATTTCCGCACAGAAGGAACACGCCCGGGACGTGAGTGATTGCGCGGACTGGCTGGTAGACAAATTGTCCGGCATGGGATTGGAAGCAAAGGCCTGTAAAACGCCCCTCCATCCCATTGTGCTGGCCCGCAGCCCGCGGGAGGAAGGAAAGCCCACCGTGCTGATTTACGGCCATTACGACGTGCAGCCCGTAGATCCTGTGGAATTATGGGAATCCGACCCGTTTGAACCGGAAGTGAGGGACGGGAAGATTTACGCCCGCGGCGCTACGGACAACAAGGGGCAGCTGTTCGCCCATATTCTGGGCGTGGAGGAATTGCTCCGCCAGAACGGAGGCCACCTCCCCGTAAATGTGATTTTCCTTCTGGAAGGGGAGGAAGAAGTGGGCAGCGGCAGTCTTTCCCAGTTTATCAAGGAGCACAGGGAAGAGCTGGCCTGCGACGTTATTGTGGTTTCCGATACCGGCATGGCCGCTCCGGACACCCCTACGTTTTCCTACGGGCTGCGCGGCCTGGCCGGGGCGGAAATTATCGTCAAAGGCCCTTCCGCGGATCTTCATTCCGGCGTGTTCGGAGGAGCGGTGGCCAATCCCATCGCCGCTCTTGCGGAAATAATCGCCTCCTTCCACGATGAAGAGGGGCGTGTGGCCGTGAGAGGGTTTTACGACGGCGTGGAACCTATCGCCACATGGGAACGCAGCATGTGGGCCACGGTGCCCGGCATGAGCAATGAGGAGCTGGCTCAGCTGACGGGCGTGGAAACCGTGGTGACGGAGGCCGGTTTCACCGGAGCGGAATGTATTTTTGCCCGCCCGACGCTGGAAATCAACGGTATCGGCGGAGGTTACCAGGGTGAGGGAAGCAAGACGATTATCCCCAGCCATGCCTTTGCCAAAATTTCATGCCGCCTGGTGCCGGGACAGCAGCCTGAAAGGATTGAAACCCTGCTGGAAGAACATGTAAAGAAACATTCCCCCAAGGGCGTCACGGTGGAATTCAGGCGGGGCCATGGCGGGAATGCTTACGTGTGCGATCCGAATTCCGAGTTCGGTCTTGCCGCCCAGCAGGCGCTGGAAGAGGCTTTTGGCCACAAACCCGTGCTGGTAAGGGAAGGAGGCAGCATCCCGATCATTGAAGAGATGAAGCGCGTGCTGGGAGCGGATGCCCTGATGCTGGGCATGTGCCTTCCGGATGCCCGCATCCATTCCCCCAATGAAAACTTTCCCGTGGATTTGTTCTCCAAGGGCATTGACATGAGCCAGATTCTTCTGCGCCGCCTGGGGCAGATCAAGCATTGACCTTTTTATGGACCAGCCTGTAGCCGCTGAAATAGTCAACCTGCACAAGACCTTTAAAACAGGTCTTGGCAAACCCGTGGTGCATGCCGTGCGGGGGATAGACATGAATATCCGGCAAGGGGAGGTATATGGCCTCATTGGCCCGAACGGCTCCGGCAAGTCCACCCTGATGAAGGCCCTGCTGGGGCTGGTGAGGCCTACGGAAGGTTCCTGTTCCATTTTCGGCAGGTCCAGCTTGGCTCCGGACAGCAAGGAGGAAGTGGGCTTTCTTCCGGAAAATCCCTATTTTTACAAATTCCTGACGGGGGCGGAAACTGTTTCCTTTTACGGCAGGCTGTGCGGCCTGAGCGGAAAATCCCTGAAAGAGAAAGTCAGGGAACTGCTGGAGCTGGTGGGATTGGCTGATGCGGCGGACAGGCGGCTGGGCGGTTATTCCAAGGGGATGCTCCAGCGCATCGGCATGGCGCAGGCCCTGGTTCAGTCCCCCCGCCTGCTGGTTCTGGACGAACCGACCGCCGGCGTGGATCCTCTGGGGTCGAGGGATATCCGGAACATTATCGAAAACCTGAAAGGGCGGGGGATGACCGTATTCCTGTGTTCCCACCTGCTGGAACAGGTGCAGGAGGTTTGCGACCGGGTGGGCGTCATTTTTAAAGGGCTGCTCATTGCGGAAGGGTCTGTGAATGAGCTGACGCGGGATTCCGACAAGCAGGAAATACTTCTGGAACATGCTTCCCCGGAATTGATGGAACGGCTGAAGGAGATGGTGAAGGAAGACGGCCGTGCCGTTTGGCTGGAGGATGGGCATCCGCGCAACTCCCTGGAAAGCGTATTTCTAAAAAGTTTGTTGGAATGGAAGGAAAAGCATCCCAATCCGGAACCGTAAGCGGTCCGGCGGCTGCCAAACGGGAAGTGCGCCGCATGATACGTGAAAGGGTGGGCGGATTGGATGACGCCGCCCGGGAAGCCATGTCCCGTTCCATCTGCCTCCGTGTGTCGGCTCTGGTGCGGGAGAAGAATTTCCGGCGCGTGGCTGTTTTTGCCGCCAGGCCGGGAGAGGTGGATTTGCTTTCCCTTCTGGATCTGCTTCCGGACCGGGAATGGTACTTCCCGCTGGTGCATGAGGGGAGAAGGCTGAGTTTTCACCGTGTATGCCATCACGGGGAATTGGTGGCGGGCAGCTGGGGCATACGCGAACCCGGTCCGGGATGCCCGGAACTGCATGCGGGGGAAATGGATTTGATCGTGTTGCCTGGGGCCGCATTTACCAGGGACGGCAAGCGGCTGGGGTATGGCGGCGGATTTTATGATACGCTGCTGGTCGGCCCGGCTGCTGGGGTGCCGCTGGCGGGAGTCTGCTTCCCCTGCCAGCTTCTGGACGATCTGCCCATGGAAGCCCATGACAGGCATGTGGACATGGTGATTGCGCCGGGAGGGGAGTAACACCCTTCTGGAGAAAAGGAAAGAGGCTAGATACGGAACCGGTGTTTCTGCACGGTCAGTTTATAAAACAGGTCGTAGCGGGCGTTGAGCAGGGGCTGGAGGTATTCTCCCCCTCCGGCTACCTGGCCGCGGATGTCCGCATACAGTTTTCGGTAGTCGGAAAGTCCGCTGATCATGGCTTCATACAGGGGGATGCGCAACCCGCATTCCACGGCAATGTGCATTTCCGCCGCTGCGGCCACGATCTGGCGGGACAGGCGGAACTGCATCCAGGCCAGCCCCAGGTTGCCGCCCACCCAGACGGCCAGGGCCGCGCCTACGCAGGCGAACCCTGCTGCGTGCTCTCCGAAACAGCCCAGCAGGGCTCCCAGAATCACCAGAAGGAGCATCAGCTTGATTTCCGTCCTCATCACATCCTCCTGATCCAGAAAAAGCTTGCTGAGGCACGGCTTGATGCCGAAGTCCTTCAGGGGCATGTAAATGGAACGTCCCAGCCTCTCCTTGTACACTTCCAGATCCGTCTGGAGCTTTGCGGCCGGGAAATCCCCTATGTCGCAGTCCCATTGTTCCTTCACTCGCGGGCGCACATGGTTCCAATGCGTCTGGCAGATGTTCAGGAATTCCTTGTTGTAATACGCGTGCCGTTCCTCAATGCCGGATTTGACCAGCTCATAAAACCATTCGTCAATGACGGGAGGAAGCTTGTGCAGGATCATCGTGCGCCGGATGGATAGGAAACGCCCCATCTGGCGTGCCGACTTTTTCCCCAGACGCGGCACGCAGTCCTGCACGTATTGCGCGTATGCCTTGAGGCGTGCCGGCATTTCATCCTCCATCTGGAGCTGGATGCGGTCGATTTCCCGGTCAATAGACGTCAGGAAGCCGGAATCCATCTTGGAAAGGCGGCTCAGTTCATCAAGCACCTTCCCCTGTTCTTCCAGAAGGCTGTCCGTAGCCAGCAGGAGGCGTTCCACGCGCTTGTCCGTCAGCGGGCTGCGTTTCAGCACTTCCTGAACGCACGCCGTCAGGGCTTCCACTCCTTCCCCTGCATGCTCTCCGGCGGTCGTGACAGGGTACAGGGGTAGCTGCACGCCCAGGCGTTCCCGGGAGGTGGAGCGAAGCTCCTCTTTCAAGGATTGAAGCTTCTCAAAGGAGAGCAGCTCCGCATGGGTGATGACGAGAACCATGCGGGAATGAAGACGTTCCTCCAGCGTCCGGAGATAGTCCCACAGGGCGGAATGGTTGCCGTCACTGGCGGAAATAACCACAAGGATGGCATCCGATTTGGGAACGATGTGCTTCAGCTTTCTGGGGGCATCCTCCTGTTCCAGGCCGATGGTATCCCAGAACTCCAGGTTGAGCAGGGCGTCCGACGGGTAAAAAAGGTCCAGAACCCATTCATGGGTGTGTGGGGCGGGATGAGGCCTGTACTGCCAGCGGACCAGTGTGGCTTCACTGGACACGCGGGAACAGAACCGTTCCCCGGCCAGGGCGTCCAGCGTAGAGGATTTGCCGGACCCTGTCATGCCGATGACGGTGACATTCTGCGGAGAGCAGCATTCGGCCAGGGCTTCCTCCACCTTTTCCTGGGAATCGAAATGACGGTCGGGGCCGATGCGGGCGGAAAACGCCGCGGCGGCATCCGCTACGTCCCGCACCGCATGCGGAATCACGTTTTTTCCTCCTGTCAGCATGGGGTGATGAAATCAGGTCTCCGTCCGGGCTGTTCCGGTTTTCCGGAACAAACCTACACGCCGCTTTTCCTTCTGTCCAACTAAAATCACGAAGCGGGAGCGTACGAGCGGCCGCCGAAAATGGCCGTCCCTACGCGGACGAGCGTGGCTCCTTCCTCTATTGCCGTTTCAAAGTCGTGGCTCATGCCCATGGACAGTTCCGTCAGCGTGGCTCCTCCCCTGCCGGACAGGACTTCCTTCAGCTCCCGGAGGCGGCGGAAATAGGGCCGCGCCTCCTCCGGATTTTCCACCGGGGGGGGAATGCACATAAGGCCGGCGATTTCAAGATGGTTCAGGGAGGACAGCTCCGACCATTCCTTTTCCAGGGTTTCCGGGAAGAATCCGAACTTGCTGTCTTCATTGCCTACGTTCACTTCCAGCAAAATGCGGGGCCGTTTTCCCGTTTCCTGAGCCACGGTATCCATGAACCGGGCCAGGCGCAGGGAGTCCACGGCATGGATCAGCGTGAAATATTCCAGGGCCTTGCGCACCTTGTTGCGCTGGAGGGGGCCAATGAGATGCCATTCCGTATCCGGAGGAAGGGAGGGGATTTTTCCCAGTCCCTCCTGGACCTTGTTTTCACCGAAAATGCGCTGGCCCGCATCATGGCACGCTTTCACATCCTCTGCGGGAAAAGTTTTGCTGACGGCGACGAGGCGGACGGAACCTGCCGGACGTCCGGCGCGGAGTTCCGCTGCGCGTATGCGGGAGAGAATATGTTCCAGATTTTGTTGGATGCTCATGATGGATGGTTCAGTTCAGGGATGGCTGTGCGGACGCGTGGCTCATGATATGGTGCAGGGGAGAGAGCCGCCGCATGGCCATGGCCCAGACCTTGGAAGAATCCGTTTCCAGGCAGATGTCCGGCACCATGGGGGAAACATACCAGGCACGGTCATTCAGTTCCCGGCGCAGCTGGGGCGGCGTCCATCCGCTATGGCCTACGTAGGCGCGCAGGATGGCGCGGGGGTCTTCCAGGTATTCCAGGGCCTGTTCCTCCTGCAGATGAAACTGGACGCGCAATTTATCCTCCGTGCGGATGAAAGCGGCGAAGATGAGCTGGTTGCGTTCTACGGGCCCTCCCTTGAAGATGGGCACGGCGTAAAGGGATTCCGGTATTTCCGTATGGCGGGCTACGTCCCCCACATTCATGCCGGACGGATGATTCAAAATATGGCCGATGACAAATTCCTTCTCCGCCCGGCTCAGGAAGATGACGGAATGATGGAATCCGGCGCCATCCAGGTAGGGGGCGGCAACCAGAAGGTGCCCCGCCAGGTTTTCATTGCTGATATCTTCGTGTTCCATCATGGCCATAAATCTACGTTACCAAATGTGACGGATGCAGGCAACCATGCGTTCAAACGGCCATGTCAGGAGGCGGTGAAAACGGAACACCGGAAAAACAGGAGGGAAGGGGAGCTTTTACCCGAGTGTATAGCGGGTCCCTCCGGAGGAACGGACGGCGGTTCTTGAATTTCCGGACGTCCTGCGGGCGACCGCCCTCCTGGAGGGAACGGATTTTTTCCCGGTTGATGCCGTTTGCTTGCGGGAAAGGGCAACGGCGGGGGGGCGGGAAGCCCTGCGGCGGTGGGAAATGACGGAGGCCGTATTGGCGTTTTCCATGCGGTCTGGAGAGGAAGCCATGACCAGCAGGGGAGAATCCTGCATTTTTTCCGCCTGGGCCAGGGCTTTCAGGGACGCGTCAATGGAACAGCGTTCGATTACGACCGGGTCACCGGTACGGAGCAGGTTGAAGGCCTCATATACGTCATTGCTCGTCATCCGGACGCAGCCGTAGGAGGCGGGGGTGCCGATGGTGCGTTCCTCCGCCGTACCGTGGATATAAATCAGGCGCGAGTGAGCGTTCCGGTTACGGGGTTCCAGGCCTTCCAGCCACATGATGCGCGTGACGATGGGGTCCCGGCCCGGAGAATTGGGCGCGACGCATTCCCCGGTGGGCTTGCGGCTTTTAAACCCCATGCCCTTGGGCTGTCCGCTGCCGATTTTGGAAGCGATGCGATGGGCGCCCAGAGGAGTGCGGCAGCTTCCCTTTCTGTCTCCCAGGCCGAATTTGGAAGTGCTGACAGGGTAGGTCTTCACCACCCGGCCATTGCGCATGACGGCCATTTTCTGGTCCCTGACGCTGACGACCGCGCCGTCTTTCACGATGGCAGTGGGCTCATAATCCGGACGGGAACAGGATGCCAGGACTCCGAACACAGCGAAAGCTGCGCCGGCGAGTTGAATCAGGCGTGCTGCTTGCGAGAGAGGCGCAGGCATGGGAAAGGCGTCAGTTCTTGGCTTTGGCAGTTTGCTTGGCGGGCAGCAGGTTGGAAATCATGCGGCCCAGGGAACAGAAACCTGTGTAATAGAAACCCAGGAAAGGAATCATCAGGATGGGGGAAAGGTAATGGCCCTGGCGGATCATGATGATGATCAGGTTCAGGAAGAAAGTTCCGCAGGCGATTTCCAGGACGGGAATGACGACGGATTTAATAGCCCGGTATCCGTTGCGTTTGAGCTGGGAGACGTGCCGGCGGTCTTCCTTCCGGTCCACGCCGTATTTGGGCGTGCGGACGAAGGCGGACTGATGGCCGAAGATGGCTTCCAGAACAGCCTTGGCGTTGTTGACCGCCATGCCCACGCTCAGCGTGAGAAGGAGGGGGAGGTACGGCAGTTCCTTCCACCAGGATTTGGGACGCACCACGATTTGGGCGCTCATGTAAAAGATGCAGACGGCCACGCTGGTCATGAAGAACAGGGCCACATTCACAAACCACATGAAGACCGTTTCATTTTCCGGAATACGCTGCGTGCAGATGGGGTACACCAGGAAGCAGAGCAATGCCAGGAGCAGGTAGGAATAATTGCAGGTGAGGTGGGTGGTGGCTTCTACCTTGGCTTTAAGGGGGGCATTGGAGCGCCAGATGTCCAGCAGGATTTTCTGGCAGACCTGAATGGAACCCTTGGTCCACCGGTGCTGCTGGGACTTGAACCCGTCCATGTCCACGGGAAGTTCCGCCGGGGTAACGACGTCGTTCAGGTAGATGAAGCGCCAGCCCCTGAGCTGGACACGGTAGGAAAGATCCATGTCTTCCGTCAGGGTGTCATGGGACCATCCGCCTGCGTCGCCGATCACGCACTTGCGCCATATGCCGGCAGTGCCGTTGAAGGTGAAGAAGCGGCCGGAACGGTTGCGAGCCGTCTGTTCCATGGCAAAATGGCCGTCCAGGTACATCCCCTGGATGCGGGTAAGGAGATTGTATTCACGGTTGATGTGGCCCCAGCGGGTTTGAACGAGGCCCACGTTTTCATCCGTGAAGAAATGGATGGTTTTTTGCAGGAGATCCGGTTCCGGAACGAAGTCAGCATCCAGAATCAGCAGGAATTCCCCCTTCGCTACTTTGGTAGCCGCTTCCAGCGCGCCTGCCTTGAAGCCGGTGCGGTCCGTGCGGTGGATGCAGACGGCGTCAAAGCCGCGGGACTTTAATTCCTCCACCTTGCGGTAGCATTGTTCCGTGGTGTCGTCTGTAGAATCGTCCAGAATCTGGATTTCCAGCTTGTCCTGCGGATAATCCAGAGCGGCTACGGATTCCAGAAGGCGGTCCACGACGAACTTCTCATTGAACATGGGGAGCTGGACCGTCACGACGGGCAGTTCCTGGAAGCGTGCTTTGGGCTGGGGCTTGTTATTACGGTTCTTCCAGTACAGGTAAACGATGCTCAGGCGGTGGAAGCCATATCCTGCCAGGCCGACGAGGACCAGAAGATAGCACAAAAGCCAGATAAAATTGTAATTTAAAGACATGCAGGGGGTACAAAGGGGGTTGGTATCTTTTTGCGTCAGGGAAGGGGGATTTCCTTGACGTGACGCCCGTATAGGACACCATAGGGCGAGAGTCAAGACATATTCCGTTTTGCTTAACCTTTTTGAGTGTTGTTATGAAGAGATTGTATCTGCTGGCCGCAGCTGTATCCGTCACGGGGGGAATGGCGTTTTCCGCTCCACAAGAAGATGCCCCGGAGAAGGAGGTGGCAGTACTGGATGTGCAAACGCCGCCGTCCGGCAAGCAGGACCAGCCGGCCATTCCGGAACGCCTGCTGGACGACTCCCACATGAATGAGGAGCTGGGCATCAACGAATTTACCGCGCCGTCCATCCGCAAGATTTTTGAAGATTTGGAGGGGCTTCCTGAAATACCGGAAAAGGTGGCCTTGCGCGCACGCCCGGAGCGGCCTCCCATGGACCGCTGTTCCCTGGCTCTCCAGTTGGGCGGCATGATGGCGGACGGCTTCGTAATCGTGCAGTGCGGCAAGATGAATGAGGTGAAACCCATTGCTCTGGATCTTTCCAGCTATGCAAAGGCCATTGGCGCCGGAGAGAGGGTGAACCGCCACGCCGCCAGCCTGCTGAAAAATGCGGAAGACGGGGATTTGAGCAGTTTCAAAAACAACCTGGCCCTTATTCAATCCGATGTGGAACAGGAACTCGCCTCCCTGAGGGATTCCGATATGGCGAACCTGATCGGCCTGGGGGGATGGATACGCGCCCTGGACGCCGCTACCGCGGCTCTGGATAACAAATTTGCGGAGGACAAGGCAAAAGTCATTTTCCAGCCGGATGTCCCGGAATATTTTCATTATATTCTGGACGGGGTGGAGCCGGAAATGAAGGAACGCCGGGACATTGCCAAAATCATGAACCTTCTGACGGTCTTGCAGGAGCAGATGACGCTGGCTCCGGACGCCAAACCCGTCAAGGCCGGCGTGGAAGCCATCCGCAAAACGACGCTGGAGTTGCTCAAGGCGGCTCTGGCCCCTGTGGAATCATAATTCCTCTCTCCGGCAGGCATACATCTATGGTTCTTCCCCTTTTGACCAGTCTGGAAGTGCGTCTTACTCCCCGCAGCCTGTACTTGCGGAATGAAAAACTGGAGCGGATGATTCGGGATGATGGCCGCATCCCGGTGCCTTACAACGTAAGCATCCGCAATGCGGGAGACGGCGCCGTACGCATCATCGGCAAAAAGTGGACCGTCCGTTCCCATGAAGACGGCACGCAGGTGATTGAAGGGGATGAACTATTCGGTTCACGTCCCCTGTTGTGCCAGGGACAGATTTTTGCGTTCAACGGCCTTCAGATGCTGCGGCTGCCAGCGCGCATCCAGTTGACTCTCCTTGTCCGGGACGAGGCGGGAATCCTTTATCATACGGATCCCGTCAGCCTTAAATGGTGAAATAAAAGGGTCTTATATACTTGACTTCGGTTTCTCCGTATGCTATTAATTAGCCATA
>ENA-ORND01002874-ORND01002874.1-human-gut-metagenome-genome-assembly--contig:-NODE-2874-length-10104-cov-2.956016_pt1 | contig 10104 bp, 10 predicted proteins | sample MGYA00242111_ERZ509014 | MGnify/ENA primary metagenome ERZ509014 (study PRJEB26280, sample SAMEA2338694) | human gut metagenome | biome: human gut; feature: human-associated habitat; material: faeces... | reverse complement strand
ATCGTACCGCTGAGAAACGGTTTGCCGTTGTTAGTCGTCTTGAGCGCCGCCGCGCGCAGAATATAAAAGCCCTCGACATCCATGCCGGGGAGCATATCCGCAATGGGTTTATTGAATTCCATGGCTCCGCCTTTCCGCCCGCAGAGCGGGTCGTTCGTTCTATAGGATAACTATACATTGCCGTGATTTTGCCCGTCTGTCAAGCCTTTTCCCGCAAAAATCCGCCCCGCCGCCGATGGCTCGGCCTGCGGGACGGAGGCATTCAGTGTTCGGCGCGGGCGATCCGCTCGGCTTCGTCGATCTGGGCGGCCATGCGCGCGCGGACCGCTTCCGGGGCGACGCCGTCGCGCAGGCAGGTACGGCGGATCCGCTCGGGCTCGGGAGCCGTGACCGTCACGACTTTGTCCATCTGCCGGTAAGCGCCGCTCTCGAACAGAATAGCGGCCTCCTCGATTACGTAGGGTCCTTGCTGGCGTTCGGCCCAGCGGGCGAAGTCCTCGGCTACGGCAGGGTGTACGACGGCATTGAGGCGCTCGCGCAGCGTCCCGTCCGAGAAAATGCGTCCGGCCACGTATTTCCGGTTCAGTCCGTCGGCGTCGTACGCTCCGTCGCCGAACAGCCCGCTTACAGCGGCTTTCAGGGCGACGTCCTCGTTCATCAGCCGGCGCGCCCGGGAGTCGGAGTCGTAGACGGGTACGCCCAACTGCGCGAATGCGCGGCACACGGTGCTTTTCCCGCTGCCTATCCCTCCGGTTATGCCGATCTTAATCATGCTCTTGCTGAGGAAATTCGATCTCGACGGGCGACTCGACCGAAAGGATTTTCAGGTCGGATATGTGGGAGGAGATGATGTTCTGAAGCGTGAAGGGCGCGATGTCGTAAACGCCGGCCTGACGCGCCGACGGCGTGACGGCCACATTGTCCGACGAGATATCCACGCCGTTGCGCCGGGGCGCGATCTTGTGCTTGAGAATCTGATAGCCTATCCCTTCGACGTTGCACCGGACCGAGTAGAGCGTGCTGTCGATGCGGACCGGGATCGTGATGTCGGTGGTGTAGACATAGCTGAGCTTGGTGATATACCACAGGCAAAGCGATAGGGCCAGCAGCATGAAGAAGACCGGGTTGCTGAGTCTCCGGACCGTCACCTTGACGTACAGCTTGAATTTATGCAGACGCATATCTTTCCCGAGATAGTTTCATGCAAAGTAAAGGATTTTTTTCATCAAAACGAAAATACGGGCAGGGAAGTGCCGGAGCCGACCGGAGCGTCCTTCGCGTGCCGGATATTTCCTATTTGTTCGACCGGGAGAAATATCCGGTTGTGTACGGTACTTGCGGCAGGACGACGGATTCTCGGACTTTGCCGTTACGGACATGCCGGCCGGAAACGAGGAGGTCTCCTCGGCGGTCCGGTCGCTCCGGCGGTTTCCCGTTTCCCGGGTGTTCGGGGAGACGGTTCGGTATGGAGAGAAATATTTGGGAATGAAAAGCGCGGCAAGTCTCCAAAGACCTGCCGCGCGCAGAATGGTTCGGACCGGCAGCGGACAGTCCCCATCGGTTCGGACCCTCCGCAGGGAACCGTAGCCGCTACTTGCCCGTTACGCTTTTGGGCGTTTCCTCGGGCTTTTCGGTCGCGTACTTTTTATTGAGTCCCTCGAGGATGATCTGAGTCAGATCCAGCGACGGATCGGCGTTCAGCACCGGGCCCGTCGTGCTCGAACTGAGGATCATCTTGTAGCGGTAGTCGCTGTTGAACTCTTTGAGGTACTCGGTAATGCTGTAATGGATACGGTTCAGCATCACCTGTTCTTCCTCAGCCAGTTCGGACATCACTTGGTCGCGGTGCTGCATGAAGCTCTGCTGTTTCTTGTTCAGATTTTCCTCGATCGACTGGGCCTGAGAACGGGTTACCAGCCCTTTCTGTATCTTGTCCTGATAGTCGCGCACGTCGTTCTCGAGACTGCGGCCCTTGGAAGTCAGCTCCGTATCGGCCTTTTTGGCCTTCTGCTCGTAGGCGGCCCTCAGGTCGATGTACATGTCGTATCGGCTGACGAGCGAGTCGATGTTGAAATAGGCTATGTCTCCGCCCGCTGCGACGGCCGATTGGCTGCTGTCGGCTCCGGTTACGGTCCCGCCTGCCGTCGAGGCGCTGTTTTTGTTGTTGCAGGCAGCCAGAAGAAGTGCGGCTGATACGGCGATCAAGATTCTTTTCATGTTCGGTTGTTGTGGTTTATTGAAATCTCCGGGACGCCGCCGTTTCCGCTGCCGAAAGGCCGGCGCACGACCGTCCCCGGTTTATTGTTGTGCAAATATATAAATATTTCCTTTTGTTTGACTAATTTTGCCTTAAAATAGGAAAGGATTATGTATGAGTACATAACGGGTCGGGTCGAGACGCTCTCGCCGGCGGCCGTTCTGGAGGCCGGAGGTATAGGCTATTGGCTGAACATATCGCTGCAGACTTTTTCGCAGATAGGCGATCGGGCCGAGGTCCGGCTGTACACGCATTTCGTCGTGCGCGAGGATGCGCAGGTGCTTTACGGCTTTTTCAGCCGGGAAGAGCGCGACATTTTTCGGGCGCTGCTGGGCGTGTCGGGCGTCGGAGGCAATACGGCTCGCATGATTCTTTCCGCCTTCACGGCCGACGAGGTACGGACGATCATCGCCGCCGGACAGGCCGACGTGCTCAAGAGCGTCAAAGGACTCGGTATCAAAACGGCCCAAAAGATCATCGTCGAGCTGAGGGACAAGATCGGAGCCGTCTGCCCGGCGAACGAGGCGCTGCCGCTGCGGCAGGCGGCCGACGGAACGTTCGACGAGGCGCTTTCGGCCCTGACGATGCTCGGTTTTGCCCGGCAGGCCAGCGAGAAGGTGCTCCGCGCGCTGCGGAAAGAGATGCCTGCGGCTACGGTCGAGGAGCTCGTGAGACAAGCGCTCAAGCGCCTGTAAGGAACTTTGTCGGATGCGTCGCGCGGGTAAATTTGACCCGATTGTTGCAAGTTTATGCCATTTTATTCTATTTTTGTTGCCGAATTTGAGAGGGACAGGCCGCTAAGGTACGGGAAATGACCGGTATGACGGCCGGAAGAGAGGGCCGGGACAAGGGTTTTTCGCATGACCCCGAAACGCATTTAAATCGAAATCGTATGGATCTGTATCTTGCCATCGTTGTCATCATGCTGGTTCTGGCCGTGGCCGGGCTGGTCGTCGGTGTTTCCAACGACGCGGTGAATTTTCTCAATTCGGCCTTAGGCTCCAAAGCGGCGCCCCGCTATGTGATCATGACCGTCGCGTCGGTCGGCATCATCGTCGGGGCCATTACCTCCAGCGGTATGATGGAGGTCGCGCGCAGCGGCGTGTTCCATCCGCAGATGTTCACGTTCGCCGAGGTGATGCTGCTGTTTCTGGCGGTTATGTTCACGAACGTGATTCTGCTCGACCTGTTCAATACGCTGGGCATGCCGACGTCGACGACCGTTTCGCTCGTGTTCGGCCTGCTGGGCGCGGCGGTAGGCATCTGCGTATTCAAGCTCTCGAGCGGCTCGGTCGTGACGATGCCCGACGGCGATCCGGCCTCGATGGCCGACATGATCAACACGGGCAATGCGATGGCGATCATCGGTGGAATCCTGATCTCGGTGGCGATCGCTTTCGTGTGCGGAACGGTCGTCATGTACATTACCCGGCTTATCTTCTCTTTCCGCTACCAGAAGAAGCTGCGCACCGTCGGCGCGCTATGGTGCGGGATCGCGCTGACGGCCATTTCCTATTTCGCCGTCTTCAAAGGGCTCAAAGGCACTTCGGTTATTCCCGCGCATGCGATGGCGTGGATGGAACACCATACGCTGGCTATGCTGGCTGCTATGGTAGCAGGCTGGAGTCTGCTGATGTCGTTGCTGAGTCTTCTGAAAATCAATATACTGCGATTGACCGTGTTGGCCGGGACCTTTTCGCTCGCGCTTGCCTTCGCGGGTAACGACCTGGTGAACTTCATCGGCGTTTTCGTAGCCGGAGTGGACGCTTACGACGTGGCGAAGACGACCGGCGACAGCTCGATGCTGATGGGCAGCCTGAACGATCCGGTTGTCGCTAATATGCTGATTCTGTTCCTCTCGGGACTCGTTATGGTCGTCACGCTGTGGTTTTCCAAGAAAGCCCGCGCGGTTTCCGATACGGAAATCAACCTGGCACGTCAGGACGTCGGCGTCGAGCGGTTCGGTTCGACTTCCATTTCACGCGCGATCGTTCGCAGCGCGCTGAATGTCAATAGGAACTACGAGAAATACACGCCCGACCGCATTCAGCGTTTCGTCGCCAGCCGATTCGTGCCGGTGCTCAACCGCAAGGACAAGGCTCCGTTCGACCTGATCCGGGCGACGGTCAATCTGACGGTGGCCTCGATTCTGATCTCGTCGGCTACTTCGTTGCAGTTGCCGCTCTCGACGACCTATGTGACATTCATGGTCGCGATGGGCAGCTCGCTGTCCGACCGGGCTTGGGGCCGCGAAAGCGCCGTATATCGGATTACAGGCGTGCTGACGGTGATCGCGGGTTGGTTTTTCACGGCTTTGGTCGCCTTTACGATCGCGTTCGTCGTAGCGGCGGCTCTGGTTTGGGGCGGTACGATCGCGCTGGTCGTGCTGACCGTGCTGTGCGCCTACCTGCTGTTCGAGAGCACCGTGCTCCATAACCGCAAGCTGAAGAAGGACGCTGCCAAGGAGGCCGAAATGAAGGCGCTCTCGGACGAGGGATCGATCGTCGACCGCTGCATCCGCGAGGTAACGGACACGATGAGCAAGGTGACGACGATTTACAATCAGACGCTGATCGGCTTGTTCAACGAAGACCGCAAACTGCTCAAGCAGATGGTGCGCGAATCGGAAGCCCTTTATCAGGCGGCTCACGAGCGCAAGCACGAGGTGCTTCCGACGCTGCTCGAGTTGCAGGAGAATTATGTCGAGACGGGGCATTATTATGTGCAGATTGTCGATTATCTCGACGAGGTCGCCAAGGCGCTGGTCCACATCACGCGGCCGAGCTTCGACCATATCAACAACAACCACGAGGGATTCCGCGTCGATCAGTTGGAGGATCTGAAGAGGGTCAACGAGCAGGTCAGCACGATCTATACGAAAATCAACGAGATGCTTCGGACGAACCGTTTCGTGCAGCTCGACGAGATTCTGCGCCTGAGGGACGAGCTGTTCGATACGCTGGCCGCGGCGATCAAGAGCCAGATCAAGCGCGTGAAGGCCAAGGCTTCGACCACGCGAAGCAGCATACTCTACCTGACGATCATCAACGAAACCAAGACGATGGTGCTGCAAAGCCGGAATCTGCTCAAATCGCAGAAATATTTCCTCAGCAAGTCGTAGTTGCCGGGGAAAGTCGGTACCGTACGAAAGCCGGGCTTGCCGCCCGGCTTTTTTCGTGGAATTTTCGTGCCCGGGGCAATATTTTTGATTATTCGCAGTTTAATAGGCAAGCGCGCGGGTTCGTTTGGTTTTGGATGAAAAAAAATGTAGATTTGTACGCTAAAACGGGGATATTGAAGCGGTTTACTCAAATAGTGCTGATCTCGGCCGGATCTCTTGCGCTCGCCTGCGCCAAGGAAGACGATGCCGTGACTTCGCAACGGTCCGCGATCGAGAGCTTTCTCGATTCGAGAGGCTGGGAGTATGCCGAAGCCTCGGGCGTATACCGCTACACGATCAACGCCGACCGGCCGGAGTACGAGAGCGAGCCGCAGATCGCCTACGGGGACTCGGTCGTTTTCGATTTCGCCGCTTATCTCTTTTCGGGCTCGGTGAGCGCGACGGAAGTGCCCTATTATACGAATATCCGTTCGTTGGTCGAAGGAGATACCGTGCTGAATACGGAGTATTGGAGCTTCGAGCCTCAGCGGGTCGTGCTCGGAGCGACGCCGATGATCCGGGGACTTACTTACGGGTTGCAAGGCGCCCGCGAGAGCGACTCGCTTCAGTTGTTCGTCACTTCGGATCTGGCTTACGGCAGCGGGAATACGGGCGTCGTGGACGGCGATCAGGCGACGAGATGGTTTGTCTATATCGAAAAAGTGATTAAGAATGAATAAAGCAGTTCGCATTGCATGGGCCGTGTCGATCGTCGCGATCGTGGCCGCTTCCTGTGCCAAGGAGCCTTCGGATAATCTGGGCGAGAAGCAGATGGCCGCTTTCGACGCATGGGTGGGCCTGTACGGCGACGGCGCGGAGAAGCAGCCTTCGGGCATTTACATCAAGAAACTGCACTCCGCCTCGGGAGTGATCAAGCCCCCGGTCGAGTACGACTGGATACAGCTGAACTATACCGGCCGGATCATGGTCGACGGCGACGTGTTCGTTACGCGCGACAGCGCGGTAGCCGTCGAGCAGGGTACTTTCGAGTACTTTACGCATTATGTGCCCCAAATGATTCAGTTCTACGAGGACGGCGACCTGCCTCGGGGAGTGTACGACGCCGTGGGTACGATGAACGAGGGGGATCGCGTCCGGGTATACGTTCCTTATACGCTCGCTTACGGCAACTACGGCCGGTCGTTTACCGGAGGGTATCAGGGGCAGGTATCGAGCGTTCCGGCCCAGACGCCTATCATCATGGATCTGGAGCTGAAGAAGATCATTTCGGACCCGCTTCGGGACGAGAGCAACGAAGTGGCTCAGTATGCGTCCCGTAACTGGGGGCAGACCATAGCCGACACGCTGAAGACGGGGCTTTACCGCCGGTCGCTCCGCACGGGGCTCGATACCGCGACGGTCAAGGACGACTCGATAGCTTACGTCTACTATGTGGGGCGTTTTATGGACGGATTCGTCTTCGACACGAATATCGCCGATACGGCGCGCAAGTACCACATCTACGATAACAGCAGCTCGTCCAAGTACGACTCGCTCGTGGTGTCGCTCAAGTCGGAGGATACGTCGGTAGTCCGCGGCTTCTATGAGGCCATCAAGGGAATGAGGTACGGGGAGACGGCCGAAGCCCTTTTCACTTCTACGTACGGCTACGGCAGCACCGGTCAGGCCGGGACCTCCACCACCACCGAGATACCTCCCTATGCTCCTTTGATGTTCACGATCGAGGTGATTCCGCTTAACGGAGACGGTACGGCCCAGCACCCGTACAATATCACGGCGGTCAAGGGCCTTCCGCAGGAGGAGAGCGACGTGTGGATCACCGGTTATATCGTCGGCGTGGTCGACGGCACGAGCGTGGAGGAAAACGCCCAGTACGCCCAGACCGTTTCGGTCAAGACCAATATTCTGCTCTCCGACAAGCGCACGGCCAAGAAAGCCAGCGAGGTGATCGCCGTAGAGTTGCCCGAAGGCCCGATTCGCGATGCGTTGAATCTGGCCGACAATAAGCTGAACTATCGGGTCAAGATCGCCCTGAAAGGCAATATTCGTCCTTATTTGGGCCAAAGAGGCATGACGGGCGTGACTCAGTACGTGAAATAATTTTTTCGGTCGATATTTGAAAGGGGGAGAGCTTCAGCTCTCCCCCGATTATTTTGTCTCTGTGGCGATTTTTCGTACCTTTCCGCCTCGATTGCAAGACGATGGCCAACGACTATTTCGCTTTCAAACGGTTCACCGTCCGTCAGCCCCGCTCGGCGATGAGGGTGGGCACCGACGGCGTGTTGCTCGGCGCATGGTGCGATTCGGCGCCGGCGGGCGGGCGGATGCTCGACGTCGGTACGGGAACGGGAGTGATCGCGCTGATTCTGGCCCAGCGCAATCCGTCGGCCCGGATCGACGCCGTCGAGATCGACGAGGGGAGCTGTCTCGATGCCGAGGGCAATTTCGCCGCATCGCCTTGGGCCGGCCGGCTGACTCTTTACCGTCGTCCGTTCGCCGATTTCGCGGCCGGATGCACGGTCCGGTACGATCGGATCGTGTCGAATCCTCCCTATTTCGTCGCATCGCTCAAATCGCCCGATCCGGCCCGCACGGCAGCGCGGCATGCGGAGTCCCTGTCCTATGCCGATCTGGCCGCAGGGGCTGCGCGGTTGCTCGTTCCCTCCGGACGGTTGTCGGTAATCTTACCTGCCGAGACCGCATGCGACTTTGCGGCATCGGCTTTGAACGAGGGATTGTACCAGGTGCGCGCACTGGCCGTGCATACGGTTCCGGGCGGTCCCGTCAGGCGGCTGTGCGCGGAGTTTTCCCCCCGGCGGCAGGATTTGCAGGAGGAGACGCTCGTGATCGAAGCCGAAGACCGCCGAGGGTACAGTGCCCGTTACAAAGAGCTGACGGGCGATTTTTACCTGAAGATGTAAGTCTCTTTTTGGAAAAATAGTATAACTTTGTTTGGTTCGGTGTCCCGAGGAGGATGCCGACGGACATAAACTAAAAGGATGATTATGAGAAAGCTGATGATTTCGGTGCTGGCGGGTTCCCTGACTGTTGCGGGCGCGTCGGCTCAAGTGAAAGCTTACAAGCCGTCCAAGCCGATGGAGGGGAATACGGTGGCCTATGCGTTGCCCCGCTCGGTGATTCGCGTGCAGGTCGTTGCCGAAAGGGAAAGCGTGCGAGTGGGCCCGTATGCCCGCTTCGCTCAGAAACTTCTGGGCGTGATGGCTCCGCTCGCGGACAAAGACATCTACACGATTCAGAGCGCGACGCTCTGCGCGGCTCAGGAAGCCGATCCGGCCGAAGTGTATGCGTTGGACAATCCCGACAAGAGCCCGCTGAGAATTTACGACGTGACTCCGGAAGGGTTCGTAGCGGCGTCCGCTGCCGGCCAGAAGCCTCTGCCTCCTGCATGGGACTGCGCGGGTCCGCTTCGCGGGCCTGTTCCCGACCGTTGCGAGGCGGTGTCTTATCTGGACAGCGATACCTCGTTCGTCAAGGTGTCGGTCGATCGGCTGAGCCTCGTCGAGAAAAGTCCCGAGTCGATGGCGCAGGATGCCGCCAATGCGATCTTCTCGTTGCGGCGCCATCGGATCGATCTGGTGACGGGCGAGGCGGGCGAGAACGGGTTCGGCGCGGGCCTGAAGGCTGCGCTTGAAGAGATCGACCGGCTGGAACAGGAGTATCTGTCGTTGTTTCTGGGCAAGCAGTTCCGTCAAAGAATCGTCCGGGAATTCAGCGTCGTGCCGTCGAAGGACGAGCCGGCGACGGTCGTCTGCCGTTTTTCTGATACCGCCGGCTTGCTGTCCGCGGACGATCTGTCGGGTCGGCCCGTCCTGCTGGAGCTCGCTCCCGAGAACAAGGCACAGAGCTTGGCTCCGGAGCGTCGCGCTTCGAAGGATTCGCGCGGCACGATTCTTTACCGCGTGGCCGACATGGTGAATTGCCGGCTGATGGACGGCAATCGCGAAATCGCGCAGAGCCGTCTGCCTTTGTATCAGTTCGGGCAGGTGATCGAGTTGCCCGTGACGTCGGTCAAATAGCCGGGACATGGACGATACCCAGCGAATGATCGGTCTGTTGCGCCGGCTGAAGGTGGAAATGAACGGGGCTGTCGTCGATGCCATGCGCAGCCGGGGTCTCGACTATCCGCTCAGCTACGGCGTTTCCGTGCCGACGATCAGGGAGATCGCGAAAGCGTACGCTCCGGCGCATGCTTTCGCCTTGTTTCTTTTCAGGCAGCAGGTTCGGGAGCTGAAGCTCGCGGCCGCCTTTATCGACGACCCTTCGGAAGTGACTGCCGCTCAGATGCGGGAGTGGGCGGACGGTCTGACCAATACCGAGTTGGTCGAACAGGTCGTCAGCGCGCTGTTCCGCCATGCGCCCGATGCTCCGGATATGGCTTTGGAATGGATGGGCTCGCCGGAGCCGATGAAGCGGTATGCCGGCTTGCTGACGGCTGCGTCGGCTATCCGCGCGGAAAAGAACCGCGCATGGGCCGACCGTTTTTTCGAACAGGCAGACCGGATCGCCCGGCGAGGCGATTTGGAGAGTTTTGTCGGCCGGGGGCTGGTGATGCTGATGCGCTCGCTGGCGACCGTCTCGCCCTCTTTGTGCGAGCGGGTGAAGCTTTGGGAGCGGCGGTGTGCGGCTTCGGCGGACGGAACGCTTCGCGAAGTCGCCGGAGAGCTGCAATGGCAGTTGGAGTATATGGAGGGCGGCTCGGACTGAC
>ENA-ORND01002873-ORND01002873.1-human-gut-metagenome-genome-assembly--contig:-NODE-2873-length-10105-cov-2.737015_pt1 | contig 10105 bp, 6 predicted proteins | sample MGYA00242111_ERZ509014 | MGnify/ENA primary metagenome ERZ509014 (study PRJEB26280, sample SAMEA2338694) | human gut metagenome | biome: human gut; feature: human-associated habitat; material: faeces... | reverse complement strand
GTAATCGTTATGATCGTTGCTGGGCTTGTCCACCATACGATTTCGATATATCTGCAAGGATTGGCAAGTACAAATATATCTGCATAACAGGCACTCAGATCGTGCCTGATCCATCCTCTGTACCAACTATTCCTGCGGGAACAGAGAAAGAGGTCGTTATCGGCCTGTTGACAGAAGTGCGCCTTCAACTAGATTCTTGGTTGCGGTGGCTTGAAACGGAATATCCGGGTAGTCTGGCTTGTTACGCAGGGACTTGTCACCTTTGCCCTGACGATACGTGTACCCGTATCACCGGTCAGCCTTGCCGTCATCCTCATCTGATCCGTCATTCCCTGGAATCTTTCGGTTTCGATCTCGGCCGTACGGCTGAAGAATTACTTCATATTCCACTGGTATGGAGTGATGGGGTGAAATTTCCCGAATATCTGATGTTAGTCAGTGGTTTATTTACCGATGTGCCAATCGACATAAGCTTAAAACCTGCACCATAGTTTGGTTTTTCCGTTCCAGTGGTTGCGTCGGCAACCTGAAATGTGTCTGCGTGATTTTGTTGCTTTATGGTCTTATCTTTCGATCGATTCCAGCCTTTTATTTATACGCTTTAGGAATCGTTTATAAGCATCGGTGGGCTGAAATTTCTACCGGTGTTTTCAAAATAAGTTGTCTTAAAATTTGTAAAATAAATTTTATTCTCTATTTTTGAAGCGTATTGGCTTTCCTATGTCCATCCGGTATAGGAAATAAAAGGGAACCGGGTGTAAATCCCGGACAGGCCCCGCTGCTGTGAGCTTCTTTACAACGTCCGGACAATGCTTCTGCCACTGTCGTTTATACCTCCGACGGGAAGGCGTCTGGATTGGAGCAAGTCAGAAGACCTGCCAGTAACAGCAAACGTCTTTACTCTCGAGGATTTAGAGTGGGACACCTGCACATATATATTTACTGTACTGTTAAAAACACCGGAGATAAAAATGGTGTATGCGGAAGTATTGTATGATGTGGCCACAATACGAAAGATACAGGGTTTTTATTTGAAGGATCCGCCAGTCGCATCCTGCCGGTGTTTTTTTTTATGTCTTTTCGGAGCGGAGCTTTTCTGGCAAAAAAAGTCACAGGCCGGCTTTACCTGTGACTTTCGCAACTATTAATCAATAAAACGTGACAAAATTCTGATGACACAAAGATAGGCCGGCTAAATAGACCCGGAAATCCCCGATTCTAGGTATTCCGCCTGTTTTGGTATCCCTATATTAAGGTAAATCGTTATTTTGGGGCTTTCTGAAGGAGAATTCACACCCACAATATTGCTGATTATAAAAACCATTTTCGGCCAAAAGTATCTTACGGCGTTCGCTTAAACCACCTTTACGCCAGTTCTTTTCCCAAAATTCCAGACCTTCAAAGCGAGCCGCAGCCCATTTCCCGGCTTCGGTGATTTGTTGAAGGCTCTTCCATCGCGAAGAGGCCAGTGTAGTAGTAAACAAACGAAAGCCTCTTTCATCAGCCAATTTTGCCGTGGCCAGCAACCGTATTTTGAAACACTGCAGACATCGCTTTCCCCGTTCGGGTTCATCCTCCAAGCCCGCCACGTCACTCAACCAGGCTGTATGATCATAATCCCCGTCGATAATCTCCAAACCTAATTTTTGTGCATAACGACTGCATTCGGATTTCCGGATTTCGTATTCTTCCTGTGGAAAGATATTGGGGTTGAAATAATACAAAGTCGGACGGATATCCTGAGCTAGCATCCATTCGACGATAGCAGCCGAACAAGGGGCACAACAACTATGCAACAATACATTTTCCATTTTGATCTATCTTTGTCGTCTTTTGTTTTTATATAAGCCATGTCTGATCACTGTACGTCCGGGATGTATCAGATAGGTCAAATCGAGTAAAGGAACATAAGTCCATCCGGATTTTTCATTTATCCTGATATAGGGAATTTTACAAACAGCTGAGAGCCCGAAGTGCCTTGACACATAATAAGTAAGACGCAAATTTCCTTCTACAGCATATGCTTTTGTGAAATCAACACTATAAAAAAGGCCGTTTAAACTATAATGAAACCGGTGTCCCCAATAAGAATCAAACTGCAATCCTCCATAATAAAGCACTTTACCGTCGAGCAACTGAGTATGATACAAGGTGTGGGCATAATCGAACGGCATTACTTCGTTATTCCCGAACCCGACATAACCCTCTATGCAGGGTCAGTATTTTTTCGGCCGAAGGATCGGGACATCCCCATACTTGCGGATTCAATAACCAGGAAAACAATATTTCATGCCGCATAGCCATCCCCTGGGCCACCTGTACCGAATCCGGAACCAGTTCTTTAAAACCGGTCGACTGCAATATCTTCAAACCGGGATAAGAATAATACAACGTATGTGCTGTAGCCCAGGCAAAACGCCTGTTCCCCCACCAACGGTGTTTCAACCCGATATTAGGTAAAAAAGGTTCCTCAGCTATCCGAAAAAGGATTTCCGTACGTTTTGAGAAACCGATCCGTGTGGGATTAAAAAGACTGATTTCTGCTGCATCCGAAGCGACAATACCTGCTGTCCCGGTATGCCAGGCAGAGATTTCCGGAAAACCTTTACTCTTTGAAGGTAATCGGCGGGGATCCCACCGCAACTCGGTATCTTTCTGCCGGAGAGAATTTTCTTTCTTTTCTATCTGTTTTTCTGTTCTCTTCTGTTCTTTACTTTTTGCAGGAAGCACCCGTTGTGCATAAACACCTGAAGAGATTGTCCCCCATAATAATAGACAAAACAGGATTTTCATTTTACGGAATAATAATTCAAATGTTTTTTAAAGAAGATGGACCACATAATCAAAAACATATACATATTAAATATAATGAATATAAAGCAGTATATAATTTAGATGGAACAATTTTATAAGGGAAATTACCAAATAAGCAACAAAAATTAGTAGAGGCATGGATACTTATTCATAAAGAAGAATTACAAAGTTTATGGGATTTAATGCAAGAACAAGGTGAATTTTTCAAAATTGAACCATTAAAATAATAAGTGGTAAAGGGGGGATATATATGTATATAGTACCGGAACCAATAGAAGTGAAGGCAATAGAAAAATACAAATTATATATAAAATTTGAAAAGGGTGAAGAAAAAATATTAGATATGGGACAAGACATAAAAGAGAAATTTTATGCAAAATTAAAAGATTATGAATATGATTATTCTGATATAGCAGTTCATATAGCGAAAATATTGAAGGAGGATTTTTACGATTTAGATTTCAGAATTTCAGAGCTGTATCAAATGAATCGTTTTTTGAATCATCAAATTGCACATAATGTTATTTTTGTCTTCGTAGAGAAAGAATTGTGTATTTCTGCCTTTGAAAGATTGAAAAAAGAGTATGAAGGCAACATACTTATAAATCCAACGGAAGAAGATTTTTTTAATTATAGACGAGAAGATATGATTGTTGTAAGAAATCTTTTGACGGAATCACCCAAAGGGAAAAAGGATGTCTGGCATACAGGTTTAGAAAAATTGCTGGTAGACATTTTTTCGGAGAATCTGATAAAAGCAATGTTTAGTGAATCAGAGTATCCCGCAATATATGAAACGGCATTTAATTCTTATGTTGTGGATGAAAGTCAGATGTTCAGGTATGCTAAAAGACGAAAAAGCGCAGATAAGATAAAGAAATTTATACAGGAAGAAACGGATGCAAAATTACGATTGGAGTAGAGTAGTTATCAATGATTACTAGAGAGAATTATAGCATGGCGTATTGTAAGAGCAGTCCCGGAACAGAGCTGTCATCTACATTGGAAGAAGGGACGGTATAAGCAATGATATAATCGTTGGCAATGCAGCCAAAGGAAAGGGCTGCGGTGGCACATAAATATAAATACCAGAGCTTTAGATTGCTCAGGCGGACCGTAATAAAATATGCAATAAGGCATACAGACAGGAGTGGGAAAAAGAACATCTCTGGTGGACTTAAAAACCGCCGGGGAGATAACTTTAGATGCAGACGATGTTACTGGTGATGTATTTATCTCTGCCGGTTCAGTTAAGCTTGAGGCGGATCAGTTGGACATCTATTTATCAGGTGGAGCGGTGAAGTATCTGATAGAGGCAACGGATGAGCAGAACGGAGAAATCAGCCTGAAAAAGACTGGTTCCCTGAATTCGTTTGATCTGGTTAATGGAAATAATATAAATGTAACAGAGGCATTTTTTAAAGCAACAGACACTTTCCTGTCATCCAATGGAAACAGTAATTCGAACAGTTCGAGTGGCAGGATAGTTCTTGTGGGTGAAACAATAGCAGAAGGCAATCTTGAATTAGAAACAGTAAAAGATGTAACAATCCGCGCAAAGAAGACTGCGGTAAAAGGAAATCTCGCTGTCAATGCAGAAAATGGATATGGTGTTGAGATAACCAGTGAAGGGGGAGCGGTATCAACCGGAAGTACAGAGATTACGGCACCTTCATTATTTGTTACGCTGCAGGCACAAAATGACATTACACTTCTGGGAGCAGAAGGGCATTCTGTAATAGAAGGAAGCAACATTTCAATGAATGCAGCAGGCGGTGACCTTTCCATATCCAGAGCCGGAAGTGCTGCTACCGATATTCCGCCACTTCTGGGAGGAACATTGCAGACGCAGGATGATATCGTAAAATATAGCGATGGTGGGGAAAACTGGGTACAGATAATGGCAACCGGCGAGACATATGATGCAGATAACTGTGAACATCCGATTTTAGCAGGATATTCCGGCAGATGTATGGTCTGTGGAGCAAGTGACATAGAATATGCAGAGCTGATTGGAACGGATGGAACGACTAAGAGAATGCTGAATGGAGACTTCGGTGGAACCGGAGCACATAATGATTTCAGATACCTGGAAGATGGAGATACCATCAAATTTGTGAAGGATATTTATGGAAATGGAAGAACCGCAGCAATCGGAGACAGTAAAGCCGTAACCCTTGACCTGAACGGACATACATTGATTCTGGATACGATTTCCTCAGGGAACAATCTTACCATTGCAAATGGTAACTATAAGGGAAAGATTACTAATAGCGGTGTCGGACTTACAAAGGAACTGACCTTTAAAAATGCAAAAGCAGCACTGAATGATTTACAGTGGATGACGAACAGTGGAGTAAAGCTTGAGGGAAGTGAAGTTACAGTATCCGGAAATGACGGTTCTGGACAGTGCTGGTTAGAGAAGCTTACAATGGATGAAGATTCAAAGCTGGTATTAAAGAATGTAAGCCAGGGTATTTCGAATTATGCTAATGTTGCACTGGAAGAAAGCCTGGGAACAATCCGGGGATTCCTGCCAAAAGATTATTCTATCGCAAATAGGAAGAGAAATCCGGCAGATGTTAATTACAGAAATACCATTGTGGATGCAGATGGTCAGATTGCCCAGAATGTGGAGCTTCGTTATCGTAAGATGACAGATGCAGATTTATCGGCAACGCTGAATCCAACGACCTATATTTATGATGGAACAGCAAAGGAACCGGAAGTACTTGTGGTATATGACGGACAGACACTGACAAAGGATACGGATTACACCGTTGCTTATTCGGATAACAAAAATGCAGGAAGTGCAGAGGTAACAATAACAGGTATTGGAGTGTATCATGAAACAGCACATCTGCAATTTACGATAGGGAAGGCAGGTCAGGCGGCACCGACAGGACTGAAGGCTGTAAATACCAGTAAAACAGGTGCAAGTGATGGAGCCATTGAAAACCTGACTACTGCAATGGAATACAGCACAGATGAAATTCATTGGACCAAGGTTACAGATGGTACAAAGATAAACCAGCTTACAGCAGGTGACTATTTCGTACGGTATGCAGAGACAGGGAACTATCTGGCTTCTGCATCTACAAAGGTGACAGTTGCCGTAAAGGAAGACCCTTCCACTGGAAACGGTTCCAATACGGCAGCCCTGACGGGAACAACACAGAAGACGGCAACCATAAAAACTGGTGATGAAACACCGGTTGGAAGAATACTGCTTCTGATGTTTTCCGCAGCCGGATTACTGGTTGTGGCAGCTGCAGGCAGAAAGAAATATTGTTAATTGTTTAAGAAGGCACGCAACGCATCCTTTTGTGCTTTATAATCACTGATTCCTAAATCATAAAGCTCCTGCATGATTTTCGGGTCAGTGGTAAAAGTGCCAATCTTAACCTGATGGGACGGTGCAAAGAGAAATGCCCGTCCTTCTTTTTGTAATTTTGCAGCAACTTCTACCGAGTGCCGGTAATTTAAGTGTCTGTTATCAATTGCAGTAATCGTATTTGGAAATTTCCGTAACATCTTTTTGTAAAGAAAACGGTAACTCTCCGGCTGCTTGACATAGCCAAGTGGACGGCAGTAGATAATTACTACCTTGTCGCAGCCATCTGCAATGGCACGTTCAACCGGAATGGAATCTGCAACACCGCCATCATAGTAATAATTGCCGTGAAAAGAAATCGGTTTGCAGAAGCCCGGAAGGGCACAGGTTGCCATAATGCCGCGGTAATCATCACGGCCTAAATCTTCTTTGGAAAAATATTCTGCCTTTCCGGTGGCAGCATTGGTTGCCGGAAAATGAAATTCACTTGGATTTGCTGCTAAGGCATCATAATCCAGCGGGTCGTTTCCTGTGGAATTGGTTAAGGTTCCGTAAATATATTGAAGCCCGAAGAGAGAACCGGTTTTAATCAGATTTTTGATACTGATGTAGCGGGGGTCTTTTACATGCTCTATATAGAAACGCAGATTACGGCCACGTTGCCCGGCAAGGTAAGAAGCAGTATTTGCCGCACCGGCAGATACCCCCATACAATAATCAAATGTAACATTGTCGTCTAAGAAGGCATCCAGAATTCCGGCACTGTAAGCGCATTTCATACCGCCGCCTTCTACAATCAATCCAGACTTTTCCATGATATTCACCTCTTGAGATATACTTCGTTAATTTTTTCACATATAGTTTAGCACATTGAAGAAGAAAGTCAAAATACATTTTTTATTGTATGTATATTCCGGGAAAATATAAGAGTTTGCGGCATTCGGGCTGCTACCCATATGTCACTGCATTGTTAAGAGTCTCTAAGAATTTCATGAAATATAAAAAAAGTTCCGGCAACCGGCACAAATTCACATCCATGTTCATCTGTGCCTTGCTGGCACGTCCATGTGCCAGCATTGCCAGTTTTGGTGAGAAATTCTAAGAGTCTCTAAACAATTTCGTTAATATATGGGGAGCAGCACGAATGCCGCAAATTGATATAATTTCCCTGGAATAATCCACACAGAATCTCCTTCCGGTCGTTGAAACCTTCCGCAAAAAACGTTATAATATGAGTCAGTGATAAAAGGCGAAGAGTAGAAATAGTGGAAGAGAGGAAGCGGGAATGGCATTTGCCCATTTACATGTACATACAGAATACAGTCTGTTAGACGGTTCAAATAAAATAAAAGAATATGTGGAGAAAATCAAGGCACTTGGCATGACAGCAGGGGCGATTACCGACCATGGTGTTATGTATGGTGTCATTGATTTCTATAAGGCAGCCAGGGAGGCGGGAATTAACCCGGTTCTTGGCTGTGAAGTCTATGTGGCTCCCGGCTCCAGATTAGACCGCGAGATGGTACATGGAGAGGACAGATACTATCATCTTGTGCTTCTGGCAGAGAATAACACAGGCTATAGCAATCTGATGAAAATTGTATCCAAAGGCTTTGTGGAGGGATACTATTATAAGCCGCGTGTGGACATGGAAGTGTTAGAAAAATACCATGAGGGAATCATTGCCCTAAGTGCCTGTCTGGCAGGTGAAGTACAGCGTAATCTGGTACGTGGAATGTATGAAGAAGCAAAAGAAGTAGCTTACCGCTATGAACGCTGTTTTGGAAAAGGCAATTTCTTTTTAGAGCTGCAGGATCATGGAATTCCGGAGCAGAAGCTGGTAAACCAGCAGCTTCTCCGCATGAGTCAGGAGACCGGAATTGAGCTGGTAGCAACCAATGACGTGCATTACACCAATGCAGAGGATGCAGAGCCTCATGACATCCTGCTTTGTCTTCAGACCGGAAAGAAATTAGCGGACGAAGACAGAATGCGTTATGAAGGCGGACAGTATTATGTCAAATCCGAAGAGGAAATGAAATCACTTTTTCCATATGCACTGCAGGCACTGGAAAATACCCAGAAGATTGCAGACCGCTGTCATGTGGAAATTGAATTCGGACATACCAAGGTACCGCATTTTGAGGTGCCGGAAGGCTATGATTCCTGGACTTATTTAAATAAATTGTGTCATGAAGGACTGGATAAGCGGTATGGAGCCGATGCACCAAAATACTTACAGAAATTAGATGACGAGCTTGCCGTTATTAAAAATATGGGATATGTGGACTATTTCCTGATTGTGTGGGACTTTATCCATTATGCGAGAGAGCATGATATTATGGTGGGACCGGGACGAGGCAGTGCCGCAGGAAGCCTTGTTTCTTATACCACCGGAATTACAGATATTGACCCGGTTCGCTACAATCTGATTTTTGAGCGTTTCTTAAATCCGGAACGTGTATCCATGCCCGATATTGACGTGGACTTCTGCTTTGAACGAAGACAGGAAGTTATTGATTATGTGGTAGAAAAATATGGCAAGGACTGTGTGACACAGATTGTAACCTTTGGTACGCTGGCAGCCCGTGGAGTAATCCGCGATGTGGGACGTGTTATGGATTTGCCGTATAATTTTGTGGATACGATTGCCAAGGCAATTCCAAATGAACTGGGAATTACCATTGATAAGGCACTGGTGATGAACCCGGAGCTTCGGGGCATGTATGAATCTGACGAGTCGGTAAAGAAACTTATCGATATGTCAAGAAGATTAGAAGGTCTGCCGAGGCATACGTCCATGCATGCAGCAGGCGTGGTAATCAGCCAGAAACCAATGGATGAATATGTTCCGTTGTCAAGAGCATCCGATGGCACCATAACCACACAGTTTACCATGACTACCATTGAAGAATTAGGACTTCTGAAAATGGATTTCTTAGGACTCCGGACACTGACTGTAATCCAGAATGCAGTCCGTCTTGCAGAAAAGAGCAGCGGTAAAAAAATTGATATGAATGCCATCGATTATAACGATAAGAAAGTGTTAGACTCTCTTGGAACCGGTAAAACCGATGGTGTCTTCCAGTTGGAAAGTGCCGGAATGAAGAACTTCATGAAGGAGTTGAAACCGCAGAGTTTAGAGGATGTTATCGCCGGAATTTCTCTTTACCGCCCGGGTCCAATGGACTTTATTCCGGCTTATATCAAGGGAAAAGACCACCCGGAAAGCATTACCTATGACTGTCCGGAATTGGAATCGATTCTGGCACCGACCTATGGCTGTATCGTATATCAGGAACAGGTAATGCAGATTGTACGTGACCTCGCCGGTTATACATGGGGCAGATCTGACCTGGTGCGCCGTGCCATGTCTAAGAAAAAGGGCAAGGTAATGGAGCAGGAGCGGAAGAACTTTGTCTATGGTAATCCGGAAGAAAATGTTCCAGGCTGTATTGCAAGAGGAATCGATGAGAAAGTGGCAAACAAGATTTATGATAACATGATTGACTTTGCCAAATACGCATTTAATAAATCCCATGCGGCAGCTTATGCAGTGGTTGCATATCAGACCGCATATTTGAAATACTATTATCCGGTAGAGTTTATGGCAGCGTTAATGACATCAGTCTTAGACAATACTTCCAAAGTCTCAGAATATATCTACACCTGCCGCCAGATGGGAATCGCAATTCTGCCGCCGGATATCAATGAAGGCGAGGGTGGTTTCTCCGTATCCGGACAAGCAATCCGCTATGGACTTTCTGCCATTAAGAGTATCGGAAGACCGGTGATTGATGCCATTGTGGAGGAGCGTAAAATCCGTGGGCCGTTTACCACGTTAAAGGATTTTATTACAAGACTTTCCGGAAGAGAAGTGAATAAACGGACCATAGAAAACTTTATCAAAGCGGGAGCCTTAGACGGACTGGAAGGAAAACGCCGTCAGAAGATGAT
>ENA-ORND01002867-ORND01002867.1-human-gut-metagenome-genome-assembly--contig:-NODE-2867-length-10115-cov-2.494433_pt1 | contig 10115 bp, 5 predicted proteins | sample MGYA00242111_ERZ509014 | MGnify/ENA primary metagenome ERZ509014 (study PRJEB26280, sample SAMEA2338694) | human gut metagenome | biome: human gut; feature: human-associated habitat; material: faeces... | reverse complement strand
CGGAGCAGGAAGCCGCCGCAGCCGAAGAGAACCTCACATTCGACGGCTGGTACACAGACGCCGCATTCACGCAGAAGTATTCTAACGGCATGGATGCCACCACCCTCTACGGCAGATATATGGCAGTTGTAACATTTAATAATGGTTATACGGATCTGTATTCCACGTCTGTTGTTCCCGGTAATTCAGTTACGGCTCCCAACACAGAGGATATTGTTACATACTATATGGATAGTGAGGATGTATCATATATCGATTCATTAGGTAATACGTTCAATTTCTCTTCCGCGATAAATGAAAACACAATCATAACTGTTTTGTGGAAAACTCCATATGCAATATATACGGAACTATCAAATGGAGACCTTGTATTTACAGGATTTGATATGGCGCATAGCAGTGAACTGAATACATATCCTGTAATTTCAATTCTTTCAAATATTACATATAATGGAACCGCAAAGCAGGTAACTGTTGCAGCGCATACCGCAACTTTGCAATACTCTTTCCTTAATAAAATTATTTTTGGCGATGGTATTAAAATGATAAGGGGATTCAATAGTATTGGATCGTCTTCTGTTAATGAAATTGTGTTACCGGATAGCCTTGAAATAATTGAATCTGCATTTAGCGGATTATCCATGCTTGAAAGCGTCGAGTTGCCTGAAGGGTTACAAATAATTATTGACTCATTCTGGAAAGATATAACAGGGGAACGTAAGGAATCATATGATTTTACCATTGAAGTACCTGCGTCTGTTGAAAATATGGCAATGGTGCCTCAAAATGGATTCACATTTTCCAATGGCTCTCCGTTTGAAGTAATTGATGGAGCATTGTATAAGAATGATGGTGGGGATTTGATCTTGATTTCTGATCGGAGAGTTGATGATTCTGGATATTTGGAAATTACAGAGCAGATAGATGGTATTCAAGCAGGAGCTTTCAGCAACGTTGAAATTACTAATTTGATTTTACCTGAGTCTTTTTCTTATATAGTATATAATGAACCGCTTTCAACCTATCAGGATTTTTATTTCTATACAAGTGAGACGAATATCTTGCTGTTCAATGAACAGTATAGTGCTTCCCCTATAGGTCATATGTCACCGAGCGCCTATTCAATTGTTGATTATATGGAGTCAATTGATGCGATTGCAATTCGTCAGAATACTTATCCCGGAGAATTACCATATACAGCATTTATCGGGTACGCATCTAATAATTATAGGGATTGTCAGTACTCTGAATTTGCTGCAAAAATATATTATATCGGCAGTATTGCTTCGGGAGAAGATGTGGATGTTCAAATTATCGCGACAAATACCATGACAGGAGTAACGAATACTTATAATACCACATCTGTCAGCGGTGAAACACTTAATAGGGCGTCGCTTTTGGAAATTGCCGGCATTGTTGAGGAGGCTGAAGATGATTCAATCACTTATAACGTACTGTCTATAAAGCAATTTGGGGCTGATGTCGATTTTACGGTTACCATAAATTGTAATCAGTATATCGTTATTGAATATGAATTCGATATTCTCGGTTTTACATATGAAGATAATGGTGATGGGACACTCACAGTCACCGGCTTTGATCCTACAACAGCGCATCTTTTAGATAATAATTCTTATGTCGTTGCGATTCCCGAAGAGATTGACGGAAAAACGGTTACGACTATTGGTGAAGGGGCCTTTGAAGGTGAAAATGCAATTTCGACAGTGTATATTCCCGTGACAGTTACTGAAATTTGTGCAAATGCTTTTAAAAATGCGACTAATCTTTCAACTGTATCAATCGCGCCTGGCGGGTTAGAAATTATCGGCAGAAGCGCATTTGAAAATACGGCTATAACAACGATTTCTTTTGCTCTCGCTCCCATTAAAGACATTCAGCCTTATGCTTTTAAGACACCTACTTTGGAATCGTTTGTCCCTGTTGAAGGTGAAGAGAACAGGTATATATTCCAAATTCAATTAATGGCTCCATCCACAGTAATTTACGAGGGGTTGGAAGTAGGAATGTATTTCTACGGCGAAAACGACTATTCAATTGTGAAATATATGGGTGTAACTAAGGATGTGGAAGATGAGAGCGGAACACTTGTAGATGTTTATGATGTTCAATATGTAGCGACAGCCGGAGGTACGAGCGGCGGCAATTATGGATTTTATTTAGGCTACTCAATGCGCACAATGACGATTATGGGGATGCCGGATACAGTAATGCGTTGGGAAATTATGGAGGGCTCAGTTTATTATACAAAAGCCACTACTTTAAGATTCGGGATAGTTTCCAGAATACATAAAAATGCTTTCACAGATATGCCTGATGAGATGTCTCTCGTCACAGTAGATTCATCAGGGACATCGAAATCAAATGTTCAGATTTATCAGGTTACTCAGCCGGCAAGTTATGAACAATATGATAAATGGCTTGAAGTCGAGCAGATCACCGCTGTTGCAAGTATCGATTATGTTTTTGCGAATGTGGGGGATCCTATTACGACAGACGGTTGGAAAGTGACAAGTCCGATTTTTGAAGATGGATGGTGGGAAGGTATTATGTCCAATGATCCCGACTATGAGAAAAAAATGGAGTTTATGAAATATGCAGTCAGCGACTCGCATGGACTAAATTAAGTTAAAATGATTTTGGGATGTTCTGGGAGCGTTTGCTCCCAGAATAATCCAAAATTTTGAACTTGCATTTTGAGGTAAAACTATAATGAAAGCAAAGAAAAAGGTAATCATATTACTTGCTGCATTGATGGCGATTAGCTTCGCTTTTACAGGATGTACTGCATTATCAAATCAAAACCAAACCCCACAAGATATTATTAAGGATGCGTATGGTAATACAGAATTTACCATCTCATTTATTGACAATGGGGCAGTGTCTCCTATTGCAGACATCACATATACGGCAAACAATATGCCCACATTGCCAACTCCTGAAAAATTGGGGTATGTGTTTGAAGGGTGGTACCTCGACTCTGCTTTTACAATTCCTTATTCAGATGGTATTTTATACTTATACATGCGCGATGTCACATTGTATGCAAAATGGGCGGAAGAATCATTAGAGCAAAACGGTGTATATGATGTTGAACTATCAGCTGAAATTCTCGCTGAAACAGTGACTATGGGGGAAATGTCTCCGGAAGAATATATTGATTTTACAGAATGTATTGTTTGGGAGGAGTCGTGGCTGGAAAAAACAGATGGAGTTTTACAATTAAAATTACAGTATGATTGCGGAACGACTGTACCCTTTGGGTTTGATGATGCTATTATTGTTGGCGTTGATCAACGGTCTGCAAACGATGTTTATATTAGAGAAACAATAGCATCTGATTCGGAAACGATTAAAACAATCTTTATTGATATCAATGACATTGAACTTGACGACAGTATCTATTTAAGAGTTTATGTTACCGACTGGACAACGCCTGGAATTACAAATGCGGACAGGGCAAAAACAACAGTTAGCTATGTTGTCGAATTAAAAATTGAACGGTTTATTGGTTTTACGGAAACATTTGTTGATGTTTCTGTGCCTCTTGTTGACGGATACTATCTTGTAAAGACACATTATAAACAAGATACTAATGAAGATACGATGATGGAATCATACAATCCCGTATATTCCTACATTATTGCCGAAAACGGGCGATATACATTGGTTAAACAATTTATGCCTTATGCTGGACTTATTGGCGTGGACGGGACTATTTTGGATCCATATACTCTTAATTATTATGATAGGGCTATGACGTTTGCTCCTATGCAATTATATTATTATATATCTGCAGAGGAGTACGGGGAAAACAAGGTGGAGGCAGAATATTTACCAAATGCTTATGATGCAGGCTATTATGGTGTATTTTCAATGGAATTTCATGCGGATACCGGTAGATATTATGCGATATACGATCTTGGAGATGACCTAACGACGGAACTGATGATTGCCGGAGCGGCAACAGGTTTTATGGAAGTCGGGATGGCTATGGGACAAACAGATATGATCATGACATTAGATTATGAGCATATTGTAAGACTTGCCTCTATTGATTTTACTCCGTTAGAGGGAGACGCTTATTCTATTGGAGATGAATTTGCGTATTATCCTGGTTCAAACAGCGATTTGTCAGAACATGATCTGGATTATGCAGCAATGGAAAATTATGGATTGAGCATAGATATCGCAAACTATTATTATACCGCTTCATCAATTGACGCAAGTATATATTCGCGCACAATGTATAGCCATAAAATAACTGTTACTCCTACAGCGGCAACAAATGCTGATACAGTGGCAAATTCACGATATAAAATAGCAGAATTTACTACAAATACAAAGATATATGGCTATGACGGGTCATCTAATTTGTATGCGGATAATATGTCTGTCAACAGTTTTGGCGGATATGGACGTCGAAACAATGTAGAAATACTGAAAGGGAAAAGCTATGATGTTGGAGATAGAGTTGCTCTTTCAGATGTTTATTTAGAACTTGTAGATGCAACAGGGGATTTCGGTTCTGTATCTTACACCGTTTATCCTATTATTGATGGCGTCATTGACTATGATAATCCGCAAAGTGCTTATCCACAAACGTTTGAGTATTCTTCTCCTGTTGCTGTAGTTTTTACATCTGAACAGGAATATAAAAGATTGGATGGTACTACAGCGAGTTATAGTGACACAACAATTGTTCGTCTTGTCACATATGTAGAACCTGTAGTAAATATTATCAACACAGAAGAAAATGTATATGATCCCGATGCTGAATATGTTGTCGGAGACACTGTGTATTTTCCTATTGTTAGATATGAGTGGATGGGGAATAGTGGTTCCTTTATTGGTAATTATTACATGGACTCAAATGGTGACATGGGGGTTGACCCTTTACATGTAGCGTTGTGTATATATTACGATGACGGCATGAGAGATATTAGTTATGTTGCGGCAAAAAATCTTACATTTACATTGGCAACGGAGCAGGAGTCTGTAATTTACGAACTTACAAATCCATACGGTGAAAAGTATTATTATATTCTTGAATTTAATGCAAAATCCGTAGAAAGCGCGACTCCCCGATATGAGTTAATTTTAAATGATGCGGTTTTTGAGAGTGGAAATATCAGTTACAATGATGCTGGAGAGATTATTCCGTTATCTTTGACGCGAGATATTTTCATGATGCACGTTGATAAGTTGCAGTTAAATGATTATGTGCTTGTAATAGACGAAAAGGAAAGTAAGTTATCACTTGTTTCATATACAGTTAAAACTAAAAATTATATAGACGCTGATGTATCTGTAGTCGATGGAGAGTCTGCTATACAAAATATAATTGCAGAATTAGGAAACGATTACGCATTTATTACATTGGTTTATTCGGATGGAGTAAATACTATTACAGAATCTATCCTTAGTAATGTAACATTCGGAGGTGCATCTACAACAAATATCTTTAATTATGATAATTACTTTTCTGGATACTCCTATATTATACCAGAAAGAAATATATACAGCCTCGACGGGGAATACATTGGATATTTGGCGAGTGCTCTTTCAATTAGTACAAATCTGGGTGAGCGAGCATATTCAATTGAAAACATTGACGGTCAAAATATTGTGACATTCAATTATCCAGGAGAATATACAATTACATATTTTGCTACATTACGCTATAATGTTTCAGGCGGATATGTATTTTATGACGGAACCAGTGTAAGAATGTTTGCAAGTGAAAATGTAAATGTTTTGGATGGTGTCGGAACAGTAACAATAACATACCATACAGATGAAGATCATCCATTTGAGGGTGGGTTTACAACATTAGATGTTGTATATAGTTTAACTGGAAATATTGTTACTCCCTTAAAAACGGCTTTTGAATCAACCCCAGATTTATTATTTGGCTGGGCTGTTAGCGAAGGATATTCTTTCAGAGATTCTAATTTTGAAGCCGGTGGGGCGATTACCGATTTTATTGGAACTTTTAACTCTGCACATGTCAACCTTTATGCTCTTTGGGATGAAGGCATTTATATTACAGTAGATATGAACAAAGATGTGACAGGCAGAGATAATATGAGTTACTTATATTATCTCAATACAAGTAGTTATCGCGGATATTATACTTACACATTAAGTACATTTGAAGTGCCCGTTGTAAATGGCTGGACTTTTGTAGGTTGGACAATAGACGGTGAGTTTGTTTCAAGCGATCAATCGACAACGCTAATAAGAAGAACAACAGGCGCAATAACTATCAAACTTGAATATAAACAACAGTTCTCTGTAAGGTACATCATAAATCAATTATATTCTTCTTCATATTATTTAAATGATTTGATTTTAGACGGGGAGTGTATTTCTGAAAGTAGAGTCCCTATAGGACGAGATGGGTATGTTTTCAAGGAGTGGCAAATCGTTGTATATGATGAAAGTGGAAGCGAAATAGGTTTTGAATCTTTTGCCATTGATACACCTGTAACAGAAAATATGGTTTTAAGGGCTGTTTTTACAGATGCGGAGGGGAATGAAGTATGGTAAAGAAGAGGAATAAGCTCATCGCGCTTTTCGCCGCAATGTTTATGTGCCTTATAATGTTTGCCGCCCTTATGGGCGGTGGGCTTACGGCATATGCGGAAAGCCCCGTACAAGGTTCAGACGGTGTGTATTCCGTTCCCGTCAACTTGGACGGCCTTGCAATGGGCGCGGATAATTTCTCGTCCTCGGCAACCGTCGAAAAGAGCGGTGAAAACTACTATATGACCTTCGGGCACAGTTCGTCCATATCGGACATGGCTTTGGAAAGCGGCAATATGCAGACCGGTTACACCGTACGGACGGAGAACGGCTGGACGTATTACACCTATACCATGTCCGAAGAGCGTTTGCAAAGCAGTCTTTCCTTCACGGCATATATCGTACCTATGAGCATGACGGTGGATTTTTCTATCACGCTTGATTTGTCTGCCGGAACGCGCACGGGAGATTACGTTGACGTCGGCGAACGCCCTGCGGAGTATGTTCCCGTGATCGAAACGAGCGCGGGCCCGGAGTACGAAGTGGCGCGGGGAACGGTGTTTCCCATCCCGTCCGCCACGGCGTCGCTGGGGAGCGAAAACCTTGACGTGAGTATTTCGGCATATTACGTTCAGGGCGGCGAGCGGACGGACGTAGCAATTACGAACAATTCTATAACGCTTGAAAACGTAGGGGAGTATCACGTCGTGTACCGCGCGGAAAGCAATACATATCTCACCAACCTCGGCGATCCGTCCTATACCGAATACGACGTAAAGATCACTTCCTCCGCGGGCGGCAGCACGCTTGCAAGGGTGGAAGATCCGAACGGCGTATTGCCGGAAGGCACGTCCATTCTTCCGAGCCGCATAACGGCGGGAAGCAGCGTTTTTGCGACGGCGGCAGATAAAATGGCGGGCATAGCGGACAACTTCGAGGTGTTCGGCGTTTCGCTCGTCGGAACAGACGGAACGCAGATAACGCCGGACGGGAACATCACGCTGTACTTGCAGGCAAACATGACCTACGACCGCAACGAAGTCGTTGTCTATCACATGGCGGAGGACGGCACGCTTACGGAAATCGCCGCAGACGGATACGGACGGTATGTGCGGTTCGATACGGACAAGACGGGAACGTTTATCGTCTGTATTCCGGGCGTGGCGTTTCATATGCCGATGTGGGGATACGCTTTGATTTTGGTCGGAGCGGTAGTTATTCTTGCAGGAGTAGTTGTGACTATTATAGTTGTAGTGAAACGCAAGAAGAGAATGATGAATTCATAAGGAAAGGAAAATGCTTGAAAACACAGAATCGCAAGAAATGTATTTGACGACGATTTATGCGTTGCAAAAGAAAAACGGGATGGTACGTTCTGTTGATGTCGCAGATGAACGTGGATATCGACGAAGATAAATATTTCGACGATAAAGAAAGCGGAGAATACATAGCGTTTTTGTCCGAGCGGCGCGGCACGGACGAAAACCGCGTAAAGGCAATCGCCCGACACATCGCAGAGGACGGAGTAAAGCGAAACGAGAACGGAGAGAGAACGACCTTCTTTTCTTGGCAGTATGCGGACTATAAGTTTTGTAAAGATCACGCGGCAGAAATCGAGAAAGCATTGAATGCCTGCCCGGAAGTAGATGCGGCGAAAATCGACGGGGATAAAGTCGAAATAACCGTCAAGGAAGCGTATCGCAGGTATTCGGAGCAACCGTCTGAAAAACCTGTCCGGGATTTGGACGCGGAAGAAGATGAAGAGTGGGAGAACCGTATCGAAAGCGGCGAAATAACGCAGATAGAATCTACCGACGAATCCACAAAAGAAAGCAATACCGACCTGACGAAAATCGGGTTCGAGCAAAGCGAACTCGGCGGGGCAAAACAGCGTTTCAAAAACAACATTGAAGCCATAAAGTTAGTCAATAGGTTGATTAACACGCAAAAAGAGGCAACCGACGACGAAAAGAAAGTGCTTGCAAAATACGTCGGTTGGGGCGGTTTGGCGCAAGCGTTCGATGAACACAACCTTGCTTGGCAAAGCGAATATAAGGAACTGAAAGACGTTCTAAGTGTAGAAGAATACGCGGCGGCAAAAGGTAGCGTCCTGAACGCTCACTACACAAGCAAAATCGTAATCGACGGTATTTATAAAGCGCTCACTCGTTTCGGCGTAAAAGGCAATAACCGCATATTAGAGCCTGCAATGGGAACGGGCAATTTCTTCGGCTTTATGCCGCAAGAGATAGCAAACGGCGCAAAACTTTACGGCGTAGAACTTGATAGAGTTACGGGTAAAATCGCAACGAAACTGTATCCACAGGCGAAAATTCAGATTAAAGGCTTTGAAGAAACAGCGTTTCAGGACAACTCGTTCGACCTTATGGTTACAAACGTTCCGTTCGGCGGTTATACCGTTTTCGATCCCGACTACAACAAGTATAACTTTTATATTCACGACTAAGAGCGAACGAAATGCCCGAAGCGTGGGCAGACCAAACGGTTGGAGCAATACTTGGTTATTGGGAATATCTTGGGTGGACGGTAAATTTCAAGACGAAGAAAAAATCGTTTAAGTCGAAAAAGGTTATCTTGCTACCTTCCGATGAATGGCAAGTTTTCAAGGATACGCAAGAGCCGATTATCGACGAAGAAACGTTTTGGGCGGTGCAGAAAATCCGAGAAGGGAAACGCCGCCTTGACAGCCTTGGTGAACCGAACGCATTGTCGGGAATGTTGTTTTGCGGAGATTGCGGACATAGACTGTATTTACGCAGACAACGTAATCCGCACCAAAAAGATTATTTTGTGTGTTCGGTTTATCGAAAGAAGCGCAAGTATTTCTGCACATCGCACTTCATAAGACTTGAGGACATCGAAAAAATCCTTTTACGGGATTTACGTCAAGTAACGGCATTTGCAAGAGAACACGAAAGCGAGTTTTTAGACTTGGCAAAGAAGCGTTCTTTAAGAGAAACCGAAAAACTACGAGCCGAAAATAAAGCGTCGCTCGACAAAGCTGTCAGACGCATAGCCGAAATAGACGGAATTATTCAGAAACTTTACGAAGATAACGTTTCGGGTAAAATAAGCGACGAGAGATTTGCAAAGATGGCGGCAACGTATGAAGCGGAACAGGACGGATTACAGCAAACCGCTCAAAGGCTGAAAGATGAAATATCTGCCGTTCGGGAAGAGGGCGAAAGCGTGGATCGGTTTATGAAGTTGGTAAACAAGTATTCCGACATCACGGAGCTGAACGCCGAAATCATAAGAACGTTTGTGGAGAAAATAATCGTTTATGAAGCCGAAAAAAATGACGGTATAAAAACGCAGAGAGTGAAGATAGTCTATAACTGTGTTGGAACGGTAAGCGTTCCGAATGCCGACAATGAGCCTGTAAAAACAGACAAAACTAAAATTATAGAAGTGGCGTGACAATGAAAGCCGCGCCACTATCTAAAAAGAAAGAAAAATCCCTGTGCCTATTGATTGTGCTTTTTACGGTTGTACTTCGCTTGAAAGCATCGCAATTCCGGAAAACGTGACGAGAATCAGCGATTTAT
>ENA-ORND01002863-ORND01002863.1-human-gut-metagenome-genome-assembly--contig:-NODE-2863-length-10132-cov-3.188151_pt1 | contig 10132 bp, 6 predicted proteins | sample MGYA00242111_ERZ509014 | MGnify/ENA primary metagenome ERZ509014 (study PRJEB26280, sample SAMEA2338694) | human gut metagenome | biome: human gut; feature: human-associated habitat; material: faeces... | reverse complement strand
AACCGTTCAGCGTCTAATCTCGGAGCGATTGTTATTAAGGATTATATTAAAAACCACTCGTAAAATTATTTTTGTGCTACAATATTTATAGAAAAAGACTTGGATATATTGAGGGGTGGGCTAAACGTATCAGTTGGTAGTTTTGCTTACAGACTAGGAAGAAAGGTATAAAAAATGGCACAAGGGTATGACGCTAGTAATATACGTGTATTAGAAGGTTTGGAAGCTGTAAGAATGCGTCCCGGCATGTACATAGGTTCGACTTCACAAAGAGGTTTACACCACTGTATTTATGAGATTGTTGATAACTCTATCGATGAATCTCTCGCCGGATATTGTACAGAAATACACGTTACAATACACAAGGACAATAGCGTAACCGTTGAAGATAACGGCCGCGGCATACCTGTTGACATTAAACCTGAAACAGGAAAATCTGCTCTTGAAATTGTTCACACTGTACTTCACGCCGGCGGAAAGTTCGGTGACGGCGGCTACAAAGTATCAGGCGGACTTCACGGCGTTGGTGCGTCTGTAGTAAACGCCCTCTCGGAATATCTTGAGCTTACAGTTTATGACGGAAAACATATTCATTTTCAGAGGTTTGACAGAGGTAATTATTCAGAGCCGCTGAAAATAATCGGCGATACTGATAAAACAGGTACTTCCGTTCTCTTTAAGCCTGACCCTGAGATCTTTCAGGAAACAACAGTGTTTGACTATGAAACACTGCTTAAAAGACTTAGAGAACAGGCATTTCTTAACGCTGGTATAAAGATAATATTCACTGATAAGAGAAATGAATCAGAGCCTGTGGGCGAAACTCTCCATTATGAGGGCGGTATAAGACAGTTCGTTGAGCATATCCACAAAACAAGAGGCGTTACTCCTCTTTCTGAGGAAGTTATCTATGTCAACGGCATGGAGGGTGATACTTTTGCCGAGATAGCTTTGCAGTATAACGATACTTATAATGACCTTATACTTTCATTTGCTAATAATATCCATACTCCTGACGGCGGTACTCATGAAACAGGCTTCAAAAATGCTCTTACAAAGGTAATAAATAACTACGGTAAGAAGTTCGGCTATCTTAAAGACGACGATAAGCTTCTTGGCGATGATGTAAGAGAAGGTCTGACGGCTATAGTATCCGTTAAGCTCACAAACTGTGAGTTTGAGGGACAGACAAAGGGCAGACTTGGAAATCCTGAGGTAAGACCTTTCGTTGACAAGATAGTTACCGAAAAGCTTATGAACTACTTCGAGGAAAACCCTACTGTAGCAAAGGCTATTTTTGATAAGTCCGTTCAGGCACAAAAGGCAAGAGAAGCCGCAAAGAAAGCAAGAGAGCTTACAAGAAGAAAATCTGCTCTCGAATCCTCTTCATTGCCTGGCAAGCTTGCCGACTGTTCCGAGAGAGATGCCTCACTCACCGAAATTTATATCGTCGAGGGAGATTCTGCGGGTGGCTCTGCAAAGGAAGGCAGAGATAGAAAATATCAGGCTATACTTCCTTTGTGGGGAAAAATGCTCAACGTTGAAAAAGCTAGGATAGATAAGGTATACGGCAATGAAAAGCTTATGCCTGTTGTTACCGCACTGGGAACATCAATAGGCGAGGACTTTGACCTTTCAAAGCTCCGTTACGGCAAAGTTATCATCATGGCCGATGCCGATGTGGACGGTTCTCATATCAGAACGCTTCTGCTTACATTCTTCTTTAGATTTATGCGTCCTCTTATCGAGGATGGTCATATCTATCTTGCTCAGCCACCGCTTTTCAAGGTCGCAAGGGGCAAGCAGGTAAGATATGCTTTCTCAGACGCAGAGAGAGATCAGTATATTTCTGAGCTTTCAGGAGAGAACAACCTGAAGGTAAACGTTCAGAGATATAAAGGTCTTGGTGAGATGGACCCTGAACAGCTTTGGGAAACAACCATGGATCCTGAAAGAAGAACTATGATAAAGGTGACAATGGAGGACGCTGTTAAGGCGGACGAGATATTCACTATTCTTATGGGCGATAAGGTCGCACCGAGAAAAGAATTTATAGAGAAAAATGCAGAGTATGTAAAGGATCTTGACGTTTAAAGAAAGGATACTGCTTTGGATAACAACGAAAATAAAAATCAGGAAACAGAGCTTGAAGAGGTAAAGACAGAGGAAACTGTTGAAACGGCTGAGAAAGCTGTGGATAATGCTGATGAGGTGGAAGAAGCAAAGATAGAAAAAGAGCCTGTTTTGAGCTTTGAGTATGATGTGAAAAACGAGGAAGAGGAAAGAGCTTTTTTAGCCTTTCAGAAGAAATTCGTTTATGCGCATAACTGGAAGATAACAGCGGCTTTCGGCGTTGTTGCGGTGCTTTTTATAGTGTCCATAGTGAGAAACCCTTCTGGATATCTTAACTGGGTGCTGGCGTTCATATGCCTTGCAATAATCGTTCTCACATGGTATAACACCAGAAGAATAAGAAAATATCTTATGCAGGCACTTAAACCTCTTGAGGACGACAAGTATGTTTTCACCCTCTATGATGACAGCTTCAAAATAGAAACGCTGCCGACAGAGGAGGAAAAGCAGGAGGAGGACTTTACTCCTGTTCCACCGAGGATAGTTGGTTTTGAGGATATCTCACTGAACGTTTTGGAAAATGACGAGATGTTTATTATAATACTCAAAAAAGAAACTATTTATGTGCTTGCAAAAAGAGTTATGAACGAGCAGCAGCAGGAAACCCTGAGAAAAACTTTTTCAGAGCTGCTTGATAGCGATTATGAAATGATAGATAATAAATAAGAACAGGATATGTTCTTTTCAAAGTAAACCGAAAGGTTAAAAAGGAGTGGATAAAGTGAGCGATTATAACGTTATTGACACTGATGTTGAAGCGATAATGAAAGAATCTTTCATTCAATATTCAATGGCGGTAATTGTATCCAGAGCCTTACCTGATGTAAGGGACGGACTTAAACCTGTTCACAGAAGAATTTTATATACCATGTATGAAAATGGTCTTACACCTGATCAAGCTTACAGAAAATGTGCAGATACGGTCGGATCTGTGCTTGGTAAATATCACCCACACGGTGACGCATCAGTTTATGACGCACTTGTAAGACTTGCACAGAAGTTCTCAATGAGATATCCTCGTGTTGACGGTCACGGAAACTTTGGTTCCGTTGACGGCGACCCTCCGGCTGCCTACCGTTATACTGAGGCTAAAATGGCCAAGATGTCAGTAAATATGCTGACAGATATAAACAAAACAACTGTTGATTTTCAGTCAAACTATGATGACAGACTGAAAGAGCCTGTTGTGCTGCCGTCAAGATTTCCAAATCTTCTCTGTAACGGCTCAGTAGGTATCGCTGTGGGCATGGCAACGAATATCCCTCCTCATAACCTCCATGAAGTTATAGAGGGCATGAAAACTGTCATGAAAAACCCTGATTGCACACTTGATGAGCTTATGCAGAGCATAAAGGGTCCTGACTTCCCTACAGGCGGTATCATCATGGGCAGGTCCGGTATCAGAGCGGCTTACGGCACAGGTCGAGGAAAGATAACACTGCGTTCAAAGACCTCTATCGAGGAGATAAAGGGCAGAAACTGCATTATCGTCACTGAGATACCTTACATGGTAAACAAGGCAAGACTTGTTGAGTCTATCGCTGACCTTGTTAAGGAAAAGCGTATTGACGGAATACATTATATCAACGATGAATCCGGCAAGGACGGAATGAGGATCGTTATCGAGCTGAAAAAGGACGCTAATCCGCAGGTAGTTCTCAACAAGCTGTTCAGCTATACACAGCTTCAGGATACTGTGGGCGTTATAATGCTTGCTCTTGTAAACGGTATCCCTAAGGTGCTGACTCTCAAGGAAATGCTTGAGCAGTATATAGACTTTCAGGTCGATGTTATCACAAGAAGAACTAAGTTCGACCTTAACAAGGCTAAGGAAAGAGAGCATATCTTAAAGGGTCTTGTTATCGCACTTGACAATATAGACGAAGTTATCGAGATAATGAAAACTTCTAAGAATATCCCTGAGGCTAAGCAAAGACTTAATCAGCGTTTTGGTCTGACAGATATTCAGGCTGACCATATCGCAAACATGACTCTTGGACGTCTGACCGGTATGGAAAGACAGAAGATAATCGACGAGTTGGCTGAGATTGAAGTCAAGATAGCTGACCTTGAAGATATCCTTGCAAATCATCAAAGAATACTTGATATAATCATTGAAGAGGTCGAGGCTATTCAGGATAAGTTCGGTGACGAGAGAAGAACTCAGATAGAAAATGTCAGCGGTGAAGTTGATATAGAAGACCTTATCCCTGTTGAGGAAAGCGTTGTTACCTATACAAATGCAGGATATATAAAGAGAATGCCTGTTTCAGAGTATAAGGCTCAGAAGCGTGGCGGACGTGGCGTAACGGGTATGAAACAGCGTGAGGACGATTATATCGACGAGCTTCAGACCTGTTCTTCACATGACAATATACTCTTTATCTCCAATAAGGGCATAATGTATAAGCTCAAATGCTATGAGCTTCCGGAAGGCTCAAAGGCTTCAAGAGGCACAAATATAGTAAATCTTCTTGAACTGGGCGAGGGCGAGAAGATAGCCGCAATGATAAAAACTGCCGATTTTGACGAGGGCAAGTATATCGTCATGGTAACAAAGAACGGCAAGATAAAGAGAACTCCGCTGACTTCCTACAGAAATGTAAGAAAGAACGGTCTTATTGCAATCGGTCTTGATGAGGGCGATGAGATAGCAGGAGTAAGAATGACCTTTGGCGACAATGAGGTTATCGTTGCAACGCATAATGGTTATGCTATCAGGATAAGAGAAACTGACATAAGAGAGATGTCAAGAGTTGCACACGGCGTAAAGGCTATTAAACTCAGGGGCAGCGACTATGTTGTATCAATGGCAAGAGTAAGAGAGGGTGCAAGCGTTCTCACTGTTGCTGAAAACGGTCTTGGAAGACGTGTTCCGCTGGAGTCTTATAAGGTACAGAACAGAGGCGGCTACGGTCTTATGAACTATAAGAGCGGCGGAGTATGCGGAATAAAGGTCGTTGATGATGAAGATGATATCATCATGATATCCACAGACGGCATTGTTATCAGAATAAGAGCCTGCGATATCAGCATGATGAGCAGATACTCCCGTGGCGTAAGACTTATGAGAGTCGGCGAGGACGGCAGAGTGGTTTCATTCACAAGAACTGAGCATGACGACGAAGCTGAAACGGCAGAGGTAGAAAAGGCTACTGCCGAGGAGATAGCAGAGGCTCAGGCTGAGGAAAATGCTGAGGTCATTGAAGATAATACCGAAAGCGTTGAGAATGAGGATTCTGAGAACACGGAAGAATAATATAAAAATCAAGTAAAAGCAGAAAAGAACGGGCGAACACTGTTCGCACCTACATTGACTAAAAAAAATTAACGGACGGCTAAAAACCGTCCGTTTTTTGTATCTATATGATTTTCAGACAACAAAAAAAAGGTGAGCGGCACATGACCGTTCACCTTTTTGCATATCAAAATTACTTTGTTATCTTGTCCTTGCCGCCCATGTACATTCTCAGTGGCTCAGGAATATTAACTGTTCCGTCAGCATTGAGATTGTTCTCGAGGAATGCGATAAGCATTCTTGGAGGTGCAACAACTGTGTTGTTAAGAGTGTGAGCAAAATACTTTGTGCCGTCCTCTGCCTTTATTCTTATGCCAAGACGTCTTGCCTGTGCGTCGCCAAGATTTGAGCATGAACCAACTTCAAAATACTTCTTCTGTCTTGGGCTCCATGCCTCAACGTCACAGCTCTTTACCTTAAGGTCTGCAAGGTCGCCTGAGCAGCACTCAAGTGTTCTTACAGGGATATCAAGTGAACGGAAGAAATCAACAGAATTCTGCCACAGCTTGTCATACCATGCCATGCTATCTTCCGGCTTGCAGACAACTATCATTTCCTGCTTTTCAAACTGGTGTATTCTGTAAACGCCTCTCTCTTCGATGCCGTGTGCGCCAACTTCTTTTCTGAAGCATGGTGAATAGCTTGTGAGAGTTTTTGGAAGTTCACCCTCTGGAATAATAGTGTCGATAAATCTGCCTATCATTGAATGCTCAGAAGTACCGATGAGATAAAGATCTTCACCCTCTATCTTGTACATCATGCCCTCCATTTCAGAAAAGCTCATAACGCCTGTAACAACGTCTGAACGTATCATGTAAGGAGGAATGAAATATGTGAAACCTCTGTCTATCATGAAATCTCTGGCATATGAAAGAATTGCAGAATGAAGTCTTGCAATGTCACCCATAAGATAATAGAAGCCGTTTCCTGATGTTCTTCTTGCACTGTCAAGATCAATGCCGTTAAAGCTTTCCATAATGTCAACGTGATATGGGATCTCATAATCAGGAACAACAGGCTCTCCGAATTTTTCAATCTCTACGTTCTCGCTGTCGTCCTTGCCTATAGGAACGCTTGGGTCGATTATGTTAGGGATAACGAGCATTCTCTCACGTATCTTAGCTTCAAGCTCCTTTTCCTTTTCAGCCATAGCGTCAAGCTCAGCACCGATAGCGGAAACCTCAGCTTTTACTTTCTCAGCTTCGTCCTTCTGACCCTTAGCCATAAGACCGCCTATCTGCTTGCTCATTACCTTTCTTTTATTTCTCAACTCGTCAGCCTTTGTCTTGGCTGCTCTGTATTCCTCGTCAAACTGAGCTACCTCGTCAACAAGAACGAGCTTTTCGCCCTGAAACTTCTTTTTGATGTTTTCCTTGACAAGCTCAGGATTTGTACGGATAAGCTTAATATCTATCATTTTACATACTCCTTTTAGCTGACGCAAAAAAATTTCCTTACGTCGCAATATTTATCCTTTTAATAATATCACTAAAAGGAGATTTTGTCAAGACAAAGCCCCTTTAAAACAGGCTTTTGAAACAGGTTTTGAGAGAACTTATTTCATAGATAAAATACTATCATGATATAAGTAACAGTGCGAATTTCATAAAAACTATTGACATTTTGTATCAAACGTTTTATAATTATAAGGTGAATGTGTTCGTTATGGGTGTATTGTGCCCTGACGGCAGAAAAGCCTCTGGGCTTAATAAATTTATCAGGAGGATTAAAGGTGCGAAAAGTTAAAAAACCCGTGTTTTTTATCGTGCTTTTGTGTATAATTGCATTTGGATATCTCACTTATGCAGGAATACATACTCAGTACGGAGATATAAAAACAAGCTATATCAAGGGCGTTGAAGATATCCGCTGGGGTATCGATATTCAGGGTGGCGTAAATGCTACGTTTGAACCTGCCGATAATTACGACGCCACAAAGGAAGAAATGGACGCTGCAAAGGCTGTTATCGAGCAAAGACTTGTAAGCCTTAATATCACAGACAGCGAGGTCTACGTAGACTATAAGAAAAATAAGGTAATGGTTTCATTCCCATGGCAGGCTAACGAAGAAAGCTTTGACCCTGAGGCTGCCGTTTCTGAGCTTGGCGAAACTGCAAAGCTTGTATTCAGAAAGGGTAAAGAAGAAAAAGGCGAGCAGGTGCTTACAGGAAATGACGTTAAAAAGGCTGAGGTAAGACAAACTCAGGACGAAACAACAGGAAATATCAAGTATGTTGTAAGCCTGACACTCAATAACAGCGGTAAAAAAGCTTTTGCTGACGCTACAACTGAGCTTGCCGGAAAAGGCTTTATCTCTATCTGGATGGACGATAAGTGCATTTCTGCCCCAAGCGTAAATTCAGCTATCACTGACGGTGAGTGCGTTATCGAGGGCAAATTCACATACGATTCCGCAAAAGCTCTTTCAGATAAGATAAATGCAGGTTCTATCCCATTTGACCTTAAAACAACAAGCACAAATATCATCTCACCTACACTTGGCGAGGGTGCAAAAAATGCAATGGTCATCGCAGGACTTATCGCATTTATCGTTATCGCTGCATATATCATCATTATCTATAAGCTGCCGGGCTTTGTTGCGTCTATCGCACTTATAGGTCAGGTAATAGGTTCTATCGCCTGCATCACAGGTTTCTTTGGAAATATAGACAGCTTTACGCTGACTATCCCTGGTATCGCAGGTATTATCCTTTCTATCGGTATGGGCGTTGACGCTAACGTTATCACAGCCGAGAGAATAAAGGAAGAGCTTAACAACGGCAAGACCCTTAACGGAGCTATCGAGCTTGGCTATAAGAGAGCATGGAGCGCAGTATTCGACGGAAACATCACAGTCGTATTTGTTGCAATAATCCTTATGGGTGCCTTCGGACCTACAGACAGCGTTTTCGGAACACTTCTCAGCCCTGTATTCTCAGTATTCGGCGCAAGCACAGCAGGTACTATCTATTCACTGGGATATACTCTTCTTGTAGGTATCCTCCTGAACTTTGTATTCGGTATCTTCTGTTCAAGACTTATGCTTTCGTCCCTCTCAAAGTTCAAGTGCTTTAAGAAACGCAAGCTTTACGGAGGTGCTGAAATAAATGAGTAAAGAAAAAAAGACCCTGAACGTTGTGGGTCACAGCAAGTTATTTTATTCCATATCATGCGCACTTATCGCAATTTTTATCATTCTTACATTCGTTATAGGTCTTAACGTGGCTATCGAGTTCAAAGGCGGTACAGTTTTGACTTATACATATGAGGGCGATATAAAGACTTCTGACGTTTCAAATACCGTTTCTGACAGTATCGGAGATAAATGTACAGTAACTCTTGGCGAAAACACAGGAAACGCAGGAAAGACAGTAGAAATAAAATTCTCATCAACAAAGGGTATAAGCGACGATAAGCAGAACACCCTGAAAACAGCCCTTGAAAAGGACTTTCCTGATAATAACATAGAAGTTTACGAGTCAAACGACGTTGCAGCTTCAAGCGGTATGAACTTCTTCTTCAAGTGCCTTGCTGCTTGCGCACTGGCAATGGTCATCACTATCATTTATATCGGATTCAGATTTAAAAAGATAGGCGGTATCTCAGCAGGTGTGTTCTCAGTAGTTGCCCTTGCACACGATATGTGCATGGTATACGGTTGCTTTGTAATATGCAGATTTGACATCAACGCAAACTTTATGGCAGTTCTGCTGACTATCCTTGGATATTCTATCAACGCAACTATCATCATTTACGACAGAATAAGAGAGAATGAAAATCTTCTCGGCAATAAAATGGAGCTTGAGGATCTTGTAAACCTCTCTATTACACAGACAATGGGACGTTCTATCCATACAACTGTTACAACAGTTCTTGCTATGGCTACAGTTTGTATCGTCTGCATAATCTGCGGAGTAACATCTATCCTGAGCTTTGCTTTCCCACTTATCATCGGTATGATATCAGGTGTTTATTCTTCTAACTGTATCGCACCTACACTGTGGGTACATTGGAAAAAACATCAGGCAAAGAAGTCACATTCAGGTTCAAAAACAGGCAGCGCAAAGAAAAAGGCTTCAAGAAGATAAAATTTTATGGACGGTATGTTAAACATATCGTCCATTTTTTTATGTGATATTCTATTTTTAACACTCCATATCATGGATAAGTCCGCAGTTTCGCATGGAGATAGTTCCGTTCTTGCCTGTTATGTAATGGTCAAGAACTGTCACACCTAAACATCTCATATATCTCATGACCTCACGGGTGAGAGTAACGTCCTCCTGAGAGGGGGTGTTGGGTGAGTCAGGGTGATTGTGGGCAAGGATAACAATATCAGTGCCGCTGTTGAGAACGGCTTTTGTAAGCTCACGAAAATCAACAGGGGTAAATCTCGCACCGCCTGCGGATATGTCTGTTACGCTCTTTATGTGAAAGCCAGAGTCGATACAAATTACCTTGAACTTCTCCTGCTTTTCGTTTCTGAAACAATTATTTACAAAACTCAGCGCCGCAGATATGTTTCTAATGTCTATCCTGCTGTCTGTGACAGTGGAGCAGTAGTTTATAAGCTCTCTGAAAAATAAAAGTGAGTTTGCAGAGCTTTCGCCCATGTCCTTTACCGAAGAAAGCTCCTCCACAGAAGCGTTAAGAACGCTGTTTAAGCTTCCGAACTTTTTTATAAGCTCGTGCGCAATATCA
>ENA-ORND01002860-ORND01002860.1-human-gut-metagenome-genome-assembly--contig:-NODE-2860-length-10135-cov-3.406845_pt1 | contig 10135 bp, 8 predicted proteins | sample MGYA00242111_ERZ509014 | MGnify/ENA primary metagenome ERZ509014 (study PRJEB26280, sample SAMEA2338694) | human gut metagenome | biome: human gut; feature: human-associated habitat; material: faeces... | reverse complement strand
CGGCGGCCGAAGGCATCGAGGGCATCATCGCCAACGGCCGCCGCGACGGCATCCTCACCGACCTGGTGCTGACCGGCGAAGAGGTGCCCTGCACCCGCTTCGAACCGGCTCCGAGGGCAGCCTCGGGCGTCAAGAAATGGATCGCCAGCAGCGAAGGCTTCGCCAAGGGCATCCTGCGCATCGACCAGGGCGCCGCCGCAGCCGTCCGCGCCAGCAAGGCCGCCAGCATCCTCGCCGTGGGCGTCACAGCCGTCGAAGGCGATTTCGAACGCGACGACCTGGTGCGCATCCTCTCGCCCGACGGGGCACAGCTGGCCGTGGGACGCATCTCGTGCGACAGCGCCACCGCCCGCCGCAATATCGGACGCAAAGGGCTCAAGCCCCTCGTCCACTGCGATTACCTCTACCTGGAATAACCGATTATGGAATACGAATCCCTGTTCAAGGCCGCCCGGAAGGCCGGGACGGCGCTGGCCGACGTCGAACCCGAACGCCTCGGCCGCATCCTGCAACACGCCGCAAGGCTCCTGCGCGGGCATACGCCCGCATTGCTCGAAGCCAACGCCCGCGACATTGAGGCCATGCCCGCCTCGTCACCCATGCTCGACCGCCTGCGGCTGACCCCGGAGCGAATCGGCTCCATCGCCTCCGACATGGAAGCCGTATCGCACCTGCGCTCGCCTCAGGGCGAGGAACTGGCGCGCTGGACGCGCCCCAACGGCATGACCATCGTCAAGCGCCGCGTACCGTTCGGCGTGGTCGGCATGGTCTGCGAAGCCCGCCCCAATGTCACGGCCGACATCTTCGCCCTCTGCGTCAAGACGGGCAACGCCTGCGTCCTGAAAGGGGGCAGCGACGCCCGCCACTCCAACGAGGCGATCGCGGCGCTGCTGCACGAAGCGCTCGGCGCCGAAGGCATCGACGAAAACACCTTCACGCTGCTCCCCGCGGGGCACGAAGCCGTGGGGGCGCTGCTGAGCGCCGTGGGCTATGTCGACGTAGTCATCCCGCGCGGCGGGGCGGGGCTGATCCGCTTCGTCCGCGAGAACGCCCGCATCCCGGTCATCGAAACGGGCGCCGGCATCGTCCACACCTATTTCGACATCGACGGCGACCTCGAAAAGGGACGTGCCGTGGTCTGCAACGCCAAGACGCGCCGCGTGAGCGTCTGCAACGCCCTCGACTGCCTGGTCATCCACCGCGGCCGCCTCACCGACCTTCCGGAGCTGTGCGCACCGCTGGCCGGGGCGCATGTGACGGTCTACGCCGACGAAGAGGCTTTCGCCGCCCTCGACGGGCACTACCCCGCCGGGTTGCTGGAACATGCCGCCGAAGAGCATTTCGGCACCGAGTTCCTCGACTACAAACTGGCCGTCAAGACCGTCGCGTCGCTCGACGGGGCACTGGCGCATATCGCCCGCTACTCGTCGCGCCACAGCGAGGCCATCGTCACCGAAAACAAGCAGGCCGCCACGCAGTTCACGCGCAGCGTCGACGCCGCCTGCGTCTACGTCAACGTCTCGACCGCCTTCACCGACGGCGGGCAGTTCGGCTTCGGCGCCGAAGTGGGTATCTCGACGCAGAAACTCCACGCCCGCGGCCCGATGGGACTGCCCGAGCTCACGACCTACAAGTATATCGTCTCGGGCGACGGACAAATCCGCCAACCTTAAACCCCGATACGACAAAAAACCTCGAAAAAACGGCAGGAAAAATAACAATCCGTAAGCATTTTTTCTGTAAATTTGCATATCCTTAAAATTTGGCGTATATTTAACTTATGATTCGTGAACTTCTGGCCGTAGGATGCGGCGGTGCTGCCGGCAGCATCGTCCGTTACCTGCTTTCCGGCGGGATAATGGCGGGGCAGACGCTGCTGGGATTCCCGGCGGGTACGTTCACGGTCAATGCCGCGGGTTCGCTGCTGATCGGCATTCTGCTCGAAGCTACCAGCTCCGAGACACTCGGATGGCTGCTCATCGTGGGTTTCTGCGGCGGGTTCACCACTTTTTCGACCTTTTCGGCCGACGCGGTGCGCCTGCTGCGTGCGGAATGTTACACGGCGGCGGCGGCCTACGTGGGGCTGAGCGTGGCAGTATGCATTGTTTTTGCAGCCGCCGGCATGTGGATAGGAACGACATTTAGAAATTAACTATAAAGAGAAATGGTAATTTTGGTATTGAACTGCGGCAGCTCGTCGATCAAGTATCAGGTGATCGACATGGAAGCCGCATCGAGCAAACTGCTCGCGAAAGGAATCGTGGAACGCATCGGCCTGCCGGAAGGCGACCTCACCCATAAGCCCGTCGGCAAAGAACCGTTCGAGCTGCACCGTCCCATCCCCGACCACACCACCGGCATCAAGCTGGTGCTCGACGCACTGACCGACCCCGCACACGGCGTCATCGGCTCGCTCGACGAGGTGAAGGCCGTCGGCCACCGCGTGGCACACGGCGGAGAGTTCTTCCCCGAGAGCTGCATCGTGACCGAGGAGGTGAAATCCAAGATCCGTTCGCTGTTCGAAATCGCACCGCTGCACAACCCGGCCAACCTCGAAGGCGTGCTGTCGATCGAGAAAGTCCTGCCGGGCGTCCCGCAGGTCACCGTCTTCGACACCTCGTTCCACCAGACCATCCCGGCCGTAAACTACATGTACGCCTTGCCCCACGCCTATTACGACAAGTACCGCGTGCGCAAGTACGGCTTCCACGGCACCAGCCACAAGTATGTGGCCAAGGTGGGCGCCGAACTGGCCGGACTGGATTTCCACAACTCGCGGATCATCACCTGCCACATCGGCAACGGCGCTTCGGTCACGGCCGTGCTCAACGGCAAGTCGCATGACACGTCGATGGGCTTCTCGCCCGTGGACGGGCTGGTGATGGGTACCCGCTGCGGCAACGTCGACCCCAGCGCCATCACCTTCATCGGCGAAAAGGAGGGCATGTCCTACGCCGAGGTGAACGAGATGATGAACAAGAAATCGGGCGTTTGGGGGCTCACCGACCTTTCGAGCGACATGCGCGACATCGACCGCGCCTACGACGAAGGGAACCCCCGCGCCATCCTCGCCCGCGATATGCACTACGGGCGCATCCGCAAATTCGTCGGGGAGTATGCCGCCGAAATGGGCGGCGTCGACCTGATCGTCTTCACGGGCGGCGTGGGCGAGAATTCGTGCGAGATGCGCGAGACGGTCTGCACGGGGCTCGAATTCATGGGCGTCGAGTTCGACCGCGCAGCCAACAAGGGCGCCCGCGGCGTGGACAAAATCCTTTCGAAACCCTCCTCGCGGGTCAAGGTCGCCGTCATCGCCACCGACGAGGAACTGGTCATCGCCACCGACACGTACAATCTGGTAAAATAAATAAAAGCAAAACACCACAATGATCCAACATCTTACAGAAATCGTCGACGAGGCGAGAAAAAGGGGTAAAAAACGGCTGGCCGTAGCCTACGGCCAGGATTCGCATACGCTGGAAGCCGTCTACGAAGCCTACAAGGAAGGTATCGTGGAGCCCACGCTGTTCGGTGAGAAGAAAGTCATCGAGCAGGTATGCGCCGAAAACGACATCGACATCAAGGCATTCAACATCGTCGACGAGGCCAGCGACGTGAAATGCGTGCAGCAGGCCGTGGCCGCCGTCGTGGCAGGCAACGCCGACGTGCTGATGAAGGGACTGGTCTCGACCGACAAATACATGCGCGGCATCCTCAATAAGGAAGCCGGATTGTTCCCCCCGAAGGGCGTGCTGAGCCACGTGTCGATCGTCGAGATGCCCTGCTACCACAAGTTGCTCGTCATCTCCGACGTCGCGGTCATCCCGCTGCCCGATTTCAAACAGAAGATCAAGCAGATCGGATACCTGGCCAACGTTGCCAGCCTGCTGGGTATCGAAACTCCGAAGATCGCCTGCATCGCCCCCTCCGAGCAGCTGCTTCCCAGCGTCATTTCGTCGACCGAAGGCGCCCTGCTGGCCAAAATGGGCGACCGCGGACAGCTGGGCAACGTCATCATCGACGGCCCCCTGTCGCTCGACGTAGCACTCTACAAGGATGTCGCCGAGCACAAGAAAGTCAAAGGTTCGTCCGTAGCGGGCGACCCCGACTGCCTGCTTTTCCCCAACCTGGAGTCAGCCAACGTCTTCTTCAAGTCGGTGACGCACCTCTGCGGAGGCGAACTGGCCGCCATGGTCGCAGGCACGAAGGTGCCCTGCGTACTGACCTCGCGCGGCGACACGAGCAAGACCAAACTCTACTCGATCGCACTGGCTTGCCGTAAAACAATAGGCACACACCTACACCAACCTACCAACTACTAACCGGAACCGAATTTATGGGCTTCAAAATCTTAGCGATAAATCCCGGCTCTACGTCCACCAAGGTCGCCCTCTATGACGAGGAGCGTCCTTCGCTGGATCTGACCCTGCGCCACACGGCCGAACAGATCGCACGTTACACCAACATCATCGACCAGTTGGGCTGGCGCCGGGAAATGATCCTCACGGCGCTGTCCGAACACGGGTTCGACATCATGCAGCTGTCGGCCGTCATCGGACGCGGCGGGCTCGTACGCCCCATCCCGGCCGGCGTATACGAAGTCAACGAAGCCATGCGGCGCGACCTAACGAACGCCACGATGGAACACGCCTCGAACCTCGGCGGGGTACTGGCCGCCGAGATCGCCGCCATGGCGGGTGTCAAAGCCTACATCGCCGACCCGGTGGTCGTCGACGAGATGGAGGATGTGGCACGCCTGAGCGGCCATCCCGACTGCCCGCGCAAGTCGATCTTCCACGCACTCAACCAGAAAGCCACGGCACGCCTGCACTGCGACCGCATCGGCATCGTCTACGAAAAGGCGAACCTGGTGGTCGCGCACCTGGGCGGGGGCATCTCCGTCGCCGCGCACAAACAGGGACGTGTCGTCGACGTCAACAACGCGCTCGACGGCGACGGTCCCTTCGCCCCCGAGCGGGCGGGCAGCCTGCCTGCGGGCGAATTCGCCGACCTCTGCTTCTCGGGGCGTTACACGCGCCGCGAAGTCCAGAAAATGCTGGCCGGCCAAGGCGGGCTCGTTGCGCACCTGGGCACCAATTCCATGATGCAGGTCTCGGAGCGTATCGCGCAGGGCGACGAAAAAGCCCGGCTCGTGGCCGAGGCCATGTGCTACGGCATCTCGAAGCAGATCGGCGCCATGGCCGCCGCCATGTGCGGGCGGGTCGACGCCGTCATCCTCACCGGGGGCATCGCCCACAACGAGTTCGTCGTGCGGTACATCGAACAGCACTGCTCGTTCATCGCCCCCGTTTCGGTCTACCCCGGCGAGAACGAACTCGAATCGCTGGTCGCCAACGCACTGGTCGTCCTCCGCGGCACCATCGTCCCGAAGGTCTACGCCTGACGGGTAAAGGAGCTGCGCACGCGACGGAGCCGCCCGAGCGGCAGCGACCGCCAAGGCAGCAAGTCCCGGACACCGCATACGCCGTGCGAAACGGCGAACCGCGCGCCAAACAGAAACCGGGCTGCAAAACGGAACCGCGCCGCAACAGAAACGTCCGCCGGATATTGATCCGCGGACGTTTTTCCTGTGTATATCCGGCAGTGACGGCCAGCCCGGGCAGCCGGCCTATTTGCGGATGAACTGGCGCCTGGCCAGTGCGACCACCTCGCGGAAGGCTTCGAGCCGGAACAGTGCAGAAAGCAGGACGTAGCTGACCACGCCCGCGGCGACTTCGGCCAGCAACCGCAACAACGCATTGCCCGGCACCGCCAGCGCCGTAACCCGCACAAGAGCGTACATCGCCCCGGCCACGAGCAGCATCGGCAGCACCGTGCGCACGAAGCGTCCTGCGCCGAATGACGTGAAACGGGTCGTGGCGAAGAAGTTGATCGCCATCTCGCAGAAGGCGATCACCACCAGCCCCCAGATGACGGCCTGGACGCTGACCGGAATCGTCACGGCGAACACCACCGACATCATCACTTTCTTGGCGACCTCCAGTTTTACGATCAGCGCACCGCCGCTCTTGACTTTCAACACATTGTAGGCCACCAATCCCAGCGGGTAAAAAAGCCCGGCCAGACATACCGCTTCGAAATAAGGCACCGTCGCCATCCACTCCCCGCCCAGGAAGACGGCGAACATGTCCTCGGCGATGGCCGACAGACCGAGCATCACGGGGAACATGGCATAGGCCACGACCATGACGATCTGCCGGTAACTTTCGGCCAGTTTCGGCGCGTCGTCCTTGATCTTGGCCAGCGCCGGGAAGGTCACGTTCTGCACGGCCTGCATGGCCGAAGTCGCCGGCTGGTCTTTCAGCTTGACGGCCTGCTCGTACGAGCCGAGTGTCTCCTGCGGATAGAGTTTCCCGAGAAATATCTGGGGCACCTTGTTATAGAGGGTCGAGATGAAATCGGTAGCCAGCAGGCTGAAACTGTACGGCGCCATTTCGCGCAGCGGCCGCCGGCTGCACTTCCCGCAGGGACGCCAGTCGCTCAGCCACCACAACAGCAAGGCCCGCACGGAGGCCTGCAATACGCGCTGCACCACGATGCACCAGATCCCGAACCCGGCCAATGCGAGGCCGATAGCCACCATCCCGGCGATGAACCACGAGGCGAAGGTGACCTTCGAGAGCAGTGCGAAGCGGAATGTCCGGACAAAAATCGTATTCTGGATCGCACATGCGGCGCTCAGCGGCAGTTGGAGGAAGAATACCGGTGCTATCCGCGTGATTTCCGGCATGTCGTAGAACCGCGCGATGCTCCCCGCCAGCGCTACCAGCACCCCGTAAAGCACGAGCGCAACCCCGACGTTGAAGGCGAAGACCGATTTGTAATCGTCGGCCGTAGGTGTCCCCTTGCGGATCAGCGCCTGCGAAAAGCCGCTGTCGGCAATCACGATCGCCACGGCAAGGAAGGCCGTCGGGATCGCGATCACACCCATGATGGCGGGGTTCAGCAGCCGCAGGATCGTAAGGCTCACGGCCAGCTGGAGAAGCATCGTACCGACTTTCTCGGCCATGCTCCACGCCACGCCGCTGGCTACCTTATCCCTGAGCTGCCCGTCCACCGCCTAAGATTTTTGCGCGGCAACGATCTCTTCGTTACGCCTGCGGATATTGAGGACATTGGCGATCTCGACGTACGACGCACCGCCGTCGGGGCCGAAACTGCCGCCCACGATTGCCAGCAGGTCTTGCCCGTCGAGCTTCTGGTGCTGTTCGATGACCTCCAGCGCGTCGATCAGGAAGTGGTACCTGTCCTTCAGCTCCTGGTTGCGCAGGATCGGCACCACGCCGTACGACAGGGCCAGGATACGCTGCGCATGCAGCTGATAGCATACGGCCATCACGGTTTTCTGCCCGCGGAATGCCGCCAGATAACGGCCCGTACGGCCGGTCTTGGTGTCGAGCACCACATATTTTATCGGCAGGTTGGTCGAGGCACGCACGGCCGAACGTGCCAGCTGCGCCGTGATCTCGTGGTTCACCGAGACCATGTCCATGTCGATCATCGGTTTGAAATGCGTCTCGTCGCGTTCGATCTCGCGGGCGATGCGGGCCATCGTTTCCACCGATTCCACGGGGAAGTCGCCCATCGCCGTCTCGTCGCTCAGCATCACGGCGTCCACGCGCTCGTAAATGGCACTCGCCACGTCGCTCACCTCGGCGCGCGTCGGACGCGGGCTCTTGACCATCGAATAGAGCATCTGAGTGGCGATAATCACCGGACGCTTGGCGCAAATGCACTTCTCGACGATACGCCGCTGGGTATTGGGAATCGCCTCGGCGGGAAGCTCCACCCCCAGGTCGCCGCGCGCCACCATGATGCCGTACGACGCCTCGATGATCTCGTCGATGTTGTCCAGTCCCTCCTGGTTCTCGATCTTCGAGATGATCTTGATCTTGCTGCCGTGGGCATCGAGGATGTCCTGCACGGCTTTGATGTCCCTGGCGCTGCGCACGAACGAGTGTGCGATGAAATCCACGTCGTTCTTCACGGCCCACTCGATAAACCGGCGGTCTTTCTCCGTCACCGAAGGCAGGTTGATCGACACCGACGGCACGTTGACGCTCTTGCGCGAACGCATGGCGCCGCCCACGACGAATTCGCAGATCAGCTCCTCGGCGGTCTTTTCCACGACACGGATCTCCAGTTCGCCGTCGGCGATGAGCATCCGCGCCCCGACGGGTATGTCATCCACGATGTTCGGCACGTTCATGTAGACCACCTTGCGGGTCGTCTTGTCGCTGCCGTCCGAGCCGCGCACGGCGACACGGTCGCCCGGCCGGAAATTGATGCTGTTGCCGTACTCGTCGGCGATCGTCGTGACACGGATTTCGGGGCCCTTCGTATCTATCATGATCGGGATAGCCGGGTTAACGCGGTGTACGGTCTCGACAATATGCGTAGCGCCCTCTTCCGAGACATGCGCCGAATTGACACGAACCACGTCCATACCGGCATCGAAAAGGTTTTTCACAAACTCTTCGGTGCAACGGAAATCCGACATTGTTGCGACGATCTTGGTTTTTTTCATTCTATACATACAAGTATGATGCTAAAATATTAGTATTTCGACATTTTACGTTACGCCCGGTGCCGCTCCTGCACACGCTCTGCGCGGACAGCCCCGGGAAACTTCCGCACGCCCTCCCGTACCGGGCCGGGGAATGGGCCGCTCCGGGAACCCGGGGCTTACTCCCTGCCGCGGAGCAACAGGGCCTCGACGCCCAGCCGGTAGGAATCCAACCCGAAACCCATGATCGAGCCCACGGCCACGGGAGCCAGGAGCGAGACGTGGCGGAACTCCTCTCGCGCGAGGATCGACGAGATGTGCACCTCGACGACCGGCACCGACACCGCCGACACCGCATCGCGCAGCGCCACCGACGTATGGGTATATCCGCCGGCATTGAGCACCACACCGTCGTAGGTGCCGTCGGCCTGCTGTACGGCGTCGATCAGCTCGCCTTCGAGGTTGGACTGGAAATAACCGAACCCGACGGCCGGATAGAGTGCTTCGAGCTCCCCGAAAAAGGTTTCGAAAGTCCGGGTGCCGTAGACCCCGGTATCGCGCCGCCCCTGCAAATTGAGGTTCGGGCCGTTAAGAATCAATATCTTCATCTTCGAGACTGTTTGACACGCACGGCATACCCGGGCGCAATCCGCAGGCAAAGATAGTGATTTTAAAGAATTTTTAATACCTTTGTTCGACATCGCCCGTTAAATAATGATTTCAAACGCCGCCCACGCCCCTGCCGCGGTTCGCACAGGCTTCGTTCCCGTCCCCAGGCGGGGACTCCGCCCCCGGGGCGGCAGCCGCACGTGAAAAACCCGAAAACCCGCACCGGCCGGCGGGGCGCCGCGGCCGGACACACCCGAGAACCATGACCGAATTCGGATTCATAGACCACATAAAAGAACTCTTCGCCGCTCTGCCCGACAACGGGTTCGAAGGAATCGGCGACGATTGCGCCGTGCTCCCCGTCGGGGAGGGCGAATCGCTGGTCTTCACGACCGACATGCTCGCCGAAGGCGTCCATTTCCTGCGTCCCGCAACTTCGCCCCGCGAACTGGGGCGCAAATCCCTTGCCGTAAACCTGAGCGACGTCGCTTCGATGGGCGCCCGCCCGGTGGGCACCCTGCTGTCGCTGTCGCTCCCGGCCGACACGGCCGGCACATGGGCCGAAGAGTTCATGCTCGGCTACCGGGAACTCTCCGAAGCGTTCGGCGTCACGCTCGCCGGGGGCGACACGACCCGCTCGGCGGCAGGCATCACGATCAATGTCACGGCCATCGGCCGCATCGCCGACGCACACATCAAGCGCCGCAGCGGGGCACGCCCCGGCGACGCGATACTCGTCGCCGGAGAACTCGGACTTTCGGGCGCCGGGCTGCGCGACATCCTCGCCGGGCGCTACGACACCCCCGCCGCCGCAGCCCACCGCAACCCGCAGCCCCAAGTGGCCGAAGGCATCTGGCTCGGCGCACGCCCCGAAATACACGCCATGATGGACCTCTCGGACGGGCTGGCCTCGGACATCCGCCACATCATGGAGCGTTCGGGGGTAGGCGCCGCGATCGACATCGGCCGTATCCCCCTCGCCCAAGGGGCAGACGTCGA
>ENA-ORND01002853-ORND01002853.1-human-gut-metagenome-genome-assembly--contig:-NODE-2853-length-10155-cov-3.059208_pt1 | contig 10155 bp, 15 predicted proteins | sample MGYA00242111_ERZ509014 | MGnify/ENA primary metagenome ERZ509014 (study PRJEB26280, sample SAMEA2338694) | human gut metagenome | biome: human gut; feature: human-associated habitat; material: faeces... | reverse complement strand
GCCAGCCAGCTGTACACTTTTATTGAAAAGTGCAGCCGCGTCGTGCCGGTGGCCGTCGCCATCATGGCGGTGCTCTGCGCAGTCAGCCTCTTTGTGATGCTGCGCTTAGCCGGCAGCTCCCGCTACGGCGTGCGCTGCCTGACGTTCGCTTTCACCGCGGCTGCGGCGCTCTGTGCGCTGGCCGCCCCCATTATTTTCCCTGCGATCCACATGGAGGCGCTGAGCATCAATCCCGCTTCGGTCAAGCAGCTGATCGTCACCTATGTGCAGAATCTCTTTGGCCGCTTCGGCCTGTTCGCCCTCATCTACGGCGCAGTCGCCGTGATCCTTCTGGCCCTGACCGCCACCGCCAGAAGCCGCATGAAACGCCGTCAGAACATTTAACAGGAGGACCCACACATGGAAAACGAAGGTTACGAAACGATTGACCTCTTGGAGGTCCTGAACGCCGTCCGGCAGCACCTGCTGGCCGTCATTCTCACCACCGTAATTCTGGCCGCTGCCGGGTTCGGTGTCTCCAAGTTCCTTATCACCCCGCAGTACGAGGCTTCCGCCCTGATGATCGTCAACACCCGTCAGGATACGACCTCCAACGTCACCAGCGACCAGATCAACTCCGCCACCAAGCTGGTCTCCACCTACAGCATCATCATCAAGAGCGATACCGTGCTGCAGCAGGTCATTGACAACCTGGGTCTGAGCCTGACGTATGAAAAGCTGGCTGAACGTGTCACGGTCAGCGCCGTGGATGACACCCAGGTCATGAAGATCACGGTCAGGAGCGACAACCCCGAGTGGGCGCGTCAGGTCTGTGAGCAGATCACCGTCGTCTCCCCTGACGTCATTCTCGAGTCCGTCGAAGCCGGTTCCGTCAAGGTCATCTCCAGCGCCGCCGTCAATCCGACGCCTGTCTCCCCCAACGTGGGCCGCAATACCATGCTGGGCGGCGTGCTGGGTCTGGTCATCAGCGTCGGCATCATCCTGCTGGCCGTCCTGCTGGACAACAAGATCCATACCGAGGACGACATTGCCAAGTATCTTGACCTCGCCGTCGTGGGCGTCATTCCGGAAAATCAGGGAGGTAAAAAGAAATGAGCAAGGCAAGCAAAAACACCAGCCGTCGCAAGCTGTTTACCGTCGGCAGCGACGCCCCGTTCCAGTTTGTGGAAGCCTACAAATCTCTGCGTACCAACCTGGAATTTCTTTCCTCTGCCGGCAACTGCAAGACCATCCTGATCACCTCCTCCGTTCCCGAAGAAGGCAAGACCAACGTGGCCGTCAACTTGGCCATGACGATTGCAGCCTCCGGCAAGCGCGTTGTCCTTGTGGACTGTGACCTGCGCAAGGCGACGATCTCCCGCTATCTGCGCATTCCGCGCAACCATGCCGGTCTGACGAACGTCATCACCTCCAAGGATGAAGGCGCGCTGGCCGCGGCGCTTGTCCGCGTCAAGGATTTCGGCATCACGGTCCTGACGGCCGGTACGATCCCGCCGAACCCCACCGAGCTGCTCTCCGCCCCCATGGCCGAGAAGATCTTTACCTCCCTGCAGAAGGCATTCGACTATGTTATCGTGGATACCCCGCCCGTCAGCCTCGTCACCGACGCTGCGGTCCTCTGCCGCATGGCAGACGGCGTGCTGCTGGTCGTGCGCCCCGGTGTCACCACCATCCAGAGTGCCCAGCTCAGCAAAAAGAACCTGGAGGCCGTCAACGCCCACATCCTGGGTGTTGTCATGAACGGCTACAACGGCAAGCAGAGCGGCCGCCGCGACGGCTACTCCTACGCTTACTCCTACAGCTATTATAACGACAATAAACAGGGAAACGATGCATGAGTAATGCCCTTGTAGAGCTGCACTGTCACATCCTGCCCGGCATTGATGACGGTGCCAAAGATCTGGATATGTCAATGTCGCTCATTCGCAAGGAATTACAGGATGGTGCGGTGGGCATTGTGTTCACGCCGCACTTCCATTATGAGCGCATTTCCGTGGAGCAGTTTACCGCGCGGCGCAAGGCAGCGTTCCTGCAGGTGTCCGCGGCCTGCAGGGCCGAGGGCCTGCGGCTGGCCGGTAAGATGGGCGCCGAGGTGTTTTACTCCCCCGCGCTGCCCAGCCTTGACCTGCGCCAACTGGCCTTTGCGGGGAGCAACTATATTTTGATCGAGTTCCCCACCACGATGCACCCGCCGGGCATCGACGAGACACTCTACGCCATCCGTGCGCAGGGGTACACGCCGATTCTGGCCCACGTGGAGCGCTATCCCTTTGTGACCGAGGACCCGACGCTGCTCTACAACTGGGTCTGCGACGGGTGTTTGGCGCAGATCAACGCCACCGGCCTGATCCGGGACGGACACACCGCCAAGTGGCTGCACAAGCTGATCGAGTGGAATCTTGTGCACATTCTGTGCAGCGACTGCCACCACCCGGTCAAGCGCCCGCCAAACCTGGCCGAGGGCTTTGCCCATCTGCCTGACAAGGTCGCCCGCCGCATGCAGCGCAACGCCATCGACATCTATCTTGGTGACGACCTGCGTCCCCCCGAGCCGACGAAGCCGGTCACGCCGCGCACGTTCTTGATGATGTACCATGCCTCGTCGGACATGATCATCTTCACCAGCACATAGCCGGGGAACACCTTGCGGTCGTACGTCTTGGGGCCGTTGTCCGTGATCTCGGTGACGGTCTCCATCGGGATGGAGACAACGTGGATGAGATCCTGGAGCTGGCGGGTCTCGATGGTTTTTTCAATGGTGGCCTTTACGGTGTTTTCATAACCGGAATAGGTATGCACAACATACCATTTTGCTGCTTCCGCCATGGTACCGCTCAGCCCTTGACGAGGGTAATAATACCGTTGACGACGACGCCGCCGACCGCATCAAAAACCCAAATGAAAATGCCGACGACCAGCACACAGGCCAGAACGATGAGCGTGTTGTTGATCATCTGGCTCTTGGTGGGCCATACGACCTTTTTCAGCTCGCTCTTCATTTCGCGGAACCAACGGCTGATTCGCTTCCCGGCACGCACAAAGAAGTTTTCCTTTTTTGCTTCTGCCATGATTTCACCCTTTCTGCAATGTCTTTGCCATTGCCTTACTTCGTCTCGCTGTGAACAGTCTGCTTCTTGCAGAATCTGCAATACTTCTTCATTTCGAGACGGTCAGGGTCGTTCTTCTTGTTCTTCATCGTGTTGTAGTTTCTCTGCTTGCATTCGTTGCATCTGAGTGTGATCTTCACGCGCATTGTTCGGCACCTCCTTAAATCTTGCCTCCCTGTATGACCGCGTTCTATGGTAAATTTAGGCGACGCCGAAACTACGATGGCGCCAACGCGGCTGAAAAAACGGCATACGTGTCCCTTTTTTCGCAGGTAGAAACAATATAGCATAAATGAAGCCCCGGGTCAACCGGAAATTTGAAAAAATGCGGAAAAAATTCGCCACAATTGCCTTTGCGCGGAAAGCATGGTACAATATAAAAAATGAAACCGCGATACGGAGGAAGCTTACATGAAGGTAATGGCGATCGATCTGGGAGACGCGCGCACGGGTGTGGCCGTCTCAGATGCGCTGGGGATGCTGACAGGCTCGACAAGCGTCATTGAATCTTGGAACAAAGAAAAAACCGCCAAGCTTGTGGCGGAGGCCTACAGAAAATCCGGGGCAGAGCGCCTCGTGATGGGCTTTCCCCGCAATATGGATGGCTCCGAGGGGCCGAGAGCGGACCTCTACCGGGAATTTGCCGCGAAGCTCGAGGAACTTTTGGGTGAGAAAATCGTCTTATGGGATGAGAGAAGAACGACGATCGAGGCCCATCAGATTTTGTCTGATAACAATTACCACGGCAAAAAGCGCAAGAAAACCGTCGACGCGGTTGCTGCGTCCCTTATTTTAGAGGGCTATCTCAATTATCTTCGCACGCACAAGGAGTAAAACACTGCATGTTCACAGGCTACAGCGACAAGACCGTGGATTTCTTCTGGGATATCCGCTTCAACAATTCGCGCGAATGGTTCCATCCCAGAAAAGATCAATTTAACGAATACATCATGACCCCGACCAAGGAGCTCTCCGGCGAGCTTTACGACTGGCTGACGGAAAACCATCCCCAGCTGCACCTGAATCTTCACATCTCGAAAATTTACCGCGACGCAAGGCGGCTGTTCGGGCGCGGTCCTTTGAAAGATCACATCTGGTTCTCGTTCCAGAATGAGCTGGAAGGCAGGGAAAACGCGCCCTGCCTCTGGTTTGAGGTCGGCTGCGAGGGCTACAGCTACGGCTTTGGCTACTGGTGTCAGCCGGCTGCGGCGGCAAGATTCCGGAAATACGCCGACCAGCACCCGAAGGAGCTCGAGAAGCTGGCAAGGAAGCTCGACCGGCAGCAGACGTTTTTCCTGCGCGGCGACGAATACGCAAGACCGAAGGGACACGCGGACGACGCGCTCTCCGGCTGGTACAACCGCCGCTCGTTCTCCATCGCCTGCGAGCGCGAATACGACGAGCTGTCTTATTCAAGAGATTTGCTGGACGCAGTCAAAGCAGGCTACGAATTTTTGATCCCGTACTACGAGTATTTCGACAAATCCTACCGCATGGCGGATTGAAGCGTCTGCGCGGTAGAGGCCGGAAAGGAGACGCATATGAGAAAACGGCGGAATATCGCGTTTGCAGTGCTGATATTGGCGGTGCTGGCAGCGCTGGTGCTGAGCCTGAGCGCCTGCGCAGAAAAGCAGACGAAAAACGCCCTCGAGCCGTATTCCACTGGATGGGATGGGAGAGTCTACACCGTCACGCCGATCGACAACGACAAGGGCACCATTTCGGATGGCACAAATACGTATTCCTATCGGTATGACGCCAGCGGCAGCGGCTACAGCGTGACGTTTACGTATCCTGACGGGGAGACGTACACGTGGACTGAGAACAGCAGCAGCGGACGCGGGGAAGCGAGCCTGAATTTTGACTTTGAAAAATATCCGAGCGGCATGGTGCTCAAGGGGCTTCTGCGCAAGGTCCGCACTACGCAGGAGGATACGTCTGCAAAGAACTGGGGGATCATCCTGTTTCTGCTGTTCGTCGGCGGCATCAACACCGCCTGTCCGCAGCTGACGTGGTATCTCGACGTCGGCTGGAAGGTCAAGGACGCCGAGCCCTCTGAGGCGGCTCTCGGCTGGAGCCGCACAGTTGGCGTTGTGCTGCTGATCGTTGCGGTGGTTATGATGATTGTGTAATACGGTATCGAAAATCCGGCGGTTCAGCTTGAACTGCCGGATTTTTTGCCCTTGAAAAACACTTCGCTGATTCCCACGAGGACGAGAAAGCCGCCGAAGAGCTTGCGAAGAAGCCCGGTATCAAGCGTTGACGCCAGCAGCGCCCCGGGAATCGCGGTCAGGCAGCCAGCCAGAGCCGCCGGAAGAACGGCGCGCCAGACGATCTGCTTGTTTTTGACGTGGAAAAAGAGGGAACACGCAGCAGTCGGGAGAAAATACAGAAGGTTCACGCCTTGTGCCGTGCGCTGCTCCATGGACTGCGCGGCGGTCAGCCAGACCATGAGAAGCGAACCGCCGCCGATCCCGAACCCCGAGAGCACGCCGCAGAGAAGTCCTGCCAGAACGGCAATCAGAAAGGTTAACATAAGATCAGCCTCGCACCGCCAAATAAAATCAAGAGGCCCAGCGCAATGTGTAAAAATCGCGCCGAGACCTTCTTGAACCAGAGCCCGGCGAGGATTCCGCCGCCTGCGCCGCCGAGAAGGTAGGGAAGCGCGGCTTTCAAGTCCAGCGCGCCGTTTTTCGCATAGATCACGAGCGAGACGATCGTCAGCGGCAGAATGATGCTGATGGCCGAGGAAAACGCGTTTTTGTCCGCAAGCTTCACAAGCAGGATCAGAAGCGGCACGACGATCATGCCGCCCCCGGCTCCAAAAAAGCCGTTGACAAATCCGGCGAGGCCTCCGGTCAGCAGACATTTCCAGATGGCGGGCTGCGCAGCGTTCATAAAAAATCCTCCTCTGTCAGAACACGGTTAGTGTCGGCAGGGGAGGCTGTTTTTATACAGGTGCATGCTCCGGCGATTTCTGCGCGAGAAGCTGCTGCACGATATAGCCCGCAATCATCATGCCCGCACACGGCGGGACCCACGACACGGAGCCCGGCGGCGTGCGCCTTTCCGATTCCTGCCCGGGAAACTTCCTCGGCGTAAGCGGCAGCTCTTCGCTGGCAAGGACCGTGTGGTGCTTGATCCCGCGCGCCCGGAGCTCTCGCCGCATGACCTTGGCCAGCGGGCAGCCGGAGGTTTTGCTCAGGTCGGTAATCCTGAATTTCGAGGGGTCGAGCCGGTTTCCGGTTCCCATTGAGCTGATGATCGGAACGCCGCGCGTGATGGCCGTCTCGATGAGGTCCAATTTGCTGCGCGTGGAGTCGATGCAGTCGGCAATGTAGTCAAAGCCGAGGGAAAAGAAATCTTCCCGGGCCTCGGGCGCATAGAAGACGGGAAGCACCGCGACGCGGCAGTCGGGGTGAATGTCCCGGATGCGCGCTGCCATCACGTCGGTTTTCCGCATACCCAGCGTCGAGCGCAGGGCGACCAGCTGTCGGTTGAGGTTCGTGAGCGACACGGTATCGTGGTCAACGAGCGTGATCGCGCCCACACCCGCGCGCGCCAGAGCCTCCGCCGCAAAGCTCCCCACGCCGCCGACACCGAAGACGGCGACATGGCATTCTTTCAGAAGATTGATCGCTTCGTCTCCCAGAAGCATCCGTTCCCGGTCAAATTGTGTTTCCTGCATAACTGTCTCCCAAAAAAGGAGCTGCCGCAAGGCAGCCCCTTTTCGTTTTTTGATGTTACTTGGTGGTAAAGCGCATACCAAACGCGTTCGTCTGGATGTTGTCCGTTGCACCCTCGGTGACGGAAGAGAACCATGCGTCATACGCGTCGCTGCGGAGCTGGTCCTCCACGAGCTTCATGCGGTAATTCGTGCCGTAGCCGGAGAAGTACATGACATGGTAGCCGTAGGAGCTTTCGATGATGCCGGTATCGCCGACCTCGTGGTCCTCAAAGCACCAGTTCTCAAAGTCTTCGACCATCTGACCCGGCGTGATGTCCTCATAGCGGGCAGATTCTGCGGCAGTACCGTCGTCACGGGCAGCGTCGCCGATGGCGGCAAACGCGTCTTCGGTGTGTTCGCCGGCCTCATACTGGGCAAGCAACTCTTCCGCCTTGGCCTTGGCCTCCGCCATAGCTTCCTCGTCCGTCGTATCGGTAACGGAGATCAGGATGTGGCGGACATTCGGCAGCGCGTAGTCGTGCGTGTCGCGGGACTCGAAGATCGCGATGTAGTACGTGCCGTCAGACTCGATGCAGGTAGCGTCGCCGGTCTTGCGGCTGGCGTCAAAGAGCCAGTCGGAAAGCTCGGACTCGCTGTGATGGACGCCGGTACGCAGGGTGTAGCTGTCGTCGGTGTAGCTGTCCTTGGTGTCCTCGGAGGCATGCTCGTAGGCAGCGGAAATGAAGGCTTCGTCGCCCTTTTCAGCGGCGGCCAGCATCTCGTCGGCAGCGGTCTTCTTGAGCTCGGCGAGCTTCTCCTCGTCGGTCTCGTCGAACAGGCTGTCGGTCACGTTGAACACGCGGTAGTCAACGGTGTCATAGGTGTCGGGGTCAGCTTCGTATTCGCTTACGAGCTCGTCGTCGGTATAGGTGGGCTCGGCCTCTACGTCCTCGGAATAACGGGTGGCGAGCATTTCGATGGCGAGGAACTCACGGAAGTTCTTCTCGTTGCAGCCCGCGCCGTACATGGCGGCGATATAGCCGTTGACGTTGGAGTAGCCGTAGAGGGAGGCGTAGGTGGTGAGGTTCATGACGGTCGCGTCGATGTTTGCCTGATCGTCCTCGGTAAGGGTCGCGCCGTTGGCGACTGCCTCGTCGTAGATGGCAAACAGGCGCGCCGCGCTCTGCAGGCCCTGCTCCGTGAAGGTATCGGCCCAAGTCACGCCGTTTTCTTCGTCGTAGTACTGCTCATTGAGCGGCGTGTTGGTGTCGATGAGATAGCTCATCATGTCGCCGTACTGGCTGCTCATGGAATTGTAGGCTTCCTTATAGAAATAGTTCACCATGGCGGGGGTCAGCTTGTGTCCGCCGACAGTCGCCGCGGTCGAGTGACGGGCCAGATAGCCGCTGGTCAGCATGGAGAAAAACGTGACGATGGCAATTACCAATACAAGGCAGATGATGCCGATGGTCCATTTCAGACCCTTGCTCATACCCTTTTTCTCGGGTGCGGCGGGGGTTTCGCCGGAAGCGATCTGCTCCTTGCGCTTGTTCTTTTCGCGCGATGCGCTCATTTCAGGATCATTCCTCTCGTGTATTCTTGCTTCGCCCGCAGGCGACACTCCACGTATTATACAGAAAAAGCCGCGTACATGCAAGCCTTTCTTTCGGAATTCATAATTTTTTCGGAAATGGACTGTACTGGACGGGAAAACCGGAGGAACGCGCGCGGCTGTTGACAAATCCGCATGCACTGTGTATTATATAATTAACGATTAAGTTAAATGTTAAAGGAGCGTGAGCTATGGGATTGCAGCAGACATTAAAGGCGCTCTCGGACCCCATTCGCCGGGAGATCCTGAACCTGCTCAAAAAAGGGCGCATGCCGGCAGGGGAGATCACGGCGCACTTTTCCGTATCCGCGCCCGCGATTTCGAGGCATTTGTCAGTTTTAAAAGAAGCCGACCTGATTCGTGATACCCGGGAGGGAAAATTCATTTTCTATGAGATCAATACCTCTGTGTTGGAGGAAACGATGCTCTGGCTTGCGGATTTGAAAGGAGACTGCAACGATGATCAGACAAAATAAGCGGAAAATTCTTCTCTCGTCGGCTGTGATCCTGCTTCCGGCCTTGTACGGGATTATCATGTGGAACCACCTTCCGGATACGATGGCGGTGCACTGGGGCGCGGATGGAATCACAGATGGAACCGCCGGAAAGGTGCGGGCTGTCTTTGGCCTGCCGCTTCTGTATTTGCTGGTGCATCTGTTTTGCCTGTGGCTGACCCTTCGCGATCAGGAAAAGCGGCGGCAGAGCCGGAAGGCTCTGGAGATGATGTTCTGGATCTTGCCTGCGTGCTCGCTTGTGACGAACGGAATTTTGTATCGGGCGGCTTGGGGAAAAGAGCCGGAGCCTGCGATGCTCGTGCCGGTGCTGCTTGGCGTGCTGTTTTTGTGGGTCGGCAATTATTTTCCAAAGCTCAGGAGAAACCGGACGCTTGGCATCAAGGTTTCGTGGACGCTTGGAAACGAGGAAAACTGGAACCGGACGCACCGCTTTGCCGGAAAGGTCTGGGTCTGCGGAGGGCTGCTTCTTCTTATGTCCGCGCTTTTGCCGCTTCAGGCGATGGTCTGGGTGATGGTGTGCGTCGTGGCCGCATTGGGCCTTGCACCGATCGCGTATTCTTACGCAATTTTCCGGCAGGACCGGAAAGCAGGCGTTGTGTATGACACAGCGCCCAAAACAAAGGCGGAAAAAATCGCGTCGAAAATCACAGCCGTCACGGTTCCGGTCATTCTGCTTGGCGCTGCGCTGCTGCTTTTTACCGGCAGCATGGAGATAAATTGCGGCGAAGATGCGCTGACGATCAAGGCAAGCTATTGGTCGGATCTGCGCGTTGAGTATTCCAAAATCGATACGGTCGAGTATCGCGGCGATTTTGACCCCGGCGTGCGGACGAACGGCTTCGGCTCTCCGAAGCTCTCGATGGGTGCGTTCCGAAACGGCGAATTCGGCAATTATACGCTGTATGCCTACACGAACGCGAAGGAGTATATCGTCCTGACCTCCGGCGGGAAAACGCTTGTTATCGGCATGGACGACGAAGCAAGGACGCAGGCAATTTATGAGACGCTTCTCGAGAAGACCGGGAAGCGATGACCTTCTCAAAGTATAAAGCAACGGGGTAAGGCGCTGCACCTTACCCCGATCTTTGTTCCTGTTCAAAAAAACGCGCGGCAAAGTCCGCACGCAAAGCGAATCCCCGCGAAGGCCGTGCGACTCCAATTATAACCTGCACGAAAGGGCAGGTGGGTTGCCTCTCCGATGCTTCTCTGCTTCCAACGTCCACCACCGGTCAGAGCCGTGGGCGGGAGGCCTGC
>ENA-ORND01002852-ORND01002852.1-human-gut-metagenome-genome-assembly--contig:-NODE-2852-length-10156-cov-3.180081_pt1 | contig 10156 bp, 6 predicted proteins | sample MGYA00242111_ERZ509014 | MGnify/ENA primary metagenome ERZ509014 (study PRJEB26280, sample SAMEA2338694) | human gut metagenome | biome: human gut; feature: human-associated habitat; material: faeces... | reverse complement strand
TGCTGGACTTGTGGACGGGCAAGGCGTCACTGGACAAGCTCGGCGCGGCGGGCAGCTACCTGATGCAGGCGGAAGGCTTGTCGCTGTTGGGCGGCGACGCGCTGCCGCTGGGGATACTGGAGAACGTCGAAAGCGGGGAAAAGCTGATGCAGCTGCATCAGGGGGATACGCTGATTCTGCTCTCCGACGGCGTGGAGGATGCCTATGAAAATCGGCAGTCCATGGAAGAGACGATTCGCGACGCCTTGACGCTTGAAACTGCGCAGGATGCCGCAAACGCGATTTTGACCGGTGCGCAGTCCGGCGACACCGCCCCTGCCGACGACCAGACTGTGCTGGTGCTGCGCTTGATTCGCGCGCGGGCGGATGCGAAGATTGAGGAAATGTATCAATAGCATGAAGTGCTTTTCCATAAATCGGCTGACAAACATAATGAACGAACATACTAAACCTGCTAACATGGGTGCGAACGAGAAGCAGTCCCGAGAATGAAGAAAACGAAAGGCTTTACAATGCCGCATCAAATCAGTATAATAGACGCCGAAAGGATGATGCGGATGTGGAAGAAGAACCGCTGGATGCGTCCGGAACGGGTAATGGCGCTGGGATTTCTCGCGCTGATTGTGCTGGGCGGCGTGCTGCTGTCGCTGCCGTGCGCCGCGCAGAATGGACGAAGCATCGGATTGGGCAATGGTTTGTTTACGGCGACGAGCGCGGTCTGCGTGACGGGGCTTGTAGCCGTTGATACGGGTACGACTTTTTCGCTCTTTGGGCAGCTGACGCTGCTTTTGCTCATCCAGATTGGCGGTCTGGGCTTCATGGCGTTCGCGACGCTGACGATGATGCTGCTGGGACGAAAAATCGGTCTGCGCGACCGGATGCTCCTGCGCGAATCCATGAATACAAGCGGATTGTCGGGGCTGGTGCGCCTGACGCGCTGGTACTTGACGGCGGCGCTGGTCATCGAGGGCGGCGGCGCGATACTGCTTGCAATTCGCTTCGTGCCGCTGCTGGGCTGGGGGAAGGGCGTGTACTTCAGCATCTTCCACGCCGTCAGCGCGTTTTGCAACGCGGGCTTTGACCTTTTCGGACATTTCTCCAGCCTGACCGCGTTTCAAAATGAACCGCTGGTGCTGCTGACCATCAGCACGCTGATTGTGCTGGGCGGTACGGGGTTCGCTGTGCTGGGCGAGGTCACCCGTCAGCGCTTCCAGTGGCGAGAATTGTCGCTCCACAGCCGATTGGTGCTGGGCATGACGGGCGTGCTGCTTTTGATGGGGATGACGTTCTTCAGCCTGACCGAATGGCATAATCCGGCGACGCTTGGCGGCATTTCCGGCGCGGGAAATAAACTCGTAAACGCCCTCATGCAGTCCACAACGATGCGCACGGCAGGCTTCAACTCGGTTGACCTCGCGTCCATGCGACAGTCCAGCAAGCTGATGAGCATCATCCTGATGTTCATCGGCGCGTCGCCCGCGTCTACTGGCGGCGGCGTGAAAACGACAACCGTCGCGGTGCTGGCGCTGACGGTCTGGTCGGTCATCCGCGGCGACGCGGACGTGCAGCTGGCGCGTCGCCGCGTTCCGCCGGGACTGATTCGCCGTGCGCTGGCAATCGTGAGCATCTCGCTGGCGATGGCGCTGGGCGGAACGATGCTGCTGACGCTGCTGGAAGGCGACGGACAGCCGTTCCTCGACATGATGTTTGAGGCGTTCTCCGCGATGGCAACGGTCGGCGTGTCCAGTGCCGGAACGCCAAACTTGACGGCGGGCAGCAAAACCGTGCTGGCGCTGATGATGTTCTTCGGGCGTGTCGGCCCGCTGACGATGGCAAGCGCGCTGGCGAGCCGGCAGAATCGCAATGCGTCAAAGATTCGCTACCCGGAGGAAGAGATTACGATTGGGTGACAAACCCGTGCAGGAATGACCAGTCATGCGCATACACTGTCCTGCACGCCGTCCCCTCAATCAACACGCGGGCGCTGTATGCAGTCGCGCTCAACTCAATCGCGCGAATGGGAGTCCAGAGGGTCGAAGACCCTTTGGCAGGGTCAAGGGGCAGCGCCCCTTGGGTTCCCCCTAAGTAAAGGAGTAAAAAATGATGTTGGAATTGTTGAAGAAGGTGCTCAAACCGGTCGCGCCGTCGGGACTGGAAGAACCGGTGGCAGCGGTCATCCGGGAAGAGGTTGCGCCGTATGTGGACAGCATCGAGACGGATGCGCTGGGCAATCTGATTTGCGTGAAGAACGGCACGGAGGCGAATCCGGAGAAAATCATGCTGTCCGCGCACATGGATCATATCGGCTACATCGTCACGGGCATTGAGAAAGAGGGCTTCCTGCGCGTGACGAACGTCGGCGGCATCAGCCCGACCATGAGCCTGACGCGGCATGTGTCGTTCCCGAATGGCGTGCAGGGTGTTGTGGTGTCCGAAGTGAGCAAGGACACGGCGATGAAGGACTTGTTTGTGGACATCGGTGCGCAGGACAAGGCGGACGCCGAGACGATGGTGCAGATTGGCGACGTGTGCGTGTACGCGAACGACTGCTTCCAGCTGGGCGCGAACCGCGTCGCAAGCCCCGCAATGGATGACCGCGCGGCGTGCGCACTGCTGATTCGCTTCCTGCAAACCGTTGGCGCGACGAAGCAGACCATCATTGCCGTTTTCTCCGTGCAGGAGGAAGTCGGCTGCCGCGGCGCGAAGGTGGCGTCGTTCGCAAAAGCGCCGGACAAGGGCATCGCCATTGACGTGACCGCGTGGGGCGACACGCCCGGCACGAAGCAGCCGGACATTAAGCTCGGCGAGGGCATTGCCGTGAAGGTGATGGATCACGGGAGCATCTCGAATCCGGATTTGCGGGAAGCGCTGCTGGCGGCGGGTGCGCAGGCGGGTGTGAAAACCCAGCGCGAGGTGCTGCCGTTCGGCGGGACGGATGCGTCCGCGATGCAGACCAGCCGCGGCGGGATTCCGGTGTGCACGCTGTCGATTCCGTGCCGGTATGTGCATTCGGCGTGCGAAGTGGTTGACCTTCGGGACATCGAAGGTGGCGTCAAGCTGCTGAATCAGTATTTTCAGGCGTAATCATTCAGCATAAAATGTTTTTTTGCCGCAGGGGGAATCGCGTCTGCAGACGCGACGAGGGGGCAGTGAAAACAGACGAAGTCTGCGGTCGCCCCCTCGACCCCTTCGGCTTCGGCTCGTACCTGTTACTTGGTTTTTATCGCAGCTTTTTTATTTTGGTATACCATTTTGTTGGAAGGGAGTTCCTTCATGACCGCATTCCTTGGCGTATTGTATCTGCTTGTGTTCCTCGCGGCGGGGTGCACATGCGTGCGATTCCTGCTGCCGCGGAAGTCGCTGCTCACGCGCGTGTGGCTCGGTGTCAGCTTGGGGCTGCTGCTAATGATGTGGCTGCCGGCGCTGATTGCGTTCGCGGTGGATTTCACATGGACGGCGCATTTGCTGGCGCTGATTCCGCTGGCAGGGCTGACGGCGGGGTGCTTCTTTTTGCGCGACCCTTCGCCGGTGAAAAAGTGGGATGCGCGGGAAAAGCAGCTGGCCGGGCAAATGCTGATGGTCGTGCTGCCGCTGACGCTGCTGTCGGGGTATCTGCAATACACGCACTGCCTGCGCGTCGGAAGTGACGGCGGCTGGTGGGTCGGGCAGAGCACTTACGGCGATTTGCCGATGCACATGTCGTTCATCACGTCACTGAAAAACGCTGCTTTTCCGCCGGATTATGCGCTCTTTCCCGGTCAGCGGCTGTCATATCCCTTCCTGACGGACAGCCTGTCTACGTCGCTGTACCTAATGGGCTTCTCGCTGGAATGGGCGATTGTCGTGCCGGGTACATTGATGATGGCACTGTGCTTCACGGGCGTGATGGTGCTGGCGCGGGAGATGACCGCCGGGAAAAAGACAATTATCCTCGCGACGCTGCTGTTTTTCTTGAACGGCGGTCTGGGCTTCCTGTACAACTTTGACCTTGCGGGTGGCACACTGAACAATCCGTTCAGCACGGTCATCGAGCGAATCCGCGAAATTCTTGACGGGTACTACGCCACGCCGACGAATCAGCCCACGCCGTACAACCTGCGCTGGTCAAACGTGATTGCCGACCTGATGGTTCCGCAGAGGACGCTCCTCGGCGGGTGGTGCATGGCGCTGCCGTGCTTTTATCTGCTGTTTACGTCCTTTGCGCCGGAAAAGCGCCCGGCGTTTGCGCAGCGGATTCGGCAAACAGGACTGCTGGCGGTCTGGGCAGGCGCGCTGCCGCTGATTCACACGCATTCGTTCCTCGCGCTGGGGCTTTGCTCGCTGGGCATGATGGTGTACGACCTGATTCACGACAAAGAGCGCTGGACGCAATTGCAGTGGTATCTCTCGTATGGCGTAATCGCCGTGGTGCTGAGCGCGCCGCAGCTGATTTGCTTCACGTTCGAGCAGGTGTTCCAAGGCACGGGCAGTGGGAACAGTTTCCTGCAATTCTGGCCGAACTGGGTCAACAGCTATGAATCAAACGGTGAATTTGTCTTCCGTGACCTGTACTTCTGGTTCTACCTGAAGAACATCGGTCTGCCGTTCCTGATGCTGATTCTGGCGCTGTTCGAGCGGAATCCGAAACATCGGCGGCTGTTCGCGGGCGCGCTGCCGATTATCCTTGCGGTGGAGCTGGTGCGCTTTCAGCCAAACATCTACGACAACAACAAGCTGATGTATCTGGCGTGGCTGCTTTGCTGCATGATAGTGGCGGACTGGTGCCGGGAGATCTGGCATCGGCTGAAAGGGATGCGCGGGCGCGGCGCGCTGGCGTTCGTGACGGCGATTGCGGTGTTCCTGTCCGCGGGGCTGACGCTCTGGCGCGAGTGCGTCAGCAACTATCAGGCGTTTTCCGCGTCGGCGGTGGAAGCGGGGGAATTTGCCCGCGACAACACGCCGGAGCATTCCACCTACATGACCGGGACGCAGCACCTGAACCCGATTGCGTCCATCGCCGGGCAGAACATCGTCTGCGGGCCGGATTTGTGGCTGTACTACCACGGGCTGGACACGAGTGAGCGCAAGATGGACATTGCGGCTTTCTACACTGACCCGGAGGAAAACCTCGACCTGCTGGAGAAGTACGATGTGGACTACATCTACGTCAGCAGCTATGAGCGGAGCAGCTATGCGGTGGATACGGATACGCTTGACCGCCTGTTCACGCGCGTATTCAGCAACTGGGAAGCGACGATTTACGCCGTGCATCCCTCATCGGAAACGGAGGACATGGGCAATGGAGCGTCTGCTGCGCTTCGCGGTGGAGCATGACCGGGTGATACGCCTGATGTTCATGCGGGATGGGCGGCTGTTTCAAGTCAATGCGCACATTGTGAGCTACGACGACAAGCAGGTGTCGTTCGTGACGACCCGTTCGCCGCGGACGCAGGTCATCAGCCGCGAGGAACTGCTTGCGGTGGATTTCCGCCGCGGGGATGATGGGCAGGTGGTGTAATCCCTGCCTGCTTGCCAACAAACAAAACGTACGCCGCACAGCGGCAAGGAAAGGAGCGAAGGATGGAGCAAGAGGAAAAGAAACCCTCGACACTGACCGGCGTCGATTTGTCCCAGACAGCATCGCTGCTGCTTCCATGGACGCATGACCCGTGGGGCAAGCTGCGCCCGCCGCTGTCCGAGGAAGCGCTGTGCATGAGCGCCGAACTCGCCAGCGCCGCGTATGGCATGGCGATTGAGCCGTGGGTCGAAGCCGGCTGGCGCGACGTGACCATTCAGGTGGATGGCGAACTGACTGCCCTGCCGCCGAACAACCCCTTGAGCGCCGAGTGGCGGAAATACTGGGTGCGCGCGCGCCTGAAACCCGTCAGTGCGCTGGGACAGATGCTGGGCGCGCTGCGATTGAGCAGCAGCAATAACACCACCGGCAAGGCGGTCGTGATGCTTCATCCCGCGCTGGACGGGCGCTACGTCGTCGCGGTTGGGTTCATGGGCACGGGTTCGCGCTTCTACGACTGGTTCAGCAATTTCCGCATGACAACGCAGGACGGGATGCACCGTGGCTTCCTGGAGCTCGCGCGGCAGTTCGAGGCGAATGAGGAGAAAATTTCCTTTCCGGAAACAGCGGAAGAGCTGGGGCTGGAAAAGCTCACCCTGCGCGACATTCTGCAGAACATGCGCAGCCCGAACAGCCGCTTCGTCCTCTGGGTCTGCGGGCACAGCCAGGGCGCGGCGATGATGCAGGTGTACGCGCACCTGAAGATGAACGAGACGGGCATCTCCGCGCGCAACCTTATCGGCTACGGCTTCGCGTCCCCCACGGTGATGGCGGGGAGGGCGGTTCGCGACCCATCCGCCTATCCGCTGTATAACATCCTCAACAGCGACGACCTTGTCCCCCACTGCGGCGCGGCGGTGCACCTTGGCATGTGCCTGAAATATCAGGCGACGGAGAATCTGCGCAAAAGCTGCTACAACTGGAAGCGCGACGAGAAATCCGTGCAGGCACGGCTGGCAATTCGCCCCGTTCTCTGGAAGATGGTCGATACGCCGACGTGCATCATTGGCGGCATGGCGCTGCTGATGGCGCTGGGGCGCGTCAGCGGGGCGGATTTCCTCAAAATGCTGGGACTGGGCGGCTTCCTGCCGCTTGACCGCGCGCTAGAAAAGGCGGATGCGGAGGATTTTGTCCGCGGGCTGAACCAGAAGGCAGCGGCGGCATACGAGTCCGTGACCGGGCATCCAATCGACATGGGGCAAGTGTCGGACGAGGCGAACGCCATGCAGCGCATCATCGACCACTTCGGGCTGCTTTCGTTCATCGACGCGACAAAAGCGCTGATGACCTGCCCGCACTACATGATGGCGCATCCCGAAGAGGGGTACATCGGCACATATTTCTATATCGTCATGAACGGGATTCAGGATTTTGTGCCGTTCATCTGGCGTTCGGGCGATCCGCCGCGCCGGATGACCGTAGAGCAGCTGCCGCATGACATGGTGACACAGGACATGTCGGGGCTGTACAACCGCCGCCTGCAAAAAACCGACCGGCGCAAGCACCTGCCGATTACGCGGCGTGACCCGCGTCCGGGCGGCGACACGCGCCATCACCTGCCCCTGCTGACGGCGGGAACGGTGCAGCCGAACGAGAAGATATACCCGGTGGAAGACATTGAACTTCGATAACCCACAATCATAAGAAAAGAGGCTTTTCCCATGTCCGATTACCGCATTGAAACCAAATGTGTTCAGGCAGGCTACACGCCCGGCAACGGCGAACCGCGCCAAATTCCGATTATCCAGTCCACCACCTTCAAATACGCCACGAGCGAGGACATGGGCAAGCTCTTTGACCTCGAAGCGTCCGGGTATTTCTATTCCCGCCTGCAAAACCCGACGTGCGACCACGTTGCGGCGAAAATCGCGGCGCTGGAGGGCGGCAGCGCAGCTATGCTGACCGGCTCCGGTCAGGCAGCGAACTTTATGGCGCTGTTCAATATCTGCGAGGCAGGCAGCCACATCGTCGCGTCGTCCTCCATCTACGGCGGCACGTTCAACCTGATTGCCGTGACACTGAAGAAGATGGGGATTGACTCCACCTTCGTCTCCCCCAACGCGACGGACGACGAGCTTGACCGCGCCTTCCGCCCGAACACGCGCGCAATGTTCGGCGAAACGATTGCCAATCCCGCGCTGACCGTGCTGGACATTGAGAAATTCGCTCAGGCGGCGCATCGGCACGGCGTTCCGCTGATTGTGGACAACACCTTTCCCACGCCCGTCAACTGCCAGCCGATTCGCTGGGGCGCGGACATTGTGACCCACTCGACGACAAAGTACATGGATGGCCACGGCGCGGCACTCGGCGGCGTCATCGTGGACAGCGGTAATTTCGACTGGATGGCGCACGCGGAGAAGTATCCGGGGCTCTGCACGCCCGACGAAAGCTACCACGGCATCACCTACGCCGAGAAATTCGGCAATGCAGGCGCATACATCACCAAATGCACCAGCCAGCTCATGCGCGATTTGGGCTGCGTGCAGTCCCCGCAGAATGCGTTCATCCTCAATCTGGGGTTGGAGAGCCTGCATGTGCGGATGCCGCGCCACTGCGAGAACGCGATGGCAGTCGCGCAGTTCCTCGAAAAACAACCGCAGGTGGCGTCCGTCAGCTATCCGCACCTGCCGTCCAGCCCATACTACGCCCGCGCCATGAAGTACATGCCGAACGGCGGCTGCGGGGTGGTGTCGTTCGTCTTGAAGGGCGGACGTCCCGCGGCGGAGGCATTCATGAAACGGCTGACTTTGGCGGCGATTGAGACGCACGTCGCCGACGCGCGGACGTGCTGCCTGAATCCGGCGACCTCCACCCATCGGCAGATGACCGAGGAGCAGCTGGCAGTTGCGGGCATTCCGGCGGGCATGGTACGCATCAGCGTCGGACTGGAGAGCAAGGACGACCTGATTGCCGACCTTGCGCAGGCGTTGTCCGGCATCGAAGCATGAGTGCGTACATCAACCGATATTTCCTGCTGATGGCGGTGTTTTTGCCCCTATGGTGCATCATTCGCCGCCCTTGGAAGCACTGGAGCCTGCACGAAGGCTGCCTGATGGCGTTCGCGGCGCTGTTGTTTTCGCTGCTGTGTCTGGTGCTGCGCGGCACATGGGCTGCGCCGGGAGGTATGCTGGCATCGGCGCTGACGGAGAGTCAGGTAATTGCAGCGGTCGTGGCGTTTGCATTCCTTTTTCTGGGATATATGATGAACAGCATCACGGGATTGATCGGCGACCATCTGATCACGAAGGTACTGGGCGCATATGATCTGTACACACCGCTTCAGAGTTTTATGAGCGGCTGTCTGGATCTGACGGGCGTTGTGTATTTTGTCAGTGTGACGGCATTGTGTCTGTTTTTGACCTGCCAGTGTGTGCAGAAGAGACGCTGGAGCATGACGACGAAAAAACTGACCACAGGAATGTTTTCCGTGGCGATGATTGTGGTGGGATTTGCGGTTGCGGTTGCAGTCAACATGGTGGTAAAGGAGATGCCATCCTCCTGGACGGCGGTAGATGCAACTTCCACAAAGCTGTACAGTCTGACGGATACCACAAAGGATTATGTGAAAAATCTGTCGCAGGACGTCACGATCTATGTGCTTTCGTCCGAGAAGTCGGCGGACAGTACGTTGGCGGAGACATTGCAGCGGTATGAAGATCTCTCCAAACATTTAAATGTGGTTTACAAAGATCCGGCGAAGAGTCCGAATTTTTATCAGCAGTATACGGACAGTGCGCCGAGCCAGAACAGTATGATCGTGGTGTCGGACGCGAGATCGCGCGTGGTGGATTACAGCGACATCTATGAATATTCTTATGACTATTCTACATATTCAAGCTCTGTGGACGGTTATGATGCGGAGGGACAGCTGACCAGCGCCCTGCAGTATGTGACGAAGGCAGACAGTGAACTTCCGGTCATCTACGAGATTACCGGTCATGGAGAAAATACCCTTTCCGGCGGTTTTTCGGAGGCGGTTGAGAAAGCCAATATGACGGTGTCGCAGCTGACATTGCTGACGGAAGATGCGGTTCCGGATGATGCGGCGGCAATTATCATCAACGGACCGACATCAGACTTCTCGGAGGATGATGCCGCAAAGGTGAAAGAATATTTGCAGGGCGGCGGAAGAGCGCTCATCACCTGCAACTTCGAGTATCAGGATCTGCCGAATTTTGCTTCGGTTCTGGAGGCGTACGGCATTGAACGGGTAGCTGGCATTGTGATGGAAAACAGTGCATCAGCATGCTACCGGAGTACACCGTATTATCTGTTGCCGGAAATTGAGTCGACAGCCTATACTTCATCTGTGACGGGCGGGTACATTTTCGCACCGTACAGCGAGGGATTGAGCTATCCGGAGGAATCGGAAGATATTACCTACACACCGCTGCTTGTCACAAGTGATCAGGCGGTGTCCAAGACGGATGTGGCAAATGCGGAGACGTCTGAGCTGGAAGACGGGGACATTGCAGGACCGTTTACGATTGCGTTGACGGCAGAGCAGGATGTGGATGACGACAACACGATGAAACTGGTGGTGTTTGGCTCCACGGAAATGCTGACCGACAATGCGGACTCGATTGTATCGGGAAGAAA
>ENA-ORND01002842-ORND01002842.1-human-gut-metagenome-genome-assembly--contig:-NODE-2842-length-10173-cov-2.431805_pt1 | contig 10173 bp, 9 predicted proteins | sample MGYA00242111_ERZ509014 | MGnify/ENA primary metagenome ERZ509014 (study PRJEB26280, sample SAMEA2338694) | human gut metagenome | biome: human gut; feature: human-associated habitat; material: faeces... | reverse complement strand
AACCGCCAGGTATCCTCTCTGTATCAAATGGGTTTTTAGTAGGCTTAAAATGTGAGTTCTCGGTTGATGAACCCATAGCGAACTCGTCCATGTTGAGCTTGCCTGTTACAACGATATCGTCAAGCTTGTTCATTACAGTTGCATTGAAAGGCGGAACATAATTGCCAAGCATTTTTGATGCACAAGTCGTTCTCAGACCCTTTGTTGAGATATTGTCCTTGATACCAACAGGTATACCAGCCAAAGGTGAAAGCTCCTCGCCCTTTGCAAGCTTTTCATCTATCTCAGCGGCTTTTTTCATAGCGTTTTCTTCGTCAAGTGTCAGATAAGCGTCTACCTTGCCCTCAACTGCTTTTATTCTGTCAAAAACAGACTTTGTAAGCTCTGCGGAGCTTATTTCCTTGTTCTTTATCATTTCTGACAAGTCGCAGGCATTTCTTTCAAAAAGTTCCAATTATAACACTCCTTACTCTACTGTTTTAGGCACGACAAGACAGCCTGCCTTTACCTGAGGAGCGTTCTGCATAAGCTCCTGTCTTGTGAATTTATCCTGAACAGCCACGTCTTTTCTGAGTATCATCGGGTTGTCAGGGTCAAGGGTCATTTCGTCCTGAATGTCGGGGAGCTTTTCAACCATTCCCACGATGTTTTCCATTTCTGACTCAAACTTATCAAGCTGATCGTCTTCAATGCGAAGTCTTGCCAGCTTGGCAATGTGTTTAATGTCAATGTTCATTTTACATTCCTCCTGTTTTATTTATATAAAAAGATATTATCTTATTTTATCATATCCTTGAACTGTTCTTCGGTGATTATTTCGATACCGAGCTGCTGAGCTTTATCAAGCTTGCTTCCTGCTTCCTCACCTGCAAGAACATAGTCCGTTTTTTTGGACACTGAGCCGCTTGCCTTGCCGCCGTATTTCTCAATGAGTGCTTTTGCTTCGCTCCTTTTCAGTGTCGGCAAAGTGCCTGTGAGAACAAAAGTCTTTCCTGCAAAGCGGTCGTCTATCTGTATCTTCTCATACTTTGTGTTTATCCCACATTCTTTGAGCCTTTGGATAAGCTCTATCATATGCTCTTCATGGAAAGCGTTGTAAACGCTTTGCGCCATTACGCCGCCAAAGCCGTCTATCTCGGATATCTGCTCAGAGGAAGCGTTCATGATGTTGTCAAGGTCGCCGAACTTGTCGCACAGAAGCTTCGCAGAAGCCTGTCCGATATTTCTTATGCCCAGACCAAACACCAATCTGTCCAAAGAATTGGACTTTGACTTTTCTATAGCACTAAGCAGATTGTTCACTGATTTTTCCTTGAAGTTGTCAAGCTGTAAAAGCTTGTTTTCGCTCAGAGCATAAAGGTCAGCCACAGAGGTGATAAGCTTGTTGTCAAGAAGGGTGTGAACTATCTGCGGACCAAGACCGTCAATGTTCATTGCGCTCTTTGAAGCAAAGTGAACGATGCTTCTGAATATCTGCGCAGGACATTCAACGTTCGGACATCTTACCGCCGCTTCTTCCTCGGACTTCACAAGCTTTGTTCCGCATACAGGGCAGCACTCAGGGAGCGTGAAAACTCCGTCGCCATGTTTTTCCACAGAGCCAAGTACCTCGGGAATGATATCTCCTGCCTTGCGCACCTTGATGATATCCCCCACGGAAATGTTTTTCTCTCTTATAAAATCCTGATTGTGTAGGGTCGCCCTTGAAACGCTCGTGCCTGCAAGAAAAACAGGCTCAAACACGGCCACAGGTGTTATAGCACCTGTTCTGCCAACGTTAAGCTCTATATCAAGCAGCTTTGAGGTCTTTTCCTCAGGCGGAAACTTGTAAGCCACAGCCCACTTTGGCACTTTTGCAGTTGCACCAAGTATCTCACGCTGTCTGAAATCGTCAACCTTTATAACAACGCCGTCAATATCGAATGGCAGGGCAAAACGCTTTTCTCCGATAGCCTTTATGCAGCCTATGACCTCATCAGCGGTAGACACACGCTTGTAATCAGGGATAGTCTTGAATCCCAGTGTTTTCAGATAGTCAAGAGACTCCTTGTGAGAAGTAAGTTCCTTGCCCTCTATCTGCTGAACATTAAAAACAAAGATATCAAGCTTTCTTTTTGCCGCTATCTTAGGGTCTTTCTGTCTAAGAGAACCTGCGGCGGCGTTTCTAGGGTTTTTGAAAGGCTGCTCGTCATTATCCTCCTGCTCTTTAACAAGCTTCAGAAAAACATTTCTCGGCATATATATTTCACCTCTGACTTCTATCAAAGGCAGTTCCTCGTTTATTTTTATAGGAATGGACTTTACAGTTTTCAGATTAGAAGTAACGTCCTCGCCCACAAAGCCGTCACCACGGGTAGAACCTATGGCAAGCTCACCGTTATGATATTCAAGGGATACCGAAAGTCCGTCTATTTTAGGCTCAACAACGAATTGCGGTTTATCCACAGCCTGCTGAACTGTCTCAATAAAGCTTCTCACCTGTTCAAATGAAAAAACGTCCTGCAAAGAACCCATTTGCACACGATGTGTGACTTTCTCAAATATTGATATCGCTTTGCCGCCTACACGTTGAGTAGGGGAGTCGCTTCTGATAAACTGTGGAAACTGCTCCTCAAGACCCTTTAGTTCCTGCTGGAGCATATCGTATTCATAGTCTGTGATCTCGTTCCTGTCCTCAACATAGTAAAGCTGAGAGTGATAATTCAAAAGCTTCACAAGCTCGTCTATACGTTTTTTAGCGTCCTGTTCGTTCAAAATAACACAACTCCATTTCTGCCAACTTTTTACGGCATATCATACGCATGGCAATACCACATAAGGATTGTACGCAAGATGCGTAGCCAGATTTTTCGTTAGCTTGTATAGAAACGACGCAGGAATACTTCCGTATTTCAAGGAGTTTCTGTGCGAGATAACGGAAAATCTGCAAGCAGATTGCGTGCAAAGCCGTTAGGCGTGCCTTATGCGGTATTGCCCTTTATATTATACCATAATTGCTGGTGAAATACAAGCCTTTTTTCTATAAACTGCGAAAAAATCAGCCTTTTCCCTTGTCTAAGTACATATCAGGTATCTCCCCTACGATAACAGTTTCGCTAACGGGATAGTCATAGCTCACCACAATATCCGTAGAGTGTGCAGGAAGAATGGCTGTCATTTCTATGGTCACAGTGAGATAAAGACTGTATTTTGTCTGATTTATCCCTGCTTCCGTTAAATCGCTTTTAAGTTCGGTCTTTGCCGCACCTATCTGATGAAGCCGCAGTGGTATGTCAAAACCTCTGCCTGTGAGGATATTTATTCCTGAAAGTGTGCCGATGGGTACGCTGAGTTTTGTACCCTCAAGCTGTGAAAGGCTTTCGTTCACAGCCCTTGAAACACTGCTTTGAAGCCTGTTCACAGCGTTCGTATCGCTGTTTATGGAGGTTATCCTGCCGTCAGTTTCAGATATCTTTATATAACTGCTCTGGGGCAGTTTTTCCAGCTCTCTGTTTATGGCCGCATTTATCACGTCAAGTGCCGCCTGCTTGCTTTCAAACTCGCTTATTTCGCTGATGTGCCTTGAAAGCTGTGCAAAAAACACCGTCGTGAGCAGTGCAAGAATAATAACGACAGCAAGAATTATGTATGAAATTCTGTTCTTGAAAGAACGCTTGTGGACGCTCAAAAAAATCACCGCCTTTGGCTTATTATATACCAAAATGCGGTGATATGTGATTATTTTACTTTAATTCAACGATAGTTACGCCGTCCTCGCCCTCGCCGTAAACGCCTTTTCTGAATGATTTTACAGACGGGTGGTGTTTAAGCGCACGCCTTATGGCGTCACGGAGAATACCAGTGCCTCTGCCGTGGATTATGGTGAGCATCGTCACTCCTGACATGATAGCGTCAGAAATAAACTGCTCCATTTCGTGAACGCCCTCGTCTGCGGCATAGCCTCTGATATCAAGCTCGGTGGATACCTTTCGTGTCATACGGCTCTCAATGCCGCTTTTAGATACTCCGCCTTTTTTCACAGGCTTTTTGGACTGTTTCTGCGGCTGCTGCTTTTCAATAAGCTGAAGTTTCTTTACATCTATCTTGGTTTTCATTATGCCTGCCTGAATGAAGCACATTCCGCTGTTGTCAGGGGGCGTTATAATGATACCCTTTCTGTTTGTGTCAACGATAAGCACGTTGTCGCCCTTTTTCAGCGGTCTTGGCAGCACATATCCCTCGTTCCTGCTTTCAGAAACAGGGTTAGCCTCGCTGTATAGCTTGTTCATTGTGGACTTCTGCTTGTGCCTTGCATCAATGGCTTTCTGAGTGAAGTTCGGATTTTCTTTCTCTTTTCTCAGCTTGTCAAGCTCGTCAACAAGCGCCTGCGACTCACGCTGAACACGATTTACGATCTGCTGAGCCTCACGTCTTGCCTTTTCCAGCTCGGCTTCTTTCTGGTCGTAGAATTTTTCTTTCTGCTCTGCAAGCTCTTTTCTGAGAGCCTCGCTTTCCGCACGGTATTTCTCCGCAAGCCTGTTGTTTTCTTCAAGCTGCATTCTTGTGCGTTCAAGATTGTCTATGATAGTTTCAAACTTTCTGTTATCCTCAGAAATAAGCGACTCAGCGTACTTGATTATATCCTTGTCGATACCAAGACTTTCAGAGATAGCAAAAGCGTTGGACTTACCGGGTGAGCCTATGATAAGCCTGTATGTCGGGTGCAAAGTCTGCACGTCAAACTCGCATGAAGCGTTCTCAACGTCAGGAGTGTCGATAGCGTACATTTTAAGCTCCTGATAGTGTGTAGTTGTAACAAGGGTTGCACCGAATATCCTTATGCGTTCGATGATAGCCACCGCCAGTGCAGCACCCTCCACAGGATCAGTGCCTGAACCAAGCTCGTCAAGAAGCACAAGACTTTCGCTGTCTGCTTTGTCAAGTATGGTCTTTACTCTGCTTATGTGAGAAGAGAATGTAGACAGATTGTTTTCTATAGACTGTTGGTCGCCGATATCAACAAGCACGTTTTTGTATACAGATATCCTGCTTCCGTCTGACGCAGGGATAAGCAGACCGCACATTGTCATAAGCGTGAGCAGACCCACAGTTTTAAGCACAACTGTTTTACCGCCTGTGTTAGGACCTGTTATTATCAGGGAGTGATAGTCAGTGCCAATAGAAAAGTTTATAGGCACGACCTTTTTGGGGTCGATAAGAGGGTGACGTGCCTTGTTTAGCACGATAACACCGTCATTGGATATCTCAGGGAGCATTGCTCTCATTTTTGCACCGAGGTTTGCCTTTGCAAAATAAAGGTTAAGCTCTGTTACCGCATTGTAGTTTGAAATGAGCTGGTCTTTCATTTCGGCACATTCCATGGAAAATTCAGCGATTATCCTGTGTATCTCGTCCTGCTCCTGACCCTGCAAAATGCGGATATCGTTGTTGGCTTCCACTACTGACATAGGCTCGATAAAAAGCGTTGAGCCTGTTGCGGAAGTGTCATGAACAAGACCGCTGACATTGCCCTTGAACTCAGTCTTTACCGGAAGAACGAAACGTCCGTCACGCATTGTGACAATGCTCTCCTGCAAATATTTCTGAGTGCTCGGGGATTTTATCATCTTGTCAAGGGTCTCTCTTATCTTAAGCCCTGAACGTGTTATCTTCTGTCTTATGCTTCTCAGCTCCGCACTTGCGTCGTCAGAAAGCTTTGTTTCATCTATGATAGCCGTTTCAAGTCGCTGTTGCAGATACTTGTTTGGATAGAGCATTTCAAAGAGATATGAAAGGGAAGTGTCCTTGTTCTCACACTGCTCATACCAGTGGTGAAGCTCATAGGTCTGCGCAAGCAAGCGTCTTATCTGGATAAGCTCTCCAAGAGAAAGCACACCGCCTGCCTCGGCTCTTTTGATGTAAGTTGATACGTCATTTATGTTGTAAAAATTCGGCGTGCCGTATCTCACGCTGAGTTCAAGTGCTTCGGCGGTCTTGCCTGTTTCTTTCTTGACCGTGTAAAGATCAGAACAAGGCTTTATCCCCAAAGCCATTTTTTTCGTTTTTTCGTTGGAGCATTCTTTTGAAAGCATTTCAAGAATTTTGTTCAGCTCCAATGAATCATAAAATCTTTCGTCCATTATATATACCTCAAAATATGACAATAGGCAAAGCTACGCAATGCCTACAAAAGTCTGTAAAAATCAAGCGACGGAAACTTGCCTTTCAGATTATATCTAACAAACCGCTCTGTAAAAGCTGTCAGTTTTTTCTGATATCTTTCGCTTATCTTGAAAGCAAAAAGCCGCTCATATTCCGTCAGTGCAATAAATCGGACTATGTATAGCATAGTCCTGTCTAATTCAATGTCGTAAATACTGTCAGGATTGTAACAGCACTTGTCACACTCCAAGACACCTGTTGACAGATTGAAGTGCATAATGTCAGCTTCATACGCCATGCAAACTGAACAGCCAAGAAGCGCAGGTCTTAATCCTGCTTCGCACAGCAGACGAAACTCAAATATAGATTTGAGAAGTTCGTTATCCCTGTCGCCTTTATCGAGAAAATAAAGTGTGTTCAGCGTCAGCCGCATTATCTCGTCACAGCCGCTTTCCTCTGTTCGTATATACATGAGAAGCTCAGAAAAGTAAGAGGCAAGAGCCGTTTTTTTAGGGTCGAGCCTGATGTTGTAAAAAAGCTTCTCTGATTCACTGCTGTTGAGAAAAAACATTGATCGGTCTTTAGCGTTCTTCTTTTCCTCAACGCACAGCTTAGAGTATGCAAAAAGCTGCGTTGATGACGCATTTTTCGTGCTTTTCCTGCCTCCACGAACAAATATATCTATGACTCCACGCTCTGCTGTGAGGACAGTGATGGATTTGCTTGTTTCACCCCTGTCATTTTCCCTCAGTATCAGTCCCATAAAGGTCAGCATTGTCAGTATCCTCTTTTCTGTGTGCGGCATATGTGAGATAATCCTCTATCCTGCCGCTTTCAAAGAACTTGTCCCATAAAGTCATGATATTCACCGCCTTACTGATATTATCAGCTTTTTTGGCGGTCATTATAAGCGGAAAAATATGTTGCCTTTATTCCAAACCGAAATTCTTTATCATGCCCTCACGGTTTCTCCAGCCCTCTTTTACCTTTACCCAGCACTGGAGATTTACTTTTATCTGGAAGAAATCTTCAAGGTCAGCTCTTGCTTCCTGACCTATCTTTCTAAGCATAGAGCCGCCTTTTCCAATAAGGATACCCTTGTGTGACTCTCTCTCACAGTAAATAGTAGCGGTAACGTCAAGTATAGCTTCACCGTTTCTATTTTCACGCTCGTTAAGATGTTCGATAGTCACAGCTATGCCGTGAGGAACTTCGTCATTAAGGTTATTGAGTGCCTTTTCTCTTATTATCTCAGCCATTATGACCTTTTCAGGCTGGTCTGTGAATTTATCATCAGGGAAGTAGTGCGGACCCTCCACAGCATTCTTTTCAAGATCTTCCATAATAATATCGAGACCGTCCTTTTCAAGAACGCTCACTGGTACGATATCTATAAAATCAAAAAGCTTTGAATACTCTGCTATCACTGCGATAAGATCCTCTTTGTTTTCAAGAAGATCTATCTTGTTCAGCACAAGTATCACCTTAGTCTTGCCTGTCTTGAAGCCCTTTACAAGCTCACGCTCGTTTTCGGATATTTTCTTTGTGCAGTCAGCCATAAGGATAATAAGGTTAACCCCTGCAACAGACTCGTTCACAGCGTTGAGCATATGCTCGGAAAGCTTGTTTTTAGCCTTGTGCATACCAGGTGTGTCTATGAAAACGAACTGCGTTTCTCCCTTTGTGAGAACACCTGTTATCTTTGTTCTTGTTGTCTGCGGCTTGTCGCTCACTGCAGCTATCTTTTCGCCCACAAGGGCGTTGAGCAGTGAAGATTTGCCTGCGTTCGCACGTCCAACAATGGTGACGAACGCATTTTTTGAATTTGCATTTTTCTTGTTCATATATATTTTTCCTTATCTTTTTTATCTTTGTCAGCAGGCGTTTTGAACACCCATACGAGCCACAGTATCACACCTGCGGCTAAAGCTATCCCTAGCCATATGTTTCTTGCAAAATAAGAGGCTATAGCCATAAAAGCATAATAGTCCCAGAATATCCTTATTCCCACAGCCACAGAAGCTACCGCCGCAATGAGAACAGCCCCTGCCGCACAGTCTTTAGCCTTTTTAGCAAGGGGGTTTTTATCTTTACACGCCATATCCACAGCGGCTTCAACAGCCGTGTTCACAAGCTCTAGTGAAATAACAAGCCCTATGCAGATATAAACTGCGGCAGTTTCGGCGGCGCTAAGCCCATAAAATCGCATTAGCAGTATCACAAGCACTGCAACGCCAATGTGAAAACGCATATTGCGCTCTGTTTTTATACAGCTTACAATGCCTTCAAAGGCATAAACAAAGCCCTTGAAGAAACGTCCTATCCCTGTTTTACCTGTGTTCATGCTCGCCTAAGAAAGTGGCATCACGGGATATGCCCAGATTGCCAAGTATAGCTTCTTCCTTTTCACGCATTATCCTCTCCTGAAGATTGCTTTCTTCATGGTCATAGCCAAGGAGATGAAGCATTGAATGTACTGTCAAAAAACCTATCTCTCTTTCAAGAGAGTGACCATATATCTCAGCCTGACGGTAAGCAGTTTCAAGGCTTATGACTATATCTCCCAGCAGGAAAGCACCTGTTTCGTGGTTCATGTCAAAATCACCGTTCTCGCCAAGAGGAAAGCTCAGCACGTCTGTTGAGCGGTCTATGTTTCTATGCTCCTTGTTAAGCTCATGTATCTGCTCGTCATTCACAAAAGATACAGAAACTTCAAAATCATCATTGTGGCCCTCATATTCCAACACAGCATGGCAACAGCGTCTTACAAGAAGCCTTATGCCAACTGGTATCTTTACCTCTGTCTGGTTGTTGGTTATCATTACTTTTACCTTGCCCATTACTTTTTCACATTCCTTTTTTGTTATATTTTTCATAAGCAAGGATTATGTCCTGCACAAGCTTGTGACGGACAACGTCCTTGTCGGTAAATCTGTTTATTGATATATCGTCAATGCCTTTGAGTACGTTCATTGCCTGAATAAGTCCTGACTTTCTCTGGTCAGGCAGGTCTATCTGCGTTATATCGCCTGTTATGACTATCTTTGAGTTGAATCCAAGACGTGTGAGGAACATCTTCATCTGCTCGTGAGTGGTGTTCTGCGCTTCATCAAGGATAATGAAAGAATCGTCAAGAGTACGTCCTCTCATGTATGCCAGCGGAGCGACTTCGATACAGCCACGCTCCTGCTGTTTAGCGAAAGTGTCAGGACCGAGCATTTCAAAAAGTGCGTCATAAAGCGGTCTGAGATATGGGTCTACCTTACATTGCAGGTCGCCCGGAAGAAAGCCAAGCTTCTCTCCCGCCTCGATGGCCGGACGCGTCAGAATGATCCTGCCCACTTCCCCATTTTTAAATGCCTGAATCGCCATGGACATGCCAAGATACGTTTTTCCGGTTCCCGCAGGCCCCACGCCGAACACGATCATTTTTTTCCGGATCAGATCGATATACTGCTTCTGTCCCAGTGTCTTCGGTTTTACCGGTTTTCCGTTTATGGTATGGCAGATGATATCGCGGTCCAAGGAAAGCATTTCCGTGTCCTTATCCTCAAAGGAAAGAGCCAGGGCGTAATCCACATTCTGCTCCCCGATCTCTTCGCCCCGCTTCGAAAGCTCCAGAAGCGTCGAAAACACGCTCTTGGCACGTTTTACGGCATGATCCGGTCCAATGACCTTGATCTCCCCATCCCGCGCCACCATGGATACGTGAAGCGTCCGCTCGATTTTCTTCACATAACTGTCAAACTGTCCGCAGACATTTTTCTCATGCTCTGCCGGAATGTCTATGATTGTCTCAATGATGCTCATCTACTGTCTGAATCTCCTCCTGATCTTCCGGGATGGGGGATTCCTTCGCGATGTCCTCCACCACCGTCAGTGTTCCATGAATCGTCCAGTGCGATTCACTTCTCTCTATTCTAACATCACTACCAAGGATTTGTATACCTTTTTCGGTAAAATTTTGTAAATATTCGTTCAAATATCGGTCCACAGACTCCGAGATCTCTGCTTCCGTGAGGACTTTTTCGT
>ENA-ORND01002836-ORND01002836.1-human-gut-metagenome-genome-assembly--contig:-NODE-2836-length-10190-cov-2.936063_pt1 | contig 10190 bp, 10 predicted proteins | sample MGYA00242111_ERZ509014 | MGnify/ENA primary metagenome ERZ509014 (study PRJEB26280, sample SAMEA2338694) | human gut metagenome | biome: human gut; feature: human-associated habitat; material: faeces... | reverse complement strand
CTCGACCTTACCGGCTTTGGCTTCGCCGATAGCCTGCTTGATGTTGGGAGTGACGGTGCCGGCCTTGGGAGAAGGCATCAGGCCCTTAGGTCCGAGGATCTTACCGAGACGGCCAACAGTACCCATCATGTCGGGGCTGGCGATAACGGTATCGAATTCAAACCAGTTTTCCTTCTGGATCTTCTCAACGAGATCCATGCCGCCAACATAGTCAGCGCCTGCTGCCTTAGCAGCCTCATACTTGTCTTCCTTACAGAATACGCAAACTCTTACAGTCTTACCAGTTCCGTTTGGAAGTACAACAGCACCTCTTACCTGCTGATCAGCGTGTCTTGAGTCAACGCCCAGACGAATGTGAAGCTCGATAGTTTCATCGAACTTTGCCTTAGCACCCTTAGCTGCAAGTTCCAGAGCCTCAGGAGCGTCATATTGCTTAGCCTTGTCGATAGCCTTGAAGCTGTCAACATACTTCTTGCCATGTTTCATTAATATTTCCTCCTCATTAAGTGGTAATACCGACAGTGGATATCTAGTCGGTTAGCGGAAAATTCCTCCCACCATTGCCGTGCATGAATGCACAGTACGATTGATTAGTCCTCAACTACAACGCCCATTGAACGGCATGTACCAGCGATCATGCTCATAGCACTCTCGATGTTTGCTGCGTTCAGGTCAGGCATCTTCTGCTCAGCGATCTTCTGAAGCTGCTCTTTTGTGATAGTTGCGACCTTAGTCTTGTTAGGAACACCGGAACCTGACTCGATCTTGCAAGCCTTCTTGATGAGAACTGCTGCCGGAGGAGTCTTGGTGATGAATGTGAATGATCTGTCTGCGTAAACTGTGATAACAACAGGGATGATAAGACCGATATCGTTCTTAGTTCTCTCGTTAAAATCCTTTGTGAACGCCATGATGTTTACACCGTGCTGACCAAGAGCTGGACCAACCGGTGGTGCAGGAGTTGCCTTTCCTGCTGGAATCTGAAGCTTAATATAGCCTACTACCTTCTGTGCCATTTGTTCGCACCTCCATAATTAAGTGGTAAGGCGAGCGCCATACGCTCTCCCACGTTTCCGGAAGCCGTATATCCGAACCGTCATTGACGGCTTTGCTTCCATTTTCACGAATGTTTGCGGAGTTTTACCGCCTTTTTCCTTATTCCTCAGACTTTATCTGTGTCAGCGGCATAGTAACAGTTGTTTCTCTGCCCAGCATAGATACTCTGACGTCTGCCGTCTGTGCTTCCATATCGAATTTCTCCACAACTCCTGTGAAGCCCTCGAATGAGCCTGCTGTTACAACGACGTTGTCGCCTTCCTTGAAGCCGACCTGAACGTTAGCGCTTCTCTGTGTGTCAACACCCAGTGCAGCGACCTCTTTATCGGTCAGCGGAACAGGCTTTGACGCAGGACCAACGAAGCCCGTAACGCCTCTGGTATTTCTAACGATATACCATGAATCGTCTGTAAGCACCATTTTTACAAGCACATAGCTTGGAAAAAGCTTTCTGTCGCCCTTGTCGATCTTATTGCCCTTTACTTCGGTAACTTCCTCCATTGGGATCATTACCTCAGGGATCAGATCCTGAAGGTTTCGGTTTTCAACAACCTTTTCAATATTGCTTTTTACCTTATTCTCATAACCTGAATAAGTGTGAACAACATACCACTTTGCTTCTTCTGACATGTTTCTTACCTCCATATTGATGTTGTCAAAACCGCTGTGACGGCTTAACCGCCGATTTTAAGGATAGCCTTGATAGCTGCACCCAGACCTGAATCAACTCCGAAAAGGAACAGAGCCATAACGACCATTACCGAGAGAACAACTCCCGTATTCTTAGTCACCTGCTGTCTTGTAGGCCAAACGACCTTTTTCATTTCAGCTTTAAGCTCTCTGAAATATTTTCTTATTCCGCCCTTTTTCTTCTGATCCTTGCCGGTATCCTTTTTTGAAGACTTAGTAACATCTGTTTTTTTAGCCATTAGAAATAGCTCCTTTCAATATTACTTAGTCTCTTTGTGAAGAGTGTGTTTCTTACAGAACTTGCAATACTTGTTCATTTCAAGTCTGTCAGGGTCATTCTTCTTGTTCTTCTTAGTGTTGTAGTTTCTCTGCTTACACTCAGTACAAGCAAGTGTAATTTTTACTCTCATTTCGGCACCTCCTGACGAAATTTATACCCCGCAAGAACATTCAGGGTACGTCTGCCTCCCTCATACGTTTTCACGCAAGCTGTCACACAGCCCTGAGGTAACTTATGCTTTTTCACGCTCAAAAAAAGAGCGCAAAAAAATAGACCTCATAAAGAGGTACTACAATTATAACATCTGTGTTCTTCTTTGTCAATCATTTGTCAAAGGATTTTATTAATTTTTTGTAAATTTTATCGTTTGTCGAGTGAGAAATGAGGAGTGAGGAATTATGGTATCGCCTTGCGGCGATGATTATTTTTCTTCGGGCAAATTTGCCATGCCGCAAAGTCGCTACGCTCTTTGCGGATTTACATTTACTTAGGGATAGGGTAGGCGGTGCAGATTTTTGCTCCGATATTGCCTTTATTTGATATCTGACTTTTGCGTGCTTTTTTCTAATTAAATCTGCACCGCTTGGTCGGCTTACGCCGATTGAGGCTCTGCCTCAAGCTCCGCTTAGGGCTTTGCCCTAAGAACCCACAAGCCCTCTAACGCCGGGCTTGAGCCTGCGTTTTATCTCTCGCTCTGCTCGGTGCTGGGGCACAGCTCTGGTAAGCTATGACCATTCCTCATTCCTAATTCCTCATTCCTCATTAAACCGGAAACTCCCCATTTTCAACGGTCGCATCAGCGATCTCTCTCATCTCGTCCCAGTCATGCGAGTAATGGTCATTAAAGCAAGCCACAGCAAAGAACCCGCCTGCTTTCGCTCCCTTTATGCCCTCAACAATATCCTCATAAACCACGCAATTCTTCGATTCAAGCCCCAGTTTTTCAGCCGCCAGCTCATAAACATCAGGAAAGCCCTTTCCCCTCTTCACCTGTTCTGTAGACACGAAGCAATCAAATTGATCCAAAATGCCGTTTCTTTTTAGCACAGGCTTATAAAGCTCCTCAGTTGAAGCGGTCGCCAATGCTATCTTCCTGCCCTGTTCCTTAAGCTTTCGCACATACTCCCCTGCGTTTCCGCAAAGCTCGATAACGTTCGTATACTCATACACCGCCATATCGAACCATTCCTTCATTATATCCTGAATGTTCTCACCCAGAGAAAATCTATCGTTTGTATAAACAGCCGCCTGCTCGAAATTCATTGCAGACACCTGCTTGAAATAGTCCTCAGGCACTTTTATCCCACGCTTGCCGAGAAATTCCTCGTCTATCTTTGACCAAACGTGATTTGATCTTGTCAGAGTGCCGTCCAAGTCGAAAATGTGTCCCTTAAAATCTTTTATGTCCATTGTAATGTCCTTTCAGAAGTATTCATCAGAGAGCCTGAAACCCTCGCCTATTATCTCGCTCACGTCACCCACAAGCACGAAAGCCTTTTCGTCAGTTTCCGCCGCTATCCTGCGAACGTCCGTTATCCTGCGTTTTCTCACTGCGCAAAGTATAAGATCTCTGTCCTCTCCCGTGTATCCCGTTCGGGCTTTTATGACCGTACAGCCCAAGTTGCCCTCATTAAGAAGCCTATGGAGTATCTTATCTGCGGCAGGGCTTATTATCAGCGCAAGCTTTCCTCTGTCGCCGCCGTAGAGTATCATATCCAGTGTTTTTGAGAACACCCACAGCGTAAAGAACGAATACAGTGCATTGTCGATACTGCCGAAAACAAAACCGCTGAGCACACATATCACACCGTCTGCAAGCATAAAGATCTGTCCTGCCGCCATGTAGGGCTTTTTCCTTTTGATAAGCTTAGCGGCGATATCAGTTCCGCCTGTTGTTCCCCCTGAACGAAAAACTATCCCACAGCCTGCGCCCAACAGAATACCGCCTGCTATTGCGCTGAGAAAAATATCATTTGTAAGTGGTGTAAAAAGCGTACACATATCCGCAGTCAGACCTGAAACTGCAATAGCTACAACAGTTCCCAAAAGAAAATGCCAGCCGAACACATAAAGGCTAACCGCCAACAAAGGAAGATTTATCGCCATTGTAAGCGAGCCGACACCAAGAGGCAGAAATCTTGACAACATGACAGCAAGCCCCGAAGCACCTCCGGGGGCAATTTCGTTAGGGCTTAAAACCAACCCAACGCTCACGCCATATATGACCGCACCGAGAAGCAAGAGAGGATAGTCCACTCTGCCCTTTGCAGACTTTTCTGCCGAAAACAATTTATTCAGAAGTATCATAAAAGCCCTCCAAGCTATGCAAAAGCAAAGATAGGCTTATTTTTCCCCTGATGCCTCGTAAAATACATTTTTACAAAAGAGGCGCAATGGTCCTGAGAATGACCGAACCTTGACCAGAAGCTGCGGTTATTTATATCATCATGTGTTATCCTATGACAGCGGTTTTCAAACATATCGTCAAAGTCCGCTTTTATATCCTTTATACAACTTGTTTTGTACATATAAGTTGCACACTCAAAATGGAGATACAAGCTTCTGTAGTCGAGATTTATCGTACCCACCACGGCTGACTTATCGTCCGAGAGGAACATTTTTGCGTGGTTAAAGCCGCCTTTATACTCATAGACTTTCACACCCAGCGTTTCAAGATCTCTGTAGAAAGACCTTGTTATAACGCTCACATACCATTTATCAGGTATCTCAGGAGTGATTATCCTAACATCAACACCGCTTTTTGCCGCATAGCCCAGGACGGTGAGCATTTCGTTGTCAGGCACAAGATACGGGGTAGAGATATAGATATAATCCTTGGCATTGTTTATCATATCCATATAGACAAGCTCGCCCACATTCTCGTCATCGAGAGGGGAGTCGCCGTAGGGGATAACATAGCCGTTGTTCACAACGTTTTTTACAGTGGGGCGGTACATATTATACTCAGTTTTATCACCTGAGATGACCTCCCACATTTGCAGAAACATCATAGTGAAATTCCAAACGCCGTCGCCCTTTAGCATAACGGCGGTATCTTTCCAATGGCCGAAACGCTCCTTGCGGTTTATATACTCGTCGGCGATATTAACGCCCCCGTTGAAAGCCACATTGCCGTCTATAACGAGAATTTTTCTATGGTCACGATTATTCTGTATAGTAGAAAGCATAGGACGGAAAGGATTGAAAACAAGGCATTTTACCCCTTGTTCGGTAAGCTTTTTCTTATATCTGAAAGGCAAAGTGAACTGAGAGCCCATGCCGTCATAAAGAAGTCTTACCTCCACGCCTGCCTTAGCTTTTTCAAGAAGTATCTTAACTATCTCACGCCACATTTCACCGTCATCGATAATAAAATACTCCATAAAGATAAACTCCTGAGCTTTCTGAAGCTCCTCAAGCATAGCCTTATACTTATCTTCGCCAAGCGGAAAATAAGTGACCTCGGTATTACCGCAGACAGGGTAGCCCCCCGACTTATCCACATAGTTTGCAAGCTTATAAAAATCAGGCTCACTTTCATGGAGATAGCTCATTATCTGTTCATTTGTTTTAAGGAAAGGTCTTGTATTGGCGGATTTCTTAGCATAAAGGTTTCTGACCTTTCTTGTTGAAAACTGATTTTTGAGTAATATATAAAGCACCACCGTAAAGATAGGCACAATAACAAGGGGTACTATCCACGCCAATTTATAGGCAGGGTTCTCGCTGCTGTTAAGGACATAGATAGCAAGCACGATAGCCACAGTAGAAAAAACGATATGCAGATAGGCATAATGCACAGCGAAGCTTTGGAAGATGATAAAAATGAAAATAAGCTGCAATGCAAGAAGCAGGATAATAGTGGTTTTCTGTGAGAATATCATATTTATAAGTTTTTTCGGTTTTTTCTTTTGTATTTTTTCGCTTATCTTTTCCGCCACATTATCCGCCTGCCTTTCTGAAAATAGTGATACACAACTGATTATAACATTTATTTTTGATTTTTGCAATACTTTTTAATCTTTTATCAAATAAAAAATAATTATCATAAATATCAATATTAAAAGATACAAAAAAGATAAGAACTTTGTCTGAAGTTCTTACTTTAAATATATATCTACCTTATAATTCATAATAGATTCTTCATTAAATACAAATTTATTTTCATTCTTATCAATAACAGAGTATACTCTATTATCTTTTATTTTTTCCATAAAACATTTATCTGCTGATGTTGACATTTTATTGATATTACTATTGATGTAATTCCTATACGTTTCTAATGAATTGAAATCATTTTGTTTTTTCATATTATCACTTAATAATGAATATGATGAATCTATATTATTTCTAATTCTATTTAAATAATCTGATAAATATAGGGAGCATATTTCTTCTTTAGTTACTATACTAGAATTATTTATCTTATTATAGTCATTACTTTCAATATTTATTTTCTTTATATGATCTATTACTTTTTTATAGTTTGTATTGTTAATTGGATAAAGTGATATTGTTAAATTCTCTAAATCTTTTAAGACTATCATTTCAAAATTATTAGTTATTTCTTCAGTAGTGCTATAATTATTTTGTATAATACTTCCCTTTAAATAATAGGCATAACTATTTTTAATATTTACCGAAGTCATTGTAGTTATTTTTACCGATGTATTTATTGGGTATATTGATACTTTATCTAATACATTATTAATAGTTACTTCATTATTAGTTATATATTCTTTATCTAGTAATGAGTATATGGCTTCTTTATTATTGGTACTTGTGTAATTTAGATATTTGTTTACACTGCTAACAATTGAAAAATAATCATTATATTCATTTACTACTTCTAGTTTATCACTATTACTTTTTATATTTAGTATTAGTACAATTGCTAATGGTATACCACAAGCCAAGATTACCACTACTAATGTTTTCAAATCATCCTTTTTCATTTATATCACCCTTTATTTACAACCATTTTTAACATAGTCAACAAAGCTACTACTACTTTCTTTTCTTTTTGTACAAGTATTTTTTGTATCTGCAGGTCTTTCAAAATTATAACAAAAATCATATGTTAAATCGCCACTTGATGCATTACCATTGTTAAGATTATTATAAAGTGTAGAATAGCCATTTTCTAACTCATACAATAGAAAACTTATTTGTCCACCTATTGTATTATAGTTGTTAGGAAATGTTGTTTTTAAATTGTTCCATCTTTCATTATGCCACTGGCATAATCCATAACTTGTGGCTACACCATTACTATAATCTCCTAATGCTTCATAATTAAATGAACTTTCATGATTAATATTAGTCATTAATGCTATTACACCATTTTCTGATATTCCATTTGCTTTTAATGTTAGACATACACTTTGTTTATTTGAATCACCAGTTATAGTATTGCCATACTTACTTTTTGGTCTTGTGTTTGTTGCTGATATGTAGTTAGACGGGTCGACATAGCTACCATTAATCATAACACCAAAATGCAAGTGGGCTCCAGTCGAAGAACCGCTATTACCTATTTTTCCAATAACTTGTCCTTGTTCTACCTTGTCTCCTGTTCTAACTATAATACTATTTTTGGCCATATGCCCATATACTGTGGTTGTACCATCGTCATGAGCAATCATTACATAATTACCAAATCCACCACCATCAGTATTTCCATAATAGCCATTGTCTTCATATTGTATATCGGTATCATTATTTGGATATATAATTGTTCCGGCTTCTACTGCAATTACATTTACTGTTCCTATTCCACCAGTACCTGGTGATATATCTAGTCCATTGTGATCACTCGTTCTAAAGCCATCGTCACCACCATATTCTGATGTTATTGTTGTACTAACTGGTTCTCCATCTGCATAAATTATTCCATTTTCCTCTCTTGTTTCAGAACTACCTACCGGCCACCAGTAAGTATTTTTTTCTTTTATCTTAGAATAATCATTATATGCATATGAATTTCCTGAACTACCACCAAATTCTAGATTATCTATCCAAAGTGGTGATGTTAATATTACAATAAATATTACTGGAAATAAAGCTATTACTGTTGCAACACCAATAACAATTAATTTTTTCTTGGTATCTAACCCTTTCCATTTCTTTAATAAAATTTTCCACATTAATATCACCACCTAATGGAGAGTATTATAATCCTCCACCTGAGCCAAATGACTCTAATTCATCTTCAGTTACTATTACATTTATTTGCATTCTTCTATTACCACATACAAATAATGCCTCTCCTTGACTAAATCGCTTTATACCTTCTTTTTCATTATCATTCAAATCTATTAACATAGATAAATCTTCTACTGCTTGTTTCTTTAATCCCATAACTAAATAATATGAAGAGTTATCAAATATTGCTTTACCATGCATTAATATTCCATCTGCTACAAAGTCTGATGGCTGCTGGGTAATTATTATTGTTCCTGTATTATATTTTCTTGCTCTTCTTTGAACTTGTGCTAAGAATTCTGCACCTAGTTCATTTTTAGCGCCTAATAATACGTGAGCTTCATCTACTGATAGTACTGTATTTTTATTTGGGTTTAAACATAATCCCCAAGCAAACTTAAGAACATTAAATAATAATGCATTTCTTATGTTAGCATCAGAATTCATTAATTCTTTTATATTAAATACTAAGAAATCACTATCAGTATTTATTGAAGTATGACCATTAAAGTAATATTGTAACTCTCTTACAAATGGTCTTAATTTTAATTCTAATCTTTCCATAACATCTCTTTCATGAGTTTTCTCAGTCATTGATGTTAATTTACTTGTTACTGTTACATATACATCACTGAACGTTGGAAATTGATTTGACGTAAACTGTGTAAAATCTGAAGTAAATGTTATACCAAATCTAGCATATGTATCTTGTACTACTTCACTAAATAATGTTAATACATCATCTTCAATATCTGGTGCATAGTACTTCATGAATGCTTTTAATGATTGTAATGTTTTATTAAGTACAGTATATCCTAATCCTGTTTTTATTTCATTTTCATCGGCATCCATTATTATTTCAAGTGGATTTACCATTCCGTATTCTCCACCTTTACCTAAGTCTATGACATCTCCTCCATACATTCTTGTCATTTCGCTTATTTCACCTTCGGGATCAACTGCTACTATTTGGTAACCATTTCTAATATGACTACGAAGTATTAGTTTAGCTGCTGTTGATTTACCTGAACCTGAAGTACCTAATATAATCATATTAGCATTATTCCTATTACTTTCTTTTCTTATTTGATATAAGAACTGATTAAATAGTACTACACCACCAGAAAAATCTACTCCAAGAAGTGTTGATAATCCATCATCTTTAATACTATCAAAGATGAATGGATACATAGCTGCCATTGTTGGAGATGGCATAGGTGTACCTATTCTAGTTTCTATTATTTGTTTATCAAATATAGGAAGTATAGATTTTAGTACTCTTTCTTGTTCAAATCTAAGAGGTATTGCTCTCATTTCCATAGCATCAAGATAGTTCTTAATACTAACTTTTTTATTTTCTAATTCTTCTTTTGTATCAGCAGTAATCATGATATGCATTTGAAAGTCAAATGTTTTTGCTTGTGAAGCAGTAAACTGCTGAATAAAATATTCTAATGAATCAACATCTTGTCTTATTCTTTCTTGAATAGTTCTATCTTTTTCTTGTTGATATCTACTTTTTAAGTCTGCTATTTCTTTATTTAACATTTTAGCAAGTACTGAAAATGGTAATGGAATATGTTTAATAACTACTTTTACACCAGACATATTAGTTAAATTAGATAAATATCCTGGACCAATTAATCTTGGATAAGATATTACTGTTAGTATTGTAGCATATCTATCGCTAATAACAAAGTCTGCTGGATTAAATTGCAATCCTTTCGGAGCTAGTTCACTTTTAAAATTCATTATGCAATCACCGTCCCAAAATTAGTTGTCATTCCGCTATTAAGAAAATTATCAAGTATTATTCTTAAATCATCATTAGATACTTGCTTGGCTTCTAACCCTGCACTAGCAAGTCCTGTAATTAGAGTTCTAAGTCTTTTTTGAATTAAATCATCATTTTTATCTTTAAATAATATATAATACTCAGTATCAGTAATATTATTATTCA
>ENA-ORND01002818-ORND01002818.1-human-gut-metagenome-genome-assembly--contig:-NODE-2818-length-10224-cov-3.408496_pt1 | contig 10224 bp, 7 predicted proteins | sample MGYA00242111_ERZ509014 | MGnify/ENA primary metagenome ERZ509014 (study PRJEB26280, sample SAMEA2338694) | human gut metagenome | biome: human gut; feature: human-associated habitat; material: faeces... | reverse complement strand
TTGATAATGATAATGATATTATTTTAAATACTGGACTTAATTTATGAACTACTGAATCTCTTTCATAATACTTACCAAAATTTATATTAGTTAACATTACGATAGATATCTTTCATTAACTCTTTGATATCAAAGGTCATTTCTAAGTTTATATTTTTCTTTTTATTGGCAGTATTTATGAAATCTACTATTTGCGGTATGGAAATACCTGCATTTTTTACTTTATCCATATTAGTCATAAGTTCTTTATTTGTTCCTTTACTAGTTATTTTACCTTTCTTTAAGATAACATAATTATCTGAAATCTTTAAAGCAAATTCTATATTACTAGTAAATATTATTATTGTTTTATGATAGTTATTTTTTAGTCTTTTTAATAATTTTATTAGATATTCTTCTTTTTTGTTATCTAAGTAAATAGTGGGTTCATCTATAATAATTAGTTTAGGATTTAGTGATAGAACTACTCCTAGTGAAAGAAGAGATTTCTCACCACTAGATAAATTAAAGGGATTCTTATCTAGATAACTATTATCTAAACCAATCATTTTTAGGGTATCTTCAATTCTTTTTTCGATATTATCTACTTTATAATTATATTTATTTAAACCAAAAGATAATTCTTCTTTGACATTACTAAAGATAAATGATTCTTCAGGATTTTGAAAAACATATCCTAATTCTCTTCCGATATAACTATTAGTAATTGTACCAGTATAACCAGTTATTAAACCAGATAATAAATAACTTAGTAGGGTTTTACCACTACCAGAAGATGATATAACGGTAGTTATTTTTCCTTCGGTAAATTCATAACTTATGTTTTTTAGTTTGTCTTGGTATGATACTTTATCTAATTTTATGGCCATAATTTATCCATTACCTCCCCACTATCAAAATATACTTTGTCTAATAAATCATATAACATTAAATTATGAGATAATTTGACAATGAATGGTAAGTTAAAACCTAATTTTTCTAATTTTTCATCTTGATATATTTTTTCTTTAGTATCATACATAACTATCTTACCTTTATCTAATACTAAGATATTATCTGATAATAAGGTATCTTCTAAATCATGAGTTATTAGTATAATAGTAAGTTTATATTCTTTTTGATACTCTTTTAATACTTTAAAGATTAATTTTTTATCACTGGCATTTAATTTATATATTGATTCATCTAAAAGTAATATCTTTGGTTTATGTATAAGAACAGAAGCTATCATTACTTTTTCTTTTTCAGAGTTTGTTAATTTATCAGGAGATAATTCTAATATGTCTTCTAATTTAAATTTCTTAGCTATCATATTTATACTTGAAGTCATTTCTTTTTTACTATATTCTAGATTCTCTAAAGTAAAGGCTAAGTCATCTTTTACTGTTTCTCCTATAAAATGATTATCAGCATTATCAAAACAAACTGAGAATTCTCTTCTTATCTTTTTCATATAGAAGTCATTTAATAAATAACCATCTATTGCTATATATCCTTCAGCCTTATATAAACCTATTAATATTTTAGCTAAAGTACTTTTACCTGAACCATTCTTCCCTATAATAGTAGTAAAACTTCCCTCTTTTATTTCTAAATTAAAATTTCTAAATAAATAATCTTCTTTTTTATATTTAAATGACATATTCACTATCTTTATAATACTCTTCTCCATAACTTCCCTCTTGTATTTATTATTATATATTAAATACATATAAAATTCAAGGTTAGAAAAGGAAAAAATCTCTTTATTTGAAGATATTTTCTTTTCCCTTAATATAATTTTTTAATTGTAATTTTGTTGTCCACTTTGTTGTCCACTTTGTTGTCCATTTTGTTGTCCACTTCTGTATCACTTGTGTATATTAGTATGGATATAAAAATAAAATTAGTAAAGAAAAAGAGGATTAATCCTCATTTAAATATTTAACTAGAATATCATCTAATTTTGTTTTAGATATAGGTAATGTTAAGTATTCAATATTTTCATTTTGATAATCATTTAAAGTAACTAATACTATCTCTAGTTTATAACCTGCGACTAAAGATAATTTATTGATAGTTCTTTTGAAATCATTAATATTCTTAACATTATAATTATCTATTCCATATATATTATCTGATAAGAATACTAAGTCAAATGTTTTATTACTACTAAGTAATTCATTTAGTTCATTTACACTACCAGCGGTTGTTATATTTACATTATAATTCATTAATAGTTCTGATAGATTTCTTATATCATTATGACTATTAAGAGCTACTAAAACATTCTTATCACTGGCATCAAAGTATTCTATTTCTTCGTTATCATTAATTTCTTTTACTTCTTCTTGTCTTTGATATAAAGAAAATTCAAATATAACTTTACTTCCATCTTTACTTATAAAATTATGTCCTCTTTGTAAATCTATTAATTTTTCATATATTTCATATTCTATAGATTTGTTTGATAATGTATATTTATTATCTTTTTCATACATATCTAGATTATTATATTTTGAATCTACGACTAGAGAGAATTTTAAATGACATTTATTTCTAACTAATAAATTAGATATTTTAATACTTAGAGTATAGTTTTCAAAATTCTTACTAATAAAATCTACTAAATAAGAAAATGTCTGTACTATATTGGTATCACTACCATAAAGTACTTTAGGTAAAGTAGATATTTCATAATTTACTTCTTTATTATTCTTTTCTAATATTCCTTTAATATTATCTATTAGATTACTTGTTTGATATTTTCTTTCTTTAATACTATAATCACTACTTTCTATTCTAGTTATATCCATTACTTTATTTACTTTATCTACTAATGAAAGAGTTGTTTTTTGTAATTCTTTTATTTCTTCTAAGGATAGTGATATATTATTTTTATTTATTTTTTTATTACTAAAATTTGCTATTTCTGTAAGGGGTTCTTTTATACTTATAATTAAATTATTTATGGTATTTGAAGCTAATTCATTTCTTTTATTTAATAATTCTTTAGTATATTTTAATTCTTTTGATAATTTTATATCAGGATTTTCTATTGTAAAATACATAATATAGATTATTATTGATAATGAGAAATTTATTAGTAGTAAATCTGGAAATATTTTTTGTATTAATATCATTATACCTAGTATTACTAATAAGAAATATACTGGATAATATTTTTTATTCTTTAGTTCTCTATGATTAGATATTATTGATATAATCATAATGACAAAGCATAGGACTGCAAGCAGGTAGATTACTTCTACTCCACTACCTGTTGGTAATAATAAATCTCCTACTTTATTTATACTTATTGGTAATATTATTGTTATTATTGATAATATTGTAAAGATTATTGATGATATTACTAAGATTATTCTATATTTATCATTATCTTTATCTTTTAGTTTTAATGTTACTATTACTGTATATAAGGTAAATAGATATAGCCAGGTAACAAAGCCTAAAAATAGAAACTTTAAAGCAAATAAATAAAGATTTGAATTTTCAGGAATGTTATTTCTAACTAAGATAAATGCATATATTTCTATTAATCCTGTTATTATAGTAGTTATAATTATACTATGATATATTTTATTTTCTGATATATTAAAGTTTGTTTTTAAACTATATATTATAAATAATAATATAGAGAATATTACTCCTGCTATTGTAAAGCATATACTATACATATCTTCCTCCTATTCTTTATTTAATTTTATCATATATTTATTAAAATTACTATACCTTTCATGAAAATCCAAGGTGTTTTCATGTTCTTCCTAGCCTATAGTCTAGGAAGAAATAACAATAAGATATTATATTTGAGGTGTAGACTTTCTAACTAAGAATATTATAAATAAAAAGAAGATAACTAGTATCTTAACTATATATTTGGAAATATTTTTAATAAAAGAAGTATTCACTCTAGAATATTATAGATATGGTTGATATTTATTTTAAAACTTAGAATAAGGTTTAAAATAACCCTCTAAGATTATAGCTTAGAGGGTATACAAATATTTATTTTAATATTTTAGTTTTACCTTTTCTTGGTACTATTATATTACCATTTATTTCATAAATATTATTATCAAAAATATCTTCTTTCTCTAGTTTTACAAAGTCTACTTTTTTATTTACTTCAGTAAGAGGTATTTCTTTAGTAATAACATAATATTTAGGAATATAAAGTTCTTTTAATTTAGTATATATTAATTTATTTAATTCATTAATAGTAGTTTCTTTTTCATCTTCATTATTAAAGATAATATGACATACTGGTATTTCTCTTTCAATAGAATCTTCTTTTTTTACTACACAACAATCAAAAACATTATGATGGGTTTTAATTATTTCTTCAATAGCAGTTAACCATACTTTATCACCACTTCTAGTAATCATTCTCTTAGCTCTACCACAGTGATATATTCTACCTTCTTTATCCATATAACCATAATCACTAGTATGAAGCCATACTTTACCATCTTTATGTTTCATTAATACTTTATCTGTTTCTTCTTTATCTTCAAAGTAACCTTTCATAACAGTAGGACCACTTATACATATTTCTCCTATTTTACCTTCTCCAAATGGTATTTCGCTATTATTTTCATCAAACATACTAACATTAACATTAATAAATGGTATTCCTATACTACCTAAAGCATAAGCTATTTCTTTAGAATAAGTAGCGGCCGCTGTTGACTCACTCTCTCCATATCCTTGTTTTAATGTTGCACTGCCACCATGATTTCTTATATATTCGTTAGCGGACTCTTCTTCTGCTACGGTAAGTTTATCTCCTCCAGATATTGGGCTTGTCATAAATGATGTATCTTTTATAATATTACTATCGACCATTTCTTTAAATAGGATTGGTCCAGATAAGAAAATATTTGGTTTATATTTATCTAATAATAATGGATATTCCTGAGGTGTAAAGAATGGTATTAATTCTACTGATACTCCGCAACATAATAAACAATATGTAGCATTGTAGTAGTAGGCTACTGATGGTGGCAGGATACTCATTGAAGTTTTACCTACATCAAAACCTAAATCTCCTAATTTAAAACCATAAGCACTACTATTTAGATTAATATTTGATAGAGGTACTCCTTTAGCATTACCAGTAGTTCCTCCAGTATATACTATTACTGATGTATCACTACCTATACCCATAGGTTTATTAAGTAGTTTACCTCCTCTAGTATATTTCTTCCAGTCTTTAAATGACATAAATCTTTTATCTATCTTATATGAATCAGACTCTCTTTCTTGTTTCTTCATATTAGTTAGAATATTTTCTAATTCTTTATATAATAATTTTGGATTATTACTGTGTACTTTACCTTTAGCATTTTCTACTAACATATTTAATTTTTGAATACCAGATAATTCTTCAAATAATGACATACAAATAATACTATCTAAAGTATCTACTTCTTCTATACCTTTACTTACTTTTTCAGTTATTAGTGGTACATCTGTTATAAAGAAATACTTAGATTTTGTCTTTACTAGAATATCTTTAATTCTATCTTCTGCTTCATCAAATTTTATTAGATTAGCAGTAGCTCCTAGTTTGGATAAAGCAAACCACATAAAGATTATATCTGGATTATTAAGCATCATAAATGATACTATATCTCCTCTTGTTATATTCATTTTATTAAATCTCTTGATATATTCTTCTACTTTACTTATTAGATCTTCTCTTGTATATACTTTACCACAATATGATAGAAGTGGTATATCACCATAACTCTTAGTTACTTTTAAGAAATAATCATAAGTATTCATATTTGTATCTAAGTAAGCTTTCTTTTCATCTGAATAGGTATCAATATCGATATTATAATACTTAAGCCATGGTTTTACATTAGATGCTAATGTTCCTTCGACTCCTCTTTCTTTATCAAGAACAAAATTTTCACCATTAAATCTTTCTTCATTTATATTTATTTTCATTTAAATCCCCTCCAAAAACAATATTATTATATCATAAATTGTTAAATAGTCAAATTATTCATTGATATAAGAGTTTATTTTATGGTACAATATATTAAAGAGGTGACATAAATTGGGTAAGACTATTACTAAAGTTATAAGAGTAGATAATGATACTAAGAAATTAATGAATGAATTTTATAAAGATATGAAAAGAGATAAAACTCCTCCGTATGCTGTATTTCAAGCTGATACTGGTGATACAATAGTTACTTTATATGAGTCTGGTAAGGCTATGTTCCAAGGGGTAAGTGCAGATATTGAAGCTGGTATGTGGGAAAGTATTGGTAAAGATAAAGAGAATATTGATTACTTTATAGATAGGGAAGAAGTTAAAGAAAAAAAAGAAGAAACTACTATACCAATAGATATTTCTTCAGTTGGTTCTGATGAAGTTGGTACTGGTGACTACTACGGTCCTATTGTAGTTACTGCTTCTTTTGTTAGTAAAGATAATATTCCTTTCTTAACTGAACTTGGTGTTAGGGATTCTAAGAAATTATCTGATGAACAAATTCTTAAGATAGTACCTAAGATTATTAAAAAAATACCATATAAAACAATTATGTTATCTAACAAAGAATATAATGATAATTATGGTAAAGATATGAATATGAATAAGATTAAGGCTGTACTACATAATAAGGTATTAACTGAAATGGTTAAAGATAATGATTATGATTATATTGTTGTAGATCAGTTTGAACCTGAAAAGAGTTATTATAATCATTTATCTGATGTACCTAATCCTTTAAAGGGTATTACTTTTATTACTAAGGCTGAAGATAAATGTCTTTCAGTAGCAGTATCTTCTCTTATAAGTAGATATATTTTTATTAAAGAAATGGATAAACTAGGAGATAAATATGGTATCTTTTTGCCTAAAGGGGCTAACTATTATGTTGAAGATGTTGGTATTAAATTAGTTAATAAATATGGTGAAAAGATATTACATGATATTGCTAAATTAAACTTTAGTAATACTGATAGAATATTAAAAGAAGTAAGAAAATAATTTCTTGCTTTTTTTATTTCTAGTAAAGCCTATATTAGTCTTTACTAGTCATTTGAAGCCCTAGTGGTCTTCGAATGAATATCAGCCATATCTATTATATTTGGGGTGAACACTTTTTTAACTTGAGGTCGAAATTTTCGACTTCAAAATTATTATTTCTATATTAGAATATTCTTGCATATATTTCTTTTTAAAATGCCTGCTAACATAGTAATACCATACTCAGTAAATACATAAGGTAGATATTTTCTATGTTCTCCACGTCCATTCTTTAAGGTGACAAAATGGCACCTTAAAGATATATATTCAGCAGTAGTTATTTGAAAACAGTAATTTTCTGGAAATCTATTTATATTTATAAGAACCTGTCTATTTAACTGCTTTGTTTCATAACCAAATAACATAGCTAAATCAGAATCTAACATTACTTGTTTACCTCTTATTTCATAAATTAAATTCTCTATCTTTATATTATCTTTTACTATTATTTTATTCATTTAATCATTCTTTCTTTTAATAAAATAATAACTCTTTTATCATTGTCTTATCGTCTATAATAACATGGTAATAAATACAAGTCAATATAAAAAAAGCAAGATATATTAATCTTACTTTAGATACTATAATATTATTGTTAATCAGCAAGACCTTAGGCTTGCTGATTCCCTGAGAGATTTGATGCTCGAAGGGCTAATCTTCTACAAAACTACCTATTACTTTAAATACTCCTTCTATTCCTTTCTTTAGAATACTATTTACTTTAATAGATACTTTATTAGTACCTTTAGTTAGAGTACTAGTATAATCTTTCTCAGTACTTACTAAATAATCTTCTCTTCTTACATCTTTACCCTCTTTAATATCTTGTTCAAACTGTTTCATTGCTTCATTAGTCATAACCATCTTATTTTGTAAGTTATATTCATAATAACCTGTCTTCTCTATTATGTAACTAATTACAAAGGCTAAAAATAAACTAAAAAATATAATTTTAAATATCTTTTTCTTATTCATGATATTACCCCTTTATATAATAATATAATATGTTAGATATAGCTTCAGTAGTATTAAGTACTTCATCAATATTATTATCTACTCCTCCTAGTTCTATTAGAATACTATTAGAACTAATATCTTGATTATAAATACCATCTACGCCTGGACCCTCCTTTTTATAAATACCTCTAGATAAACCTGGATAATATTTATTAGCTATATCATTTATCTTTTCTACATTACTTATATTTTCTTTATAATTATTATGTTCTAAACCTACTACAAAGAGTATCTTAGCATATACTTTACCATTAATAGTAGTGGTTGTTATATTTTTATTTACTGAATCTCTATGAATATCTATAAAATATTTTAATGAGTTATATTTATTCTTTTTATCTAGTATTAATATTCTTGATGCTTTATAACTACTAGCATGATTCCAATTATTTATATTTAAAAACTCTGTCATATTAGTATCCTCTACTAAGGTAGATAATCCTTTACTATTTAATTTTTCTTTTAATAAGTATGATGCCATTAATACATTAGGAGTTATTCCATATATATCTAGATTAGTATTATTATAGTTTTCTAATTGATGAGAATTATAGATATATATTATAGGGTTATCTATATCTACTGGATTAGGATCTTCTATATAAGAACTTATTTTCTTTAATTCTTCTAAATTACTATAGTCATCATTATGAGATACTTCTAGTACTTTTTCATTATTACCATACATTAATACTCCTTGATCAAGAATACTACTTGGATTTTTTAAATCGATATTAAATAAAAAATTAGTACTAGTATTTACAATATTTACTAATTTATAGTCTTCTAGTAAATGACTATTACCTCCTCCTAGTAAGAAGTTTATAAACTTTGTATTATTTATCTTAGTACTATTCTTTAAAGAGTAGTAGAAGGTTATGGAAAATATACTATATATTATAACTAGATAAAAAAATGATTTTCTAATTATTCTTTTGCTATTATTCTTTAATTTCATCTTTCCTTTCATAAGATCACCTTTATGATAAGTATATATTAATTTATATGAAATTAATGTCAAAAAATAAGCATATTACTATGCTTATTATAAATCTAATCTAAAATTCTTTAATTCATCAATAAATTCATCTGTTTCTTCATCATCAGTTATATTATATATTTTATCCTTAACTTTCATTAATTCATCATAACTTATTATAGCTTCTTCTTCTTGTTTCTTTTCATAATCTGTAAGTTCAATATTTGATGGTTTTGTTTCTTCTTCCATCTTTTCTACTATCTCACTAGCAAACTTCATATTATCATTTACTTCATAAGCATCTTCCATCTCTTCTAGTGGAGATATATTAGGATCCTCACAAGTCATGACTAAACCATTATCATAGTTTACACTGTTAAAGTCAAAATTATCTAGATTTTCTCTAGCTATGTATTCTTCTTTCTTCTCAATATGAATTGGAGATACTGGTTGTTTACTAGATATTTCTCTTAAAACATTCTTTTGATATAAGTTATTTTCTTTTACTTCTTCTGCTCCTGCTTTACCAACTTTCTCTACCAGTTCTTCATCCCAGGTGCTGGCAAGAAGTGTGGCACATGGCCAGGCAGTTGTGTTCACTCCGCATTTCGGAAGAATACGAAGTCCGGCTGGTCCGTCTGCAGTCATCACATTCGGGACTCCGTATTCCGGAAGATTTCCCATTCCAAATGTATTGGCACATCCTGTGTTTGGCTGTCCGCCAAGGAGATTGATACAGTCATCCAATGTCAGGATATCCATAAACTCATCCAATGTCATTTTACCATCTGCTACATCAGAGAAGCGAACTCCCTTGGAATCAAGAAAATCAAGAAAGTCTATTCCTTTTTGTCCTCTTGTATCAGGGCATGGAAGACCGATGGCATATTTATCCTGTCTCGGAAGTCCTTCTTCTTCCACATATTCACGCTGTGGAAGTTCCTCATAAGAACCGTCCGCAAGCATACGTTTCTGAAGATGATATGGTGCTGCCTTCCGGCTTAACTGCTCAGTTACTGTGTCTTCTTTTACTACATATGTAAAGTCGATCTTCGCTGCATCTCTTACATTTGTACCGATATAGATCGCATATTCTCCTGCCTCCAGAACGAAAGCATTGGCAAATCCGGTCTTTCCGGTATCATCGAAGGACGCAAAGGTTCTTTCATCAAAGCAA